>Ga0255057_10001805_pt1 | contig 11786 bp, 11 predicted proteins | sample Cases_109_6_MG_FD_189022 | JGI IMG/M metagenome (GOLD analysis project Ga0255057, IMG submission 189022) | Seawater microbial communities from Amundsen Gulf, Northwest Territories, Canada - Cases_109_6 | ecosystem: Environmental > Aquatic > Marine > Gulf | place: Canada: Northwest Territories... | reverse complement strand
GTCCTACGCGATAGCTTGGAATCGGGACATACATGGTTTCTTCAGCTAACACACTAGTGCTAACTGCTAGCATCGATCCTAATGCTACCATTAATGTTAATAGTCTTTTCTTCATGTGTACTCCTCCTATCCTTCAAGTACATGAGGATATTTATAAACCTCAAGTCTTCAAACATGGGTTGGTTTGATTTGTAAAAAAAATAACTTTATTTACAGTTATTTTTATAGACCACATAGGCTTAAAGAAGTTTAGGACCTACATGCCTTACGGCAAGTGTAGTCAATGCGAGGCGGAATGCAAGGCTAATGTGTATGAATGTGTGAAAACTAAAACAGAAAATAAGTATATATTAAAATACTAAATATAAAATATTACCCATATAAAAATAAGGTTAAAAAACTTTCTTACAATTTTAGTTTAGGTTAATGGGCTACGAAGTGTTTCGCCTAATTTTGAAGATACAAACTAAATCATGAATTTACGGAACGCAGCGATAGACGCCAAAAGTTTGTTCGCCATTATCAATTTTTGAGATGGGTGTAACCGTATCACCGCCCATGTTTACTGAACTATTGCGAGCCAAGATCTGCAGTTCTTTGGCAATAACGGTTGGTTGCCTTTGGACACTCAGCAGTGTAGATTTTACGCGGACCGTAGTTGCTCCACGCTTTTGGCAATTTGCAACTTCGCCTGAACTTAATAAACGTGCTTTTTCGCCACCATCAGTAAGTTTCACACTAGCGCAAGCGCTTAATGTTAACGCGATAACGGTAGCAAATGATAAAAGAAAGTATTTATTAAACATGCTCGCACCTGATGATTTAAGTAGTTTGAATTATACCTGCTAGATAATGACAAGCTACCAAAACATTAGGTTAATGTTATTTGAAGTTAGTTTTCGAATAAACCAAATAGTTTCTGGGTTATTTCAAAGATAATTATTGAGCGAAAATTTTATCTTTAAGAAAACCAATAATATTATTCATTGGTACTTGTTGAGAATCTGACTCGGTACGGCCTTTATATTCTATGTTGCTCTCTTTTAAACCACGCTCGCCAACAACAATCCGATGCGGAATGCCGATGAGTTCGTGATCTGCAAACATTAAACCTGCGCGCAGATCTCTATCATCAAATAGTACTTCTATTCCTGAATCTTGAAGTTCAGAATATAGTCGTTCACAAGTCAACTGTACTTCGTCGGACTTTTTCAAATTTATGGGAATTAAAGAGAGTTGAAATGGAGCAATGGACTGTGGCCATATAATTCCATGCTCATCAAAGTTTTGTTCAATAGCTGCGGCTACCACGCGGGTGACACCAAGTCCATAGCAACCCATAGTAATAATTTGATCCTTACCCTCAGCGCCTAACACGCTTGCCTTGAGCGCTTGACTGTATTTGTCTCCTAACTGAAAGATATGTCCGACTTCGATACCGCGTTTGATTGATACGGTGCCCTTACCATCTGGGCTGGCATCGCCTTCAATAATCTTGCGTATATCGACGCACGAAGAGTTTTCAAACTGTTTGCAATCTCTTTGCCAATCTGCGCTTTTGTAATGAAAGCCATTGTCATTTGCACCGCAGACAAAATTCGAAAGTGCAGCAGCAGCATGGTCAATTAAAATCGGTATGTTTAAGTCTAAAGGGCCAATGGAACCAGGTTTACAACCAAGTTCAGCTTGAATTTCTTTCTCGTTGGCAAATTCAAGTGGCTCTGCAACGCCATCAAGCTTTTGAGCCTTAACAGGATTGAGTTCATGGTCACCTCGTAGTGCTAATGCTAGTAGTGTGTCATCAACTCCTTTTACAATCAGTGTCTTAATGACTTGCTTAGGGCTAACCTTAAGAAACTGACATACTTCTTCAATGCTGTGTTGATTGGGTGTTGCGATCTTTTCTAATTCTGCTTGGCTTTTTCCAGCTGGGTTGTTTGGTTTAAAAGTAGGTGCTAGTTCTACATTGGCTGCATAATCACTTTGGTTTGAGAATGCTATCGCGTCTTCTCCCGATTCTGCTAACACATGAAATTCATGTGAAGCATTACCACCAATGCTTCCAGTGTCCGCTTCCACGGCACGAAACTCTAAGCCAAGTCGGGTAAAAATATTTTGGTAAGTTTCAAACATAACTTGATATGTACGCTCAAGACACTCCTTGCTGATATGAAATGAGTAGGCATCTTTCATGCTAAATTCTCGTGCACGCATTACTCCAAAGCGAGGGCGAATTTCATCGCGGAATTTAGTTTGTATTTGATAAAAGTTAACCGGTAGTTGTTTGTAACTGCGTACTTCTTTACGGACAAAATCAGTAATCACTTCTTCATGGGTAGGGCCATAACAGAACTCACGACCATAGCGATCATGTAAGCGTAATAGTTCTGGTCCATACTGATCCCAACGTTCTGACTCTTGCCAAAGCTCAGCAGGTTGAATAGATGGCATTAACACTTCAATGGCGCCTGCTTTATTCATTTCTTCACGAATAATATTTTCAACTTTACGTAAAGTTCGCAGCCCCATAGGCATCCAGGTATATAGTCCTGCCGCTAGACGTCGGATCATTCCGGCACGCAACATGAGTTGGTGACTGACAACTTCTGCATCAGCTGGAGATTCTTTAAGGGTAGATAGGAAAAACTTGCTTACACGCATAGGGGTTACTAAATAGATTACAAGATTATTAATTTAAATGATTAAACGATATAGTAACAAGAAGTCGCCACTATCTATATCGTGGCGATTGAAATTAATTTGAGTTAGTTTTGCTAGTGCAGGCTAGCTACTACAGTATTCAGAAACTTGTTCTTGGGTCTCTTGGATTTTGGTCTGACGCTCTTCTTCACTAAGTTTGCGGTAAATATCACCATCTTTAACAGTAACTTGGCCGCGACTGGTTAGCGATTGCATATTTTTTTGGGCAATTGCGCAGTTTTCAGCTTTGATCTTGTTGCTTTCTTCCATCACTTTTTTGTCATTTTCATTGTGTTTACGCTGCTCACGACGTTCTTCAAAGCTATTGCTAGAATTGGAAGAATTAGCATCAACTTTTGCTGTGGAAGTTTTTGAACCGAGTTTATCTTGAAATACTATTTCAAATTCAATGTCCGATGTGGGAGGTGTTTGGCTATAAATAACTTTACCTTGATCGCTCCACTTGTATACATTTCCGGAATAGGCTGCTGTTGCTAAAATTAGAGCAAAACTTACCGGAATAAGTATTTTTGAAATCATGATTAATTAAAAATCTAAATTTGAGTGTACCTAGTCTAGCAAAAATGGGTTGAATTTGGGTCAATACTATATTTTCAGGAGGTTGGGCGGGGCCATTCTAACGACAAAGTTATCGGTAATATGTGCTTTATTGTCAAACTGTGAACTGCGTACGCGCTTGTTTTATGTCGATTAGGGCCTATAGCAAGCGTTGAAACAAAGTGTAAATTTCATGAGGCTTTGAAGGGGTTTCTGATGCTATACTTATTGCCCATAAAAAAAATCAATTAGGCTTCAAAGAGGTCTCCATGGCTGATCGACGATTACAGGTTTTCTACACAGTTGCAAAATTGCTGAGCTTTACTAAAGCCGCAGAAACACTACATATGACTCAACCGGCAGTAACATTCCAAGTGCGTCAACTGGAAGAGTATTTTAATACGCGATTATTTGATCGAACTCACAATCGTGTGACGTTAACCGAAGCGGGTCGTAAGTCTTATGAGTATGCGGAAGAGATTTTTGAACTCTATGGGGAAATGGAAAACTCTATTAAAGAGTTAACTGGAGACATAAGTGGTGTTTTAACGCTAGGGGCGAGCACAACGATTGCTGAATATATGCTCCCAAGTTTGCTGAGTGGATTTACAAAAGAATATCCCGATATTCAGTTGCGATTAAAGGTTTCAAATACTGAAGGCATCGTCTCGATGATCGAAAATAGTATGATTGATTTAGGTATTGTTGAAGGGCCGGTATCAAATAAAAATTTATTAGTCGAAGAATGTCGTAATGATTCGTTAGTGGTCATAGTGCCTAAAGACCATGAGCTCGCATCTAAAACTTCTATTTCTATGGATGAGTTGATGCATTATCCGTTCATATGTCGTGAAGAAGGTTCTGGTACACGAGAAGTGATTATGGATTATGTGGTCAGCCAAGGCTTGGATCGCAACAACCTCAATCTCAGTTTAGAATTGGGTAGTCCAGAGTCTGTTAAAGGTGCTGTTGAAGCAGGTATGGGTGTATCTATTGTTTCCAATGTTACGATAGAAAAGGAACTTAAATTAGATAGTTTATACAAAGTTGATTTAGAACCGCCGTTAGAAAGGCCGTTTTCCTTTGTACGACAAAGACAAAAGTTTCGATTGCGTGCAATGGAGCAGTTACTAGATTATGCGCGTGGTTACTGTAGCCCCAAAGATTAAGTTGTTTTGTACTGTTGCGCTTCAGAATGACAGCCCGTTCTGTAAAATTTCTACTTAGATAATTCTACTTTCGCTTGTAGATACCATCCACATATGGGTAAGGCTGTAAAGAATTTATCTTAACAGATGTAATCTCAATTATATTTCTAGAATACGTAGATGATTGAATATATAAGAAACTGGTACCGGTTACACTTTTCTGACCCGCAAGTTGTAATTCTTGCTTTATTTATAATAGTTGGTTTTGCAATTATTTTGTTGGCGGGGGATTTGCTCGCACCTTTATTAGCTAGCGTAGTAATTGCCTATGTTTTAGATGGTGCAGTAGAGATTCTTCGTCGCGGCAAAATCCCTCGATTTTTGGCACTAGGCATAGTGTTTTTTGCTTTTATTGCATTGTTACTAATTATAATTTTTGCTTTGTTGCCAATGCTGTCTCAACAATTTACACAGTTTTTTCGCGAATTGCCCCATATGATCTCTCAAGGTCAGAACTTAATTATGCAATTGCCGGATCGATACCCAAGTATTGCGCAAATATTTACTGAAGAACAAATCAATGAGCTTATTTGGTCTATTCGCTCGCAATTAATTTCTGCTGGTCATAACTTCATCAGCCAGCCTTTAGAATCTGTTGTTGGTTTAATTACTATCATGGTGTATCTCATTTTAGTGCCGCTGTTGGTTTTCTTTTTTTTGAAGGACAAAGAAAAAATATTAAATTGGTTAGAAGGTTTTCTCCCCGTAAATCGTGAATTAACTAATGAGGTTTGGTTTGATGTTAATCAAAAAATTGCAAGCTACATTCGCGGAAAGGTTTTAGAGATTTTTTTAGTTTGGTCGGTTACCTACGCAACTTTTATATTTTTTGGTTTGCAATACGCCATGTTGTTGTCGTTCTTGGTGGGTATTTCGGTGATTATTCCTTATGTGGGTGCTGCAGTAGTAACTCTACCGATTGCATTTGTAGCCTACTTTCAGTGGGGTATAGGGCCAGATTTTGCGTATGTGCTTATTGCTTACGCTGTCATTCAGTTTTTAGATGGCAATATTCTTGTGCCGTTATTATTTTCAGAAGTAGTGAATCTTCACCCGGCTGCAATTATTGCAGCCGTACTTGTATTTGGCGGAATTTGGGGTTTATGGGGAGTGTTTTTTGCAATCCCTTTAGCAACCTTGGTGAATGCAGTGATTAAAGCTTGGCCTACCAAGAATGGGCAAGCTCAAAATGAAATTAAAAGTACGCAAGAGGCTAAACCAACGTAAATTTAAATGTAATTTGTTAATGTAGTTTTGTAGTAGCTAGTAACTCACCCGCATAGTTTATAATTTCTATCTTGCGACATTTTTTTCGTAATACACTTTTTCATCAATTAAAAAAGTACTGCATTCAATGTTGCATACTTTACTTTCCATACATATTTTTCATTTTAGTTATATCGAATAATCTGCAAAGTTCTTCATCGGGACCTTAAAAATGTCAGAAAATTTAATTTTATGATCAGGTGTGCATTGGTACTTAAATGCTAAAATTCTTTTATTCAGCTGAACTAGTTTAGTTTTTGTATCTGGCATAATTGCTGTTTTTTGTCTTTACCTATATCCTTGATTTAAATAGGCACTATTGGTCTGATTCCTTGTAATACTATGTTTTCATTTGTAATATCGCTCGCTTCATCATTCAGCCATCCAATCGAGGAAGTCTATGTTTAAAGGTAGCATGGTCGCCATTGCGACTCCTATGCATAAGGGAGGAGAGGTCGATTACGACTCGCTGGCTAAATATGTAGAGTTTCATATCGAAAATGGCACCGATGCTTTAGTGCCTGCGGGCACTACAGGTGAGTCTGCAACGTTAAATCATGTGGAGCATTGCGAAGTCATTCGATTTGTCGTCGAGCAAGTTCAAGGGCGAATTCCGGTAATTGCGGGTACTGGAGCGAATTCAACTCAAGAAGCTATTGATCTTACTCAATGCGCGAAGGATGCTGGGGCGGATGCGTGTTTGCTGGTGTCACCTTATTACAATAAGCCTACTCAAGAAGGTTTGATTCTTCACCATCAAGCAATTGCTAAAGCAGTATCAATTCCACAAATTTTATATAACGTGCCAGGACGCACAGCTGTGGATCTATTGCCCGAAACTGCAATTAAACTTTCTACTATAGATAATATTGTCGGAATTAAAGAAGCCACGGGTGAAATTGAACGTTGTAAACAAATTTTGGCTGAGAGTCCTGAGGGCTTTATGTTGATTAGTGGTGATGATGATTCTGCAATGGAATTTCTATTATCGGGTGGCTGTGGTGTAATTACGGTTACTGGTAATGTAGCCCCTAAGTTATTTCATGGATTATGTTTGGCAAGTATTGGTGGTGATCGTAATAAGGCGCAGGAAATTAATGCAAAGTTGGATCGATTGAATAAGGATTTGTTTGTCGAGTCTAATCCTATACCGGTTAAGTGGTGTTTGAGCGAGATGGGTCTATTCCCAACTGGAATGCGATTACCAATGACCACATTATCAGCCAAGCATCACGATACTTTGCGACAAGCATTAGCTGCAGCAGGCTCAATCTAAATCAATACATCATTAATAATTGAAATTAAAACTTTAGTGCAAAAAATAATTCTTAGTTGTCTCTTGATATCGCTATTATTGGTAAGTGGTTGTGGATTCTTTCAGCGTAGTCCCGAATATGCTGACAGCAGTTCAACTAATGGGTTAGAAGCTCCGCCTGATTTAGTTACACCGCAATGGGAAGAGAGTTTAGAGATTCCAAGAACTGCAAATGATCGAGTGAGCGCGCTTGAAACACAAGGCCCAGCGCTTGGCGCTGCTGTATTGCCAGAATTTTTAGATGTGCGTGTACGTCAAGAAGGTCCTACATATTGGTTAGAGGTGGACAGTGATCCTGTTACCTTATGGCCGCTGATGCGTAAGTTTTGGCAAGAACAAGATTTTGTACTTGGTGCGGACGAACCAACACTTGGCTATATCGAGACCGAATGGAAGCAGCATACAGATCGTTCAGTTAATACAACAACATCACAAGAAAGTTACGATATTACAGGTGAGAAATTTCGTACACGGCTGGAACGCCAACCGAATGCGGTGACTAATGTATTCTTAACTCAACGCGGAGCGGAAGTAGCAGCTATTAATAAAGAAAATCAAATCCTATGGAAGCCACAGTCACCTAATAGTGAGCGTGAAACCGAGATGATGATTAGATTGATGGAGTTTTTAGGAACCTCACGGCAAGATGCACAGAAAAAACTAGCAGGTGCCGATGCTCAATTTTTGTATCTTGATATTAGAGATATCGGTGGTGTACCTGTGCTAGTGGTGGGTGATATTTTTTCACGCGTGTGGCGCCGTACAGGTGTTGCGTTAGATCGCTCGGGCTTGGTGGTTGAGGACCATGATCGCAATAAGGGCGTGTACTTTGTTGCAGTAGATCTTGCTCCTGCAGGTGTTCCTGTGCAAGAAGCTAACAAGCAAAAAGTGTTTTACGAAATACATTTGCTTGGCCAGGGTAAGCAGACTTTGGTGACTGCGCATCAGGTAAATAAAGAAGAGGGTGTGATTGATCCGCAAACAGCAAAGCAGTTATTAAAGAGAGTTATTTCAGCGTATCCAGGGAGCTACCCTAATTCTTAAGGCTAAATAGGCAGCTTAAGTTGTTTTTTCTATTTTTTTTTCTTTGGTAAAAGAAACTATGGATTGCAAGATAGATTTCGCATCTAATCCTGCTTGTTCTAGTAGTTCTTCACGTGAAGCGTGGTCTAAATAGGTATCTGGTAATCCGAGATTTTTAATTTTAATATTTTGATTTTGCGCTAATACTTCGTTTACAGCACTTCCCGCGCCTCCGAATACAGAATTATCTTCAACAGTAATAATATATTCGTGTTGTGTAGCGATTATTTTAATAAGCGCTAAATCAATCGGTTTCACAAATCTCATATTTACCACAGTAGCATCTAGTTCTTCTCCAGCTTGTAATGAGTCATACACTGGGCTACCGAAAGCTAAAATAGCAATTTTCTTTTTACCGTTTTTTTTATAACTTTTACCTTCACGTAAAACTTTTGCTTTGCCAATTGCAACAGCATTCATATCTGGGTGTACAGGTGAGCCCGGTCCAGAGCCACGAGGATAACGTACTGCAGTAGGGCAATCTTGTAGATACGCAGTGTATAGCATGCGTCTGGTTTCGTTTTCATCTGCAGGTGTCATGACCACCATATTTGGTATACAGCGGAGATAAGATAAATCAAAACTACCCGCGTGAGTTTGTCCATCTGGGCCCACAACACCTGCACGGTCTATAGCAAATACTACCGGTAAGTTTTGCACCGCGATATCATGAATGAGTTGATCATACGCACGTTGTAAAAAAGTAGAATAGATTGCGACTACTGGTTTTAATTTTTCACATGCCATACCGGCTGCTAACGTCACTGCATGTTGTTCTGCGATTGCAACATCAAAATAACGCTCTGGAAATTTTTTGGAGAATTCAACAAGTCCAGATCCCTCGCGCATTGCCGGAGTAATTACTACTACGCGCTCATCTTTTTCGGCAATGTCACAAATCCAATCACTGAATACATGTGTATAGGTTATTTTTGGTTTCTTGTTTGACTTTACCACGCCAACAATTGGGTCAAAGGAAGGCACAGCATGATAACCAATCGGATCGGTTTCGGCTTTTTCATAACCTTTGCCTTTTTGTGTAACGATATGTAATAGGCGTGGGCCATCTAGGCGTTTTAAATTTTGAAGAGTCTTAACTAAGCCTAATACATCATGGCCATCGACAGGTCCAAAATAATTAACCCCCAGCTCTTCAAATAAAGTGCCAGGAGCGATCATGCCTTTTACATGCTCTTCAGCTCGCTTAACGAGCTCATGAATAGGCGGGATTGGTGCTAATAATTTTTTGCTTCCTTCTCGCACACTGGAAAGAACGCGACCTGAAAGCAGGCGAGTCAAGTAATTTGTCATTGCGCCAACATTTGGTGAGATTGACATCTCATTGTCATTAAGAATGACAAGTAAATCTGCTTTGCAATCACCCAAATGATTTAAGGCTTCATAAGCTAAGCCAGCAGTAAGTCCACCATCACCGATTACTGCAACCACTTTGCGTTTGTTACCGCTAGCAATAGCCATTCCTAATGCTGCACTTATAGAAGTGCTGGAATGACCTACACCAAAATGATCGTATTCACTTTCGTTGCGTTTAGGGAAAGGCGCAAGTCCACCCTTAGTGCGAATAGTAGTAATTTGATCTTTACGACCGGTAAGAATTTTATGCGGATAACATTGATGGCCTACATCCCAAACAATTCGGTCGTGAGGAGAGTTAAAAACATAATGCAGTGCGGTCGTGATTTCGATCGCACCTAAACCAGCAGCAAAATGCCCACCGCTGGTTGCAACAGAATCTAATAAATATGCACGCAACTCTTGTGCAATTGCTGGTAATTGTTGGGCATCCAGAGCACGCAGGTCTGCAGGGTATTCAATTCCATCAAGTAATGGGTACTTATGATTCATTTTTTATTTTTAAGAGTTGCGTGTAACCATATATTTGCTAATTGCACGCAGGTTCTCTGCGCGTCCATCTAAATGATTTATTTCATTTAAAGCTTCTCGTAATAAAGTATTCGCTGTATTTTCAGCTTGTTCCACCCCCACAATGCTAGGGTAAGTAGGTTTATTTTGTGCCGCATCCGAGCCCTGCGGTTTGCCTAATGTCTCGGTATCCGCTTGGATATCAAGAATGTCGTCACGAATCTGAAATGCTAGGCCGATTTTTTCAGAAAAATTCGCGAAGCGAGCAAAGGTTTCAGGGCTGTTTGTACCACTTACGATTACCGCAATGAGTGCACTGGCTTGGATTAATGCTGCAGTCTTAAGTGTATGCATGTTTTTAATTTTTTCTTCATTAAGCTGTTTGTTAACTGAAGCTAAATCGATAGCTTGCCCACCAGCCATACCTAATGAGCCAGAAGATTTTGCAAGCTGTTGAATCATTTCTACCCGCTTTTTATTTGGTGCATCGTCACTTGCAAGTATCGCAAATGCTTGGGCTTGAATGGCATCGCCAGCAAGAATTGCTGTGGCCTCGTCAAAAGCTTTATGACAAGTAGGGCGTCCACGACGCAAATCGTCATTATCCATTGCTGGCAAGTCATCGTGCACTAGCGAGTAACAATGCATGAGTTCAACTGCGCATGCAGCACAATCTAGAGATTTTAAATTTGTGCTAAGTGCTTCACCGGTTGCGTACACGAGAGCGGGCCGTATACGTTTACCCCCACCTAAAACAGAGTAACGTATGGCTTTGTGCAATGTTTTTGGCGAATCGGTTTCTTGAGGTAGTCTTTTTTTAAGTTGCTGATTGACTCGATCTGCGTATTGATCAAGTAAACCTTCAACTGATTCTGCCTCAGTCAAAACTCCTTCAATCGTTTGTGGCTTCATTTTCGTCGAGATCCTTCTCTACCCAATCATTATTTTCTTTACTTAATATGGAAATCTTTTGTTCTGCGGTTTGCAATGCTTGTCGACATTCAAGTGTCAGTTTAACTCCTTGCTCAAAATTCTTCAGCGAGTCCTCTAGAGATAGGTCGCCTTTTTCTAATTTATCGACCAGCGTTTCCAATAGTTTTAGCGATTTCTCAAAATCAATCGCTTTGGTTGTTGTTTTGTGTGCCACAGCCATTTCCTAGTTAGTTTAATGTTTGTAAAGTTCAGCAGCTAGTTTTGAATCAAGCTAGTGTAAACTGAGTTGACATAACTTGAGACCTAGTCTAAAGTTTCACCTAGTTTAGACTTAGTCTAAATCATATAAACTGGCAAATTCCATTGTAATTTTGCTAAAAACATCATAGCTGGAGGTAGTAATAATGTCTCTAAAAGGCAGTAAAACAGAAGATAATTTAAAGGCCGCATTTGCTTGCGAATCACAAGCTAATCGAAGATATCTATATTTCGCTGCAAAAGCGGACGTGGAAGGTTTCAACGATGTATCAGCAGTATTCCGTTCAACAGCAGAAGGCGAAACCGGGCATGCTCATGGGCATCTTGAATACCTAGAAGAGTGTGGTGATCCTGCAACTGGGCTTCCTATTGGCCCAACATCTGATAACTTAAAGGCTGCGATTGCTGGCGAAACTCACGAGTACACAGATATGTACCCGGGTATGGCAAAGACTGCACGCGACGAAAGTTTTGACGAGGTTGCAGATTGGTTTGAGACGCTTGCAAAAGCAGAACGTTCACATGCAAATCGTTTTCAGAAAGCATTAGACACACTAGACTAGTGAGTGCCCTATTAGATT
>Ga0255057_10001804_pt1 | contig 11788 bp, 13 predicted proteins | sample Cases_109_6_MG_FD_189022 | JGI IMG/M metagenome (GOLD analysis project Ga0255057, IMG submission 189022) | Seawater microbial communities from Amundsen Gulf, Northwest Territories, Canada - Cases_109_6 | ecosystem: Environmental > Aquatic > Marine > Gulf | place: Canada: Northwest Territories... | reverse complement strand
CCAGCATCGGCGCGCTACACCACCATTCCGAACAACAGCACGAAAATTATCGGCATCAGGCTGACGAAGGCGATCAGGCCGAAGCCATCGAGCAGCGGATTGCGGCCACGGATTACCGACGCCAGGCCAACGCCGAGCGCGGCGACCAGCGGCACGGTCATGGTCGAGGTGGTAACCCCGCCCGAGTCATAGGCGATGCCGACTATTTCCGGCGGCGCGAATCCGGTGACGACCACCACGATCAGATAGCCGGAGATAATCAGGTAGTGGATCGGCCAACCCTTGAGGATGCGGAACACGCCGAGCACCAAGCTGGCGCCGACCGATAGCGCCACGGTCAGGCGCAGCTGCAAGGCATAGTCGGCCCGGGCCTCCTCCTGGTCGAGGATAAACCCCGCCGACCCGGCCACTTCGGCTGCCTTGGCGGAGACCGCGATCAACGCCGGTTCGGCCACCGTGGTACCGAAGCCCAGGCAGAACGCGAAGGCGAGCAGCGCGGTCAGGCTGCCCTTGCGGGCGAAGGCCCCGGCCATGGACTCGCCGAGCGGAAACAGCCCGATCTCCAGCCCCTGGACGAAGAGGCTCAGGCCGACCACCACGAAGACCAGGCCGACCAGCACCCGCTCGAGATCGGGGAACGGCTGTTGCAGCACCACGATCTGGAAGAACCCGATGACCACGATGATCGGTACCAGGTCGCGGAACGAGCCGGCGTAGATGCGCAGCAAGCCGCGGAGCGATTGGAGCCGGCGCCCCGCCACGGACTCGCTGGTTTCCGGGAGTGGCGCCACGATTACTTCAGCTCTTCTGCCACGGCGGCCGGCGCTTCTCCAGGAATGCGGCGATGCCCTCGCGTCCCTCCTCCGTGGTCCGGATGCGGGCGATGCGTTGGGCCGTGTCCTCGACCAGATCGTCGTCGATCGATCGGCCCGAGATCGCCAGGATCAGGTCCTTGGCCGCGATCTGGGCGCCGGGTCCGCCGCGCAGCAACGCCCGCAGGATTCGATGGCCGGCGTCGCGCAGGGCTTCGTCGGGCACCACCTGATGCACCAGGCCGAGGCGCAGCGCGTCGGCCGCGCTGAAAGTCTCGGCGGTCAGGAAATAGCGCCGCGCCGGGCGCTCGCCCATCGCCGCCATGACGTAGGGGCTGATAACCGAAGGAATCAGGCCGAGGCGGACCTCGGAGAAGCTGAAATTGGCGGTCTCGGCGGCGACGACGATGTCGCAGCAGGCCAGCAGCCCGATACCGCCGCCGAAGGTCGGGCCTTGGCACAGCGCGACCGTGGGCCGGGGCAATTCATTGAGCGTGCGCATCAACCCGGCCAGCGCGCGGGCATCCTTGAGATTCTCCTCTTCGGAGTAATCGGCCATGCGCTGCATCCAGTTGAGATCGGCACCAGCGGAGAAGCTCCGGCCCTTGGCCTCGATCACCACGGCGCGGACCCGCTGGTCGGTGCCGAAGCCGGCGAGCACCGTGGTCAGCTCGGCGATCAGCGCATCGTTGAAGGCGTTGTGAACCTCCGGCCGGGTCAAGGTGATCCAGCCGACGCCGTCGTCGTCGATCTCTTCCAAAAAGAGGGGCTGCAACATGAGGAATATTCCTGGCAGTCACATTCTGAAAACGCCGAATTTCGTTGGCTCGATCGGTGCGTTGAGGGCGGCCGAGAGTCCCAGGCCCAGAACCATGCGGGTGTCGAGCGGATCGATGATGCCGTCGTCCCACAGCCGTGCCGAGGCGTAATAGGGATGGCCCTCGCGCTCGTACTGCTCGAGGATCGGCGCCTTGAAGGCGTCCTCCTCGTCTTGCGACCAATCTTCGCCGCGCGCCGCCATCCCGCCGCGCTTGACGGTCGCGAGCACGCTCGCCGCCTGCGCGCCGCCCATGACCGAAATGCGTGCGTTGGGCCACATCCACATGAGCCGCGGGCCGAAGGCGCGGCCGCACATGCCGTAGTTGCCGGCGCCGAAGCTGCCGCCGATGATGACCGTGAACTTGGGCACGTTGGCGCAGGCGACCGCGGTCACCATCTTGGCGCCGTCCTTGGCGATGCCGCCGGCCTCGTATTTGCGCCCGACCATGAAACCGGCGATGTTTTGCAGGAACACGAGCGGCACGCCGCGCTGGCAGCACAGTTCGACGAAGTGGGCGCCCTTGAGCGCGGATTCCGAGAACAGGATGCCGTTGTTGGCGACGATGCCGACCGGGTAACCCAGGATGCGGGCGAAGCCGCAGACCAGGGTGTCGCCGTAGAGCGCCTTGAATTCGTCCAGTTCGCTGCCATCGACCAGGCGTGCGATGACCTCGCGCACGTCGTAGGGCTTGCGCGAATCGATCGGCACGATGCCGGGAATTTCCGCCGGGTCGTAGTGCGGCTCGCGCGGTTCGGCCAGGTCCAGGTCGTGGCGCTTGACCCGGTTGAGGTGGCCGACGATGCGCCGCGTGATGGCGAGCGCGTGGCCGTCGTCATTGGCCATGTGGTCGGTCACGCCGGAGGTACGGCTATGCACCTCGGCGCCACCCAGTTCCTCGGGCGTCACCTGCTCGCCGGTCGCCGCCTTCACCAAGGGCGGCCCGGCCAGGAAGATGGTGCCTTGGCCGCGCACGATGATGCTCTCGTCGGACATCGCCGGCACATAGGCGCCGCCGGCAGTGCAGGAGCCCATGACCGCGGCGATCTGTGGGATGCCCCGGGCCGACATTCGGGCCTGATTGTAGAAGATGCGGCCGAAGTGCTCGCGGTCGGGGAACACCTGGTCCTGGTTCGGCAGATTGGCGCCGCCGGAGTCCACCAGGTAGATGCAGGGCAGCCGGTTCTGCTCGGCAATCTCCTGGGCGCGCAGGTGCTTCTTGACCGTAATCGGATAGTAGGTGCCGCCCTTCACCGTGGCGTCGTTGGCGACGATCATGCACTCCTGCCCCGAAACCCGGCCGATACCGGTGATGATCCCGGCCGCGGGCACCTCGCCGCCGTACATGCCGTGGGCGGCGAGTTGGGACAACTCGAGGAAGGGAGAGCCGGTATCGAGCAGGTTGCGGACCCGCTCGCGCGGCAGCAGCTTGCCGCGCGCCAGGTGCCTGTCCCGCGCCGCCGCGCCGCCGCCTTGCTCGATCGCCGCGACCTCGGTGCGCAGCGCCGCGGCCAGGGCCTCGTGCGCGGCCTGGTTTCGGCCGAACGCCTCGGAACGGGTTTGGATCGCGCTCTTTATAAGGGTCATGCCTCGAGCGACTCGGATGCGCAGGTTCCCCAAGGTTCGCCTCAGGCCCGCGCGGCGGCAAGGAAAAACCGTTGCCGGGATAATCGGCGGAGGTCTCGAAACCAGCGATTGCAGGGACACAATCCAGGTCTTGCGGGCCGGACCGGCCGCTGTTCCTATTGTCGAGAGATCATATCTGAGGGAGCTTATCGTGGCACTGTTGGACGAGATCACGGCGGCGGCGGAGCTCGTCTACCGCCACCTGGGGCCGACGCCGGAATATTGCTGGCCGTTGATCTGCGAGCGCGCCGGCGCCGAGGTCTGGGTCAAGCACGAGAACCACACGCCGATCGGCGCTTTCAAGGTGCGCGGCGGCCTGGTTTACCTCGACGACCTGATGAAGCGGGCGCCGGAGACCCCGGGCGTGATCGCCGCGACCCGCGGCAACCACGGTCAGAGCGTCGCCTACGCCGCGCGCCGCGCCGGGATCGCGGCGGTAGTGGTGGTGCCCCACGGCAACAGCGTCGAGAAGAACCGCGCCATGGCCGCGCTCGGCGCCGAACTGATCGAACACGGCGCGGACTTCAACGCCGCCCACGATCGCTCCAAGGAGCTGGCCGCCGAGCGCGACCTGCACGCCTTCCCCTCCTACCATCCGCTCCTGGTGCGCGGGGTCGCGACCTATGGTTTGGAATTGTTCAAAAGGGTCCCGGACCTGGACACGGTCTACGTCCCGATCGGGCTGGGCTCGGGCGTCAACGGCGTGATCTCGGCGCGCGACGCGCTCGGCCTCAAGACCCGGGTGGTCGGGGTGGTCGCCGAGCAGGCCGCGGCCTACGCGCTGTCTTTCGAGGCCGGACGGCCGGTCTCGACCAACGCCTGCGATACCATGGCCGACGGCGTTGCGGTACGGGTCCCGGACGCCGGGGCGCTGGCGGTCATGCTTGACGGCGCCGAGCGGGTGGTGACGGTCTCCGAGGCCGAGATCGAGGCGGCCATGCGCGCCTATTACAGCGACACCCACAACCTGGCCGAGGGCGCCGGCGCGGCCCCGCTCGCCGCCCTGCTCAAGGAGCGCGAGAGGATGGCCGGCAAGAAGGTTGCCGTGGTCCTCTCCGGCGGCAACGTCGACGCCGAGGTCTACCGCGCGGTCCTGGCGGATCCGTGAACGGCGCGGCTCAGGCTCCTCACCAACCGCCCGTCTCCAGCCATACGGCGACGTCGTCGAGCCGGTCGAAGCCCCAGAACGGCTCGCCGTCGACGATGATGTAGGGCGAACCGAATACGCCCTTTCCGACCGCCGCCTCGACCTCCCGGCGCAGCAGGTCCTTGATGCGCGGCTCCTGGACCGCGGCCAGCACCCGCGCCGGGTCGTGGCCGAGCGCCTCGGCGACTGCGGCCACTTCGGAAGGCTCGGCAATGCTCTCGCCGGCGCCGAATGCGCTGTCGAAGAGCGCCCCGATCAGCGCCCGCGCCGCTTTGGGATCGCCCTCGTTCAGCCAATAGGCCGCCCGGCAGGCCGCCACCGACATGAAGGGAAAGGTCTCGGGCAGGACATAGGGAATGTCGTATAACCGGGCGCCGCGGGCCAGGTCGTGGCGCGCGTAGTCGCCCTTCATTGGGATGTCGAGCAGCGGCTGGGACCCGGTGGTCTTGAACAGGGCGCCGAGCAGGAACGGCTTCCACAGGACCTCGCGCTCGTAATCCGCGACCACGGCCTCGATCCGTTGCGCCGCCAGATAGCCATAGGGGCTGGAAAAGTCGAAGTAGAACTCGATCGGTGCGGCCATGGCGAGATCTCCGAAATGGGTCGATTCCCAGGAAATTAGCCTGTTTCAAGCCTGCCGCCCAGCCCGGTGGAGGCCTGTCCGGATGACCCCGGGTGCGCCAAACGACCGCAAACGGCCGTTGTCCGGTGGCACCGTTTCCGCTATAATTCGGGTCGCGAATCATGAGCGCGGGGCGGCACAGGAAGGGCACCCGAATGCAACCTCCGGGTTGGCAGGAAGCACCATCGGAGCGGGAAGAACCCGCCGGAGGACAGACCCGCTGGGGTCTGGCCGGAACTTCGGATTCCGCGCCGCCGGAGCGCCGCTTTGCCGACGAAATCGGCCGCTTCGAGGATTTTCTCCGATCCACCATCGACTGGCTGTGGGAGACCGACGCCGGGCTCACGCTCAGCTATGCCTCCTCGCCGGTCGCCCTCAAGCTGGGCATCCCGGCCCAGGTCTTGGTCGGGCGGAAGCTCTCGGCCCTGGGCCGCTTCGATCCGGCCGCCGGCGGCCCAGAGGGCGGCGCAGAGGCCGGCGCAGAGGGCGGCCCAGAAGGCGCCCCAGTTGGCGGCGCCCGGCGGGTCGACGAGGCCATCGCCGCGCGCCGGCCGTTCCGCAATGCGCGTTTCGTTATGATCGGCGCCAAGGGCCGCGAGGTCGCCTACCATTTGAGCGGCGTGCCCTACTTCGACACGGCCACCGGTAGATTCGCGGGCTACCGGGGCACGGCCGTGGCCGTCTCCGACGTGGCGGAGACCCGGGCCATGGTGGACGAGGCGGCGGCGCGGACCCTGGCCGAGACTCTCGAAGAGGCATTAATCCGGCAGCAGGACCTGTCCTGGCGCCTGTCCCAGGCCCAAAAGAATCCCAAGACACCCGCGCCCCAAGACCGCTCCCCCCCAGACAGCTCCCCCCAAGACCGGGCACCAACAGAGGCCGCGCCGCCCGCGACGATGGGCGATAACCCGCTGGCGCGCACGGCGCACGAGTTGCGCACGCCGCTCAACGCCGTGGTCGGTTACGCGGATCTCGCCCTCAAACAGATGTTTGGGCCCCTGGGCGAACGTTATCTCGATTGCTTCCGCACAATTCGCGAGGCCGGACGGCACTTGGACCGACTGGTCACGCAGCTGCAGGCGAGCCGGCCCGCCACCGCGGCCAACGAGGCGCTGACCATCGAGGAGGTGAGCATCGCCGCCGCCGCCGCCAAGGCCAAGGCGATGATCGCGCTGGCCGCCCGGGACGCCGAGGTCGACATCACCCGGGTCGGCCCCATGGCCGGCGGCCGGGTCCTGGGCGATTCCATGGCCTGCACCCAGATCCTGGTCAACCTGCTGAGCAACGCAGTGAAATTCACCCCGGCCGGCGGCTCGGTCGGGCTCGAGACCCTGGTCGGCCCGGACGCCACCTTGCGCATCGCGGTCTGGGACACCGGCATCGGCATCCCCGGGGACGAGCAGGTCCGGATTTTCGAGGACAGCTACCGCGCGACCGCGGTGACCAGCGCCGACGGGCCGGCGGGCCTGGGCTTGGGACTGGCAATTTCCCGCGACCTCGCGCGCGCCATGGGCGGCGACATCGCCGTGTCCAGCCAACCCGGCCAAGGCGCGCGCTTCATCCTGTCGCTGCCGCTCGCCAACGGACCGACCGCCGAGCAGGGCTGATCCCCGGCCGGCGGTTCCGAACGCGAACTATTGCGATTCTGCCGTGACCCGGTCCGCAAGGCCGGTTGGCGCGGGGAAGCGTGCCTTGAAGGTGAAAGCCCACTCGGTCGGGCCGTGGCGCGCCAGGTGGTCCAGGCGCGCCAGGCCGTCCTCGATGGCCGGAAACGTTCCCACCGGAATCCACCACAGGGCGACGGCGGGCGTCTCCAGGCGCTCGAACCATTCCGTCCTCCGGCTCAGAACCCGGAGGTGTCCGCTCTTGTAGACGTAGTCGAAAAGCGCTTCCGGGCTCTCCCACACCGACATGTTCACGATCAGCCGGGGGTCGCCGCCGATCTCGATATCGGTCGCGTCGCCGGCATCGGTCTGGAGCCGCCAGACGAAACCGGGGCTGCGATCCGCCAGCGCGTTGATCTCGTCCAGTCGCGCGACGAAATCCGCTAGAAGCGGGTCCTCGAGTGATGCACGCGCGCGCGCCATATTGATCTGGGCGAAGTGAAAACCGGTTTGTATCGAATCACTCACCACGGCAGTTCCTCACCGTCGTAATTGAAGAAGCGGCCGTTGTCCGCGGTGGTGACGCCCGCGATCACGGTGCGTATGCCGGCGGCGCTGTCTTTGGGTGTGACCGGCGCCTCGGACCCGCCCATGTCGGTGCTGACCCAGCCCGGGTGAAACACGACCACCGTGATCCCGCGCGGCCCGAGCGCCATCGCCAGGCACTTGGACACCTGGTTGAGCGCCGCCTTGGACGCGCGGTATATAATCGAGTTGCTGCTGACATTGGCGGCGATCGATCCCATCTTGCTGGAGATGTTGACGATCAGCTTGCGCTCGCTGCGCGCGACCTGCTCGACGAAACGTTCCGCCATGCCCAGGGGCGCGAAGGTGTTGACCCCGATGACCGGTTGCCAGCTGTCGTAGTCGGTCTCGCCGAATCCGCTGCGCGGACCGCCAACGCCGGCATTGTTGATCAGCAAGTCGATCGCCTCCCCGGCCAATTCCCGGGACAAGTTGGCGACTTTGAGCCCGTCGGTCACGTCGAGGCGGTGGATCGCGAAGCGGTCCCCGGCCTCCGCCCGCAGGGCCTCGAGCTCCTTGGCCTTGTCCGGGTGCCGGCAGCAGGCGTGCACCCGCCAACCCTCGGCGGCATAGCCGCGCGCGAGCGCCAGTCCAATGCCCCGGTTGGCGCCGGTGATTAAAACCGTCGGCATATTGGTCTCCTACCCTTCAGATTCAGGCTGCGGTGGGGGGCTTGTCGCGACGCGGCCGGGTGGCCAGCTCGCCACCGCAGTTGGGGCAGATGCGGCGCATTTCGATCGTGCAGTTACGGCAGAACGTGCACTCGTAACTGCAGATATGGGCCTCGCCGTCCTCGGCCAGCCCGGCCTTGCAGCGTTCGCAGGCCGGCTTCATTTGAAGCGCCATCGCGGAGCCCCTTTATTGAATCCGCTCGACCGCCACCGCGGTCGCCTCGCCGCCGCCGATGCAGAGCGCGGCCAGGCCCTTGTCGAGATCGTACTTGTCGAGCGCATTCAGGAGCGTCACCAGGATCCGCGCGCCCGAGGCGCCGACCGGATGGCCGAGCGCGCAGGCGCCGCCGTGAACGTTGACCTTGTCCGCCGGCAGGTCGAGATCGCGCATGGCCGCCATGGTGACCACCGCGAAGGCCTCGTTGATCTCGTAGAGATCGACTTCGCCGGCCCGCCAGCCGGCCTTCTCGAGCGCCTTCTCTATTGCACCGATGGGGGCGGTGGTGAACCAGGCCGGCGCCTGGGCGTGGGTCGCGTGACCGCGGATCACCGCGCGGGGCGTGAGGCCGCGGCGCGCCGCTTCCGAACGCTTCATCAGCACCAGCGCCGCCGCGCCGTCGGAGATCGAGCTCGAGTTCGCGGCGGTCACGGTGCCGCCCTCGCGGAACGCCGGGCGCAGCTTCGGGATCTTGGTCAGGTCGGCGTTGCGCGGTTGCTCGTCGATCTCGACCACCGCTTCGCTTTTGCGCGATTTCACGGTGACGGGGACGATCTCGCGCGCCGCGGTGCCGTCGTCGGTCGCGCCCTGGGCGCGTTCGAGCGAGCGGATCGCGAAGGCGTCCTGGGCCTCGCGGGTGAACTGGTAGTGCTCGGCGGTGTCCTCGGCGTAGCAGCCCATCAGCTTGCCCTTGTCGTAGGCGTCTTCGAGCCCGTCTATGAACATGTGATCGGCGAGTTGGCCGTGGCCCATGCGGTAGCCAGTGCGCGCCTTGGTCAGCAGGTAGGGCGCGTTGCTCATGGACTCCATGCCGCCGGCGACCATGACCGCGCCGGAGCCGGCCGCGATCAGGTCGTGCGCCATCATCACCGCCTTCATGCCCGAGCCGCACATCTTGTTGATCGTGGTGCAGCCGACGGAGTCGGGGATGCCGGCGCCAAACGAGGCCTGACGCGCCGGTGCCTGGCCCATGCCGGCCGGCAGCACGCAGCCCATGATCACTTCGTCGACGTCTTCAGGCGCGACCGCGGCGCGGTCGAGAGCCGCCCCGATCGCCGCCGCGCCGAGCGCCGGCGCCGCCATTGCCGACAACTCGCCCTGAAAGCCACCCATGGCGGTGCGCGCCAAATCGGCGATGACGATGGGATCGCGGTTCTCGGTCATGACTCACTCCTGTCCCGGATAGGGCGTGCCGTCTTTATGCACGTATTTCTCGACGCCGTCGATCCAGCGCACCAGCAGGTCGATGTCCGGATAGTCGCAGGTGTCGCCTGCGCTCCGGTCGCCGACCTCGAGGTAGAGCGCATCCCGCGCCGAGCGGTTGACTAGATGGTGTCCATCGCGCGCGCCGGCGGGAAAGCCGGCCGCTTGCCCCGCGCGCAAGACCTGTTCGCCCCCATCGGTGACCAACACCACTTCGCCCGCGACGATGTAAACGAATTCGTCTTGCTTGCTGTGCCAGTGGCGCTGCGCGGACGCACAACCCGGCGGCAGCCGCGTGAGATTCACGCCGAAGTTCGTGAGACCCACGGCATCGCCCAGCGCCCGCCGCTCGCGCGCCGCCACCGCCGCCCGAAACGGCTCGGGATAGTCGGAGCCGGTCACGACCGGCACAGTCTCCGGATCGAGCGCGGGGGGTTTGAGCTCAGCCATCACCCGCTCTCCTCGAACAACTCGCGGCCGATCAGCCAGCGGCGGATTTCGCTGGTGCCGGCGCCGATTTCGTAGAGCTTGGCGTCGCGCAACAGGCGCCCCGCCGCGGTCTCGTTGACGTAACCCATGCCGCCCATGGCCTGGATCGCCTCGAGCGCCATCCAAGTTGCGCGCTCGGCGGCGTAGAGAATGGCGCCGGCCGAGTCCTTGCGCGTGGTGCGGCCGCTGTCGCAGGCCTTGGCGACCGCGTAGACGTAGGCCTTGGCCGCGTTCATGGTGGTGTACATGTCGGCCAGTTTGCCCTGCATGAGCTGGAACTCGCCGATCGCCTGGCCGAACTGCTTGCGCTCGTGCACGTAGGGCAGCACCAGGTCCATGCAGGCCTGCATGATGCCGAGCGGCCCGGCGGCGAGCACCACGCGCTCGTAGTCGAGCCCGCTCATCAGCACGCGCGCGCCCGCGCCTTCCGCGCCGAGCCGGTTCTCCTCGGGCACCGCGCAGTCCGCGAAGATCAGCTCGCAGGTATTGGAGCCGCGCATGCCCAGCTTGTCCAGCTTCTGGGCGGTCGAGAACCCGGCCATGCCCTTCTCGATCAGGAACGCGGAGATGCCGCGCGGGCCGGCCTCGGGGTCGGTCTTGGCGTAGACCACCAGGACCTCGGCATCGGGGCCGTTGGTGATCCACATCTTGGTGCCGTTGAGCAGGTAGCGGTCGCCTCGCTTTTCGGCGCGCGTCGTCATGCCGACCACGTCGGAACCGGCGCCGGATTCGCTCATGGCGAGCGCGCCGACGTGTTCGCCGGAGATTAGCTTGGGCAGATAGCGGCGCTTCTGATCGTCGTTGCCGTTGCGCCGGATCTGGTTGACGCAGAGGTTGGAGTGGGCGCCGTAGCTCAAGCCGACCGAGGCCGAGGCGCGGCTGATCTCCTCCATCGCGACGCAGTGCTCCAGATAACCCATGCCGGCGCCGCCCAGCTCCGCCTCGACCGTGACGCCGAGCAGGCCGAGCGCGCCCAGCTCGGGCCAAAGGTCGCGCGGAAATTCGTTCGAGCGGTCGATTTCGGCGGCACGCGGGGCGATCTTCTCGCCGGCAAACGACATCACCGTGTCGCGCAGCATCTCGGCGGTCTCGCCGAGGCCGAAGTCGAGAGAAGGATACTGGTTCGGAATCATCTCACGTCACCTAGGCTGTCAAAGGATGTTTACCACAAAGCCGACTGTGCAGGGTGCCATCTAATCTCCCGGCCCGTCCGGGCGGCCTTCCAGGCACATCAGAGTTTCCAGCAGCTTGGCGCAGAGCGTGGGCCGGCCGTCCTTGACCGCGAAGACGTCGACATCGCAAACCGTGAGCGTGCGGCCGGGCTTCACTACGCGGCCGCACGCGCGCAAAAACTCGCCGTCGGCCGGTGCCAGCAGGTTGATCTTGAACTCGGTTGTCAACACCGAAGCGCCGGCCGGCATCAGGCTATAGGCAGCGTAGCCGCCGGCGGAATCGGCGATGGTGCTGGTAATACCGGCGTGGACGAATCCGTGCTGCTGCGTGAGATCGGCGCGGTAGGGCAGCTCGATCTCGACCAGACCGGGCTCGACCCGGGTCATGCGCGCGCCAATCAACGTCATGGTCCCCTGGCGGCCGAAGCTCGCACGCACGCGCGCCTCGAAGCCGGGATCCTTGGGTGTGAACGCGGGGAAATCGGGTCCGGTCATTGTTGCTGCTCCGAATAATCGACCAGATGTTCGCGCGCGGCAATATCCGCGGGGACGGACACAGCGCAGTGCACGCTCATGGCCGCTTCCCCTTTCGGGCCCGTTTCCGCGCTTTGCCCGGGCCGTCCAATACCGCCAGGCGCGCGCGGCAGGTGGCCGCGACCCCGTCGAGATCGTCCAGGCTGGCTTCGAGGTCCCGGCGCTTGGCTTCGAGCTCCGCCTGGCGGACCGCGATCTTGTCGAGCAGATAGGCGAGCTGGCCGGCCTCCCCCGGCGCGGCATCGTAGAGCTCAACGATCTCGCGCACCTCGGCGAGCGGGAAAGGATA
>Ga0255057_10001803_pt1 | contig 11788 bp, 8 predicted proteins | sample Cases_109_6_MG_FD_189022 | JGI IMG/M metagenome (GOLD analysis project Ga0255057, IMG submission 189022) | Seawater microbial communities from Amundsen Gulf, Northwest Territories, Canada - Cases_109_6 | ecosystem: Environmental > Aquatic > Marine > Gulf | place: Canada: Northwest Territories... | reverse complement strand
ACGGCTCGGTCCGGTTCCTCAACCAGCCCACTAGCCTCGCCTCAGGGACGGGGAACGTGAGCATCCAGGTACGGATTGTCATAGTGGCTCTCGGCATGGTCGCGGCTGCATGCGCGCCCGAATCTCCCACGGTTGCTTCGGGGTCCGCCCCCATCCAAGGAGCCTGCGAGACTCTGGCCAGCGACGTGCCGTGGAGCTCGGATGTCTCGGCGACGACGGTGGTCCTCGCCGAGGGCGACAACACGACGCCGCGCGTCGAGGCGGTCATCTATCCGCATCCCGACTACGACGGGAACCCGTGGTCGCAATGGGGTCAGGGCCTGCTGCTCAGCGACGGTCGATACCTCTCGGCTATCGGCGATGAGCTAGCTCGGGACGGGAACTCGTACCTCTACGAGTACGACCCCGCTACCGACACCTTGACTCAGATCATTGATGTGCTGTCCATCACCGATCGCACGCCCGGCGATTGGGGTTTCGGCAAGATCCATGCCCAGATGGTGCGAGGACCATGCAACAACGTCATGGTGACCACCTACTGGGGATCGCGGCGCGACATCGAGTTCACTGCCGGATATCAAGGTGACGTGCTGATCAGCATCGACCCGCAGCGCCGGACGGTTGGCACTCGAGGCGTCGTGTATCCCGAACACGGCGTCCCCTCTCTCGCGGCCTCCCCCGAAGGGCGACTGCTCTACGCCGAGGCGGTCGACCCGCTTGGCGATGACGCAGGAGCATTCGTCGTTCGAGACGCTCGCGACGGTACGACCCTCTTCGTCGACGATGACCCGTCACACACCGGCTACCGGACAATCGCAGTCGACGCCGCAGGAAGGGCCTTCTATTCAGTCGGTGACGGCACACTCGCCGTATATGACCCCGAATCGAACACGCGGTCCCGGCTCGATGCGAAGCTCCCGGGGGAATGGCTTCGCGCGGTGACCGAGCCCGACGCGCAAGGCACCTGGTATGGCGTGACGAGGAACCCCGAGGTCTTCTTCGCTCTGAACCCTGACGGGACGGTACGAAGCCTCACCGAGGCACTCGGCTACACAACATCAGTCGCTCTCTCACCGGACGGTGCCACGGTGTATTCGGTTCCGGAGGCACACGGGCGATCTTGGCAAATCGGGGCGCCGCTGATGGCGATGGACACCGCCACGGGACAACAAGAGATCCTCGTCGAGTTACAGCCACTCGCCGAGGAACATCTTGGAATGCGGCTCGGTGGCAGTTACAACGTCGCCGTCGACGAGCTGGGGCGCACGATCTACCTCGGTATGAACGCCAGCGACGCGAGCGACGAGAGCGGATTCGGCGAAGTCGTGCTCATCATCGTGACCCTGCCTTGAGATGGGCTTCCGTGCTGGTTGCCGCCGCATTGGTGGCCGCGGGTTGTAACGCCGACGGATCGAGCGGGATCGACGACAACCGACAGACGGACCTGGTGTCGTCGACGACCCTCAGCGAGGGCGACACCTCGGATGACGTCACCGCGGTGACCTGCTGGCAAGCGGAACCGTCGGGCGGCTCCGACACTGTCTCCTTTTCGGATGTGACCGCGTCATCGGGACTGATCGAGCCCCTCATCGGCATGTACGCCCATGCCGCGGCGTGGGGTGACATCAACGGTGACCTGTTCCCGGATCTCGTCGTGGGAACGTTTGCCGATCGACCACCAGATCGCTACGAGCAGCGCGGCGCAACCGGACCCGCCCCGGACCGGCTTCTCGTGGGCGGCGTTGACGGATTCGTCGTATCTCAAGGATTCCCCGAGTCCTACGGACGTTCGTCGGGGGCAGCCTTCGCTGATCTCGACAACGATGGCGACCCTGACCTCGTGCTCGCCCGCAACGTGAAGGATGACCAGGATCTGGCGGCGACCACGATCTACGAGAACCTCGGCGGATCATTCGTCGCAGTCGATGGCGGAATTGCTCCAGACATGGGAGGGAGATCGATCGGCGTGCTCGACTATGACGCCGACGGGTTGCTTGACCTGTTCATCGCGGAGGATCGCTACCGGGGCGGCCGCAGCCGCCTCTATCGCAACGTCGGTGGACTGCAATTCACCGATGTCACCGCCGCCGCCGGGTTCCCCGACACCCTTGCCGGTCTCGGGATCGCAACGGCCGATGTCGACGGTGACGGCGATGTCGACCTCTTCGTTGCTGGTGACAACCGCCTCTTCCTCGATGTCGGAAACCGCTTTGAAGAAGCCGCAGGCCCATTCCATTGGCCTCCGGTCGGCGATGAGGACGACCCCGCCGGAGCCGCCTTCGGCGATGTGGACCGCGATGGTCGTATGGACCTCGTGATCGGGCAGCACTTCAATAGCACCGTCGATTTCGGCGTTCCCGCGCCGGTGAGGCTCTTCCTGAACCGCACGGTGCCGGGTGGCGACGTGAAATTCGACGAGATCACGGATGCGGCCGGTCTCATTCCGTTGCCGACCAAGGCCCCGCATGTCGAGATCGTCGACATGGACAACGACGGCTGGCCCGACATCGTCACTTCTGCTTCATCGGCTGGGGGGACGGGGCCCGCCGTATTTCGGGGTCTCGGCATTCAGGACGGCGTGCCTCGTTTCGATCCACCCACCGGCCTTGGGGATGCCCAATATTGGGTGGCTGCCCCGGCCGCCGATTTCGACCTCGACGGCAGGCTTGATCTGCTGCTCGTGGAGTTCGAGCCCTCGCTACCGTCGTATCTCCTCCGAAACGAGAGCGCGTCCGGGAACTGGCTCGAAGTGTCGGTCGGAGACGCGTTCGGCGGCGGAATCGGCGCACAGGTTTTCGTCTACTCGTCCTCCCCACCCAATCAGCTGCTCGGAAGCGCCGGCATTACGGCATCCCGCGGATACTCGGCCGGTGTTCCGGCGATTGCCCACTTCGGGCTTGGAGAGATCGACTCGGTGGATGTAGTGGTGCGCCTCCCCGGAGGACATGAGCTTTCGATCAACGGCGTATCGGCGAATCGCCATATCCGACTGCCGGGCGGATGTGATTAACCGACCGCACACGCACAGCCCGCTAACTAGAATCCTTCCCGTGGAGGGGTGATAGCTCGGCGGTCACGCGCCGGGGTCACGTGGTGGCAGTATCGATCTCGGGGGAGCAAAGTTGAAGATTCTGGTGACCGGTAGTGCCGGGTTTCTCGGCGGACATGTTGCTCGGTACCTTGTTGGCGGCGGGCATGAAGTCAAGGGATTCGACGCAGCATCAAGCTCCGATACGGCGTATGAGTCGATCATCGGCGACCTCCTGGACACGGAATCGGTCACCGCTGCCGCGGCGGGCGTCGATGCGATCTGTCACCTCGGTGCAATCGGAGACGTGTACCTGGCTGCGGAGCAGCCGCAGCTGGCAGCGGCGGTCAACGTCGTGGGGTCCGCCAACGTCGCCATCGCTGCCGCCGAGGCCGGAGCGAAGGTCGTCTATGCATCGACGTGGGAAGTCTATGGCGAACCCGAGTACCAGCCGATCGACGAGGACCATCCGGCCAAACCTGATCACCCCTACAACATCACGAAACTGGCTGGAGAGCAGTTGCTGCTGGCGGCCGACCGGCTGCACGGCGTTCCGGTGACGTCATTGCGCCTCGGTACTGCCTACGGCCCCGGCCTCCGTGCCAACTCGGTCTTTCGGATCTTCATCGACCGGGCGAGCGCCGGCGATCCGATCACCATCCAGGGTGACGGATCTCAGGGCCGACAGTTCACCTATGCAGCCGATATCGCAACGGCGTTCGATGTCGCATGCCAATCCGACGTTCACGGGATCGCGATGAACATCGTCGCTCCCGACATGATTTCGATCAAAGAGCTCGCCGAGATCGTCGTCGAGCGGTTTCCTACGGACCTGACGTTCGGTGAAGCCCGCCCCGGCGACGTGCCTTCGGCATTGGTCAGCCCGGCACTCGCCGAGAAGATCCTCGGCTGGCACGCCATCACGCCTTTCGCGGCGGGAGTCGAGCATCTCCTGGAAGATGCAAGTGACACCCCCTGACTTCGGTGGCCACAGGCCTCGGATTCTGATGCTGATCAAGGGTCTTGGGATCGGCGGTGCCGAACGGTTGATCAGCGAGGGATCGAGACTCTGGTCGACCGACGAGTTCGAATATCGCGTCGCATACGTACTTCCCTGGAAAGACCAACTCGTGCCGGATCTTGCCGCCAACGGGATAAGCACGGTCTGCATCGGAGGAGGGAGGTGGTCGCTGAAAGCCTCGGTCGGGTTCCGGAACCTGATCCGGTCATGGCACCCCGCCCTGGTCCACGCCCATCTCCCGACGACCGGGATCTTGGCGCGCCTGATGCCCTCACCACCGGTGATCTACACCGAACACAATCTTGCCGGGTCCTACCGACCTGCCTCACGCGTGCTGAATCGCCTGACGTATGGCCGCAATCGAGAGGTGATCGCCGTTTCCGACGCCGTTGCGGAGTCCATAGCGGGATATCCAGGGCCGCACCCTCACGTCATACCCAACGGAGTCGTTGTCACTGCCTCCGACGAGACGCGTCGTCGCGTACGCGAGGAACTCGAGATCGAGTCCGACCGGCCGCTCGTGGTGCACGTCGGGAACATCCGACCGTGGAAGGGTCACACAACCCTGATCAAAGCGGCGCGCCTGCTTCGAGAAGCCAACCCTGAGATCGTTGTCGTGTCGATCGGTGGCGAGAAGCATCCGGGAGATCTCGCTCGAGTTCGACGTGAGTCCGACGAGGAAGGTGCTGGAGACATCTTGCGTTTCATGGGACGCCGCTCCGACGCCGTCGATTTCATCGCCAGCGCCGACGTCTTCGTGAACCCTTCGGATGTCGAGGGGCTCCCGCTGGTGGTCCTCGAAGCCATGATGGCCGGTACCCCTGTGGTGGCCACTGCGGCGGGCGGTGTTCCGACCGTCCTACGGGATGGCGAAACCGGTCGGCTCATTCCCGTCGGCCGGCCGCAAGCCCTGGCCGCTGCGGTTATCGACCTCATGACCGATACCGAAGGAGCGAAGGAGATGGCCGACCGCGCCCAGAGCCTGGTCGAGACCAACTTCGGCCTGGAACGGATGGTCACCGCACACGAAGACCTCTACCGTCGGATGCTCAATGGGTGAAGCCGTTCATGTGCGCATGTATCGAGACGAGGACCTGCCTGCGGTCCTCGAACTCCTTCGAGCCGCCCTCGGTGAGTCGCCACTCCTGCTGAGAACCCCGCAGTTGTTCGAATGGAAGCACATCGATAATCCGTTCGGCCGCTCCGTGATGTTGGTCGCCGAAGTCGATGAAACCATCGTCGGCCTCAGGGCGTTCATGCGGTGGCAGCTCGAGTACGGAGCCGACACGATCCACTGTGGTCGTGCGGTGGATACCGCAACCCACCCAGACTATCTGCGCAGGGGTATCTTCAGCCGTCTCACCATGGAGGCGCTCGACGTGGCGCGCGACGATGGGCTCCAGCTCATCTTCAATACGCCCAACGAGCGCTCCCGGCCCGGCTACCTCAAGATGGGATGGTCCGATGTTGGCCCCATCCGTGTGCTGGTCCGGCCGCATCCGACTCGACTGATCCGCGGCCGTCATGAATCTACGCCTGGACTCGACGAGCTGGCACCGGTGGCCACAGCGATCGAATCCGGTTCGGCGCCACCCACCGAGTTTGGTCCTTGGCCTCCCCCCGATGAGACGCTCCCCACTGGTCTGCGCACGCCGAGATCGAACGAATACCTCACATGGCGGTTCGGCGGGCATCCGACGGCTCGCTACGGCGCGGTGGTTGGTTCTTCGGGGACTGCCGTCGTGCGGGCGAACCTCCGCAAGGGTCGCTCGGAGTTGGTCATCTCTGATGCACTCGGACCCAACCCGACCGAAGCAGTCCGGTCCACGATCCGGACCTCGGGCGCCGACTACGACGTCGCAGCGTTCCCACCGGGATCCCCCGGGCGCCAGGCTGCTCGACGCTCCGGGATGCTCCCCGTCCCGGGTGTCGCCGCGCTGCGCCTTGTTGCGCGCCCGATCGGCGACCTCGACATCGACGTACTCAACCCAACGACGTGGCGACTAGCGCTCGGCGATGTGGAGTTGCTGTGAGACAGCTTCCGTGGCATATCGCGATCATCGGCGGCGCGGCAGTGATCGCCGCCGGGGTTGCGAGCGGCTGGGTCGGAGGGATCGTCGTCGCCCTCATCGGGGGCGGCGTCCTCGCGATGACTTGGCTGGGTCGCCGGATCGCCACCGAAGCCGACCGGAGGTGGCTCTCGGCGATGCTGCCCGTGGCCTTCATCGCCAAGATGATCGGTTCAGCGGTGCGGTATTTCGTTGTCGCAGAGGTATACGGCACCGGGGATGCGTTCGGATACCACAGAACCGGACTGGAGATCGCTCCAATCTGGGGGAGCCTCCAAGTGCCCGAGGTCACCAGCGGGAGCGTCGGGACACAAGTGACAGGACAGATCGCCGGCCTCCTGTACGCGATCGTGTCCCCGCCGATGATCGGCGGCTTCCTGTTGTTCGCCACGTTGTCGTTCATCGGAATGCTGTGCTTCTACGTCGCATTCCGCAGCACCATGCCGCGCTGGGGAGTGCTCCCATACTTCGTGCTCTTGTTCTTCCTCCCGACGATGCTGTTCTGGCCCTCGAGCGTTGGCAAGGACTCCCTCATGGTCCTCGGTCTTGGACTGGTGTCGCTCGGCAGCGTTTGGCTGTTCTCGGCAAGGTTCACCGCCGGAGCCTGGGTGGCGGGAGCGGGAGGGCTCCTTCTTGGCCTCATCCGTCCCCACGTCTTGGCGATCGCGGTCGGAGCGATCGTGCTGACCGTCGTGTTCACCCGTGCCGGGCGCCTCGATGTCGGCCGCGCCGCCAGATTGCTCTTGATCGTGATCGCTGTGGTGGCAATGGCCTATGTGGCGCCGGTCGCCGCCGATCGGATCGGAGCCGATGAGGGCCTCGAAACGTTCCTTGCCGAACAACAACGCCTCACCACACAAGGAGGATCGTCGGTCGTCGGCGCGCCGGCAACCTCACCGCTTGATCTCCCCGAGGCGATCATCCGGGTCCTGTTCCGACCGCTCCTCCCCGAGGCTGCCACACCCGGCATGCTGCTCAGCTCTCTGGAAAGCCTGGTGGTCTTGGGACTGGTCGTCTGGAAGGCGCCGACCATGTGGGCGAATCGCCATATCGTGCGCAGAGCACCGTATGCGATCCTCTCCCTTGCGTTCACGGCAGGATTCGTCGTCGGCTTCAGCGCCATTTTCAACCTCGGGATCCTCGCCCGACAGCGCTCCCAGGTGATGCCGTTCCTGCTGGTTGTGATCGTCGGCCTCGGGTGGCAGAAATGGTCCACGAACGATCGCGCCCATGACGCGCTGGAACAGGAGGAGATCACCGTATGACCGACCTTCCGGCGATCCTCGGCGGCACACCCGCGTTCGATTCACCACTTCCCTTCGCCCGACCGACCAACGAGGACCAGTCGCGAGTGGAGAAGCTCATCGAGCACTCGCTCAGCACCGGCCAGCTCACCGATGGACCGTTGACGAGAGCCCTGGAGGAGACAGCCGCCGAGCGCTTCGGTGTTGATCACTGCGTCGCGGTGTCATCGTGCACAACGGGTCTGCTCTTCGTATTGCAGGCGCTCCAAATCGACGGTGCTGTGGGTGTGCCGAGCTTCACATTCGCCGCAACAGCTCACGCCATCCGCTGGAACGGACTCGAGCCGAGCTTCCTCGACTGCGACCCAACGACGTGGTGCCTCACGCCCCAGGACGTGGAAGGGTCACTTTCAGCCCTGGTCGCGGTGCACGTGTCCGGAGTGCCCTGCGACGTCCGCGGTCTTGAAGCGATGGCCTCGAGACTCGACATTCCACTGGTTTTCGATGCCGCTCACGGAGCAGGTGCATTGGCTTCTATCGACCAACGTCGATCACCGCTTGGCGGGTTCGGCGTCGCCGAGGTATTCAGCCTGACGCCGACGAAGGTACTCAGCGGCGCAGAGGGTGGACTGGTGACGACAAACGACGCCGCGCTCGCCGAGGAGATCCGGCTCGCCCGCAACTACGGGAATCCTGGTGACTACAACACCCGCTTCCCGGGATTGAACGGCCGGCTATCGGAGCTGCACGCGGCCATCGCCCTGGTGGCATTCGATTACCTGGAGGAACGCGTCGAGCATCGCAATCGGGTCGCCGACCGTTATCGAGAGCTTCTGGGGGACGTACCCGGAGTGGAGTTCCAGAGCATTGCACCGGGGGATCGAAGTTCTTATAAGGACTTCACCATCCTGGTAGGGGACGAGTTCGGCTGTCGACGCGACCAGGTTGTTGCTGCACTCGATCACGAAGGCGTTGCGACTCGTCAGTACTACTCGCCGCCGGTCCACCTTCATCAGACCTACTCGGACTTGTCGCCCCGAGTGCTTCCGGTGACGGAGGCTCTGGGCGAGCAGGTGATCAGCCTGCCCATATGGAGCCATCTGCCACTCGACGACGTCGATCGGGTTGCCCATGCAATCAAGCGGATCCAGCAGAGCGCCGGGGACGTGGCAGGGGCGACGAGCGAGCCCTCCGATCAGCGGTCCTGACGCGGGCTCGGCCCGTTCGACCGTTGGGATCCTGGTCACGGACAACCGTCGCCGCGGTGCAGAGGTGCAGGCGGAACGCACCGCCGAGGGACTGGACGGCCTTGGATGGGACGTGGAGTTTCGTTCGCTTGTCTCATCGCCGGAGCCGATCGTGGAAGCACGGCCGCTCACGCGGATGCAGCGGAACGACCTCGGCAGGTTCGATCTGGCTTTGGTTGCGCCCACGCGAAGGTTCCTTCAGCGGCATTCCGCGGGGGTGGTGTTGGCATGGGGCTCGCTGAGCGTTCGATACGTAGCGGCCGCGGCCGTCGCCCTGCGCCGTCGCCCGAAACTCGGCTACGTGAGCATCGGGAGCCCCCTGGGGTGGTTATCCGATCGACGCGGGATCGCTCGCTACCGATTCATTGCGGCGCGCTACGACTTCATCATCGCCGTATCGCATCACACGAAGCAGGAGCTGGTCGACGGTATCGGCATCCAACCCTCAAAGGTCACCGTCATCACCTCAGGCGTTCCGGAGCGATTCTTGACGCTGCAACGTCCGGCGCACAACGGGCCGACCAGGGTGCTCTTCATCGGATCGCTCTCGGAGGAGAAGGACCCGATCGCAGCGGTGACTGCCTTCGCCATCGCAACCGATCGGGCAGAGCTCAGCCTCACGGTCGTCGGTGACGGTCCCCTGCTCGAGGCTCTGCGCGACCTCGCTGCCGAGCTGAAGCTCGAAGACTCCATCGAGTTCACCGGGAGCGTTGCGGACGTCGCCCCGCATCTTGCTTCGGCTGACCTGTTGCTGCTGACATCGAAGACCGAGGGGCTTCCCGGGGTACTGATCGAGGCGGCCGCCGCCGGTTTGCCGGCGATCGCCTACGACGTCGGTGCCGTAGACGAGGTGATCGAAGACGGGTCGTCCGGCCTCGTTGTGCGCGACCGGACGGCTGAAGCGACCGCACGGGCACTGGTCATGCTTGCTCGCGACGCTGGTCTCCGGCAACGTTTCGGCGAACGAGCGCGGGCGGTCGTCGTCGAGCGCTTTCTCATAGAATCAGCAGTGGATCGAACCGACCGCCTGCTCCGAGATCAACTCGGCTGAGCCCACATGATGGTCGGCGCGGTTCTCTGGTTGCTCGGTGGGTCACCGGCGAATCCGGCCGACTTGAGCACCTCGATCATCCGCGTGTCCTGCGAGGCGACGATTGCCCGTACCGGCCGCGAGTCCCGGGCTGCGACCGAGCGCAGGAATGCTCTGGCGAGCGCCTCGTCGGCTCCGGAGTCGGCGAATGCGTTAGCAGTAGCGACCGAGAGCAGCTCGCCATGATGTCCGGACACGGAGTCCTCGCGCTCCCCGGCGCCTCCGGCAGGAACCAGCGGGCTCGATCTCCCCAATCTGCGGGTGCCGCGGGCCCGTAGGGCGAGAGCCTGCCAGGACCGGCTCCAGCGCCCGTCCCCGCCACCGGTTCCGGCAACGTAGGCAAAAGGTCCCCACGAATCCTCTGCGACACAGACGACTCCGTCGTGGTGTTCGATCAACCGGCGGTACGCCCGCGCCACCAATCGGAAGTTCGCAACGGAGGCCCCGGCGTTGCCGACATGGATCCGGGCAATGATCCTTGCGTCGCGGGCCTCTGCCGGTCGAATCGAATAGCCCTCCTCGTCGAACCGCTCGAAGCGGCCCTTCTCGCGAAGGACACGCACCTGCGATTCGATGACCGTACGAACGATGCGCCGCTCGTCGAACTCTCGAATCGCCTTGGTCCTCGCCGCCTCTGCCATCCGCTGTCGAAGCTCGGCATCATTTCCGAGCCTGACGATGGCGGCGCCCAGTGCCTGCGGGTCGCGCACCGGGACCAGCAGCCCGTTCACGCCATCCGCAACGACCTCTCTGCACCCCCGGATGTCGGTAACGATCAGGGGAAGACCCGAGGCGGCGGCTTCCATCGCAGCCCTGGGAAACCCCTCGCGATGTGAGGGAAGAACGAACAGATCCATGGCGCGGTGCAGGGCTTCGACATCGTCGCGCATGCCGAGGAACACGACGCCATCGTCGCTCGCCGCCGCCACGGCCGCGGTGGTGATCGAGTCGGCCTTGTCCGGCTCGTGGGGACCGATGACCACCAGCGTGAACCGGTCGTCGAGGTCCGCGACCGCTTCGAATAGCTCCGGGAACCCCTTTTCGGCGACCAGCCGGCCGACGATACCGATCACGATCTGGCGGTCGTCGATGCCGAGAGCCGCACGCACCGATCGCCGATCCTGGGCCGAAGCGAGTCCGGGGTCGAATCGCGCCAGATCCACACCGTTGCCGAGTAGCACCGTGCGCGCGGGTCGGGTGATGTGGCGTTCGGTCACCAGGCGAAAGTCTTCGGCACTCTGGACGAGCTCGACATCCGAGAACCGTGCTGCGAAGGCCTCGAGGGCATAGACGATGCTGCGTTTGGCGATTGGATCGTCCGGCGTTGCGTACAAGCCATGGATGGTGTTGAGCACCGCGGGCACACCCGCCAGCCGGCCGACGACACGTCCATAGATCCCGGGTTTGGGGGTATGGGTATGGATCACATCGGGACGCTCGCTGCGCAGGATCCGCCACAGCGAGACCATTGCCTTGATGTCTGCCAATGGAGCGACGCTGCGTGTCGCCCCCGGCAACGGCATATGGCGCACCCCCAGCTCCTCGAGTTCAGCAACGTAAGGGCCGGGCGCGGAGATCCCGATCACCTCACTCCCGAGATCGACGACAGCAGTCAGCTGGGGAAGCAGGAGATATCTGAGGCTCAGATCGACGGTGGTGACGTGGGCAACGCGCATGGCTCTTGGCTACCCGTCCGACGATCTCACGCGGTCTTTGGTTGCGCCGGGATTCCGACCACGGTCGTGCCGGGCGGCACATCCTTGGCCACCACGGCTCCGGCACCCACCGTCACGTCATCGCCAACCTTGACGTACTGGAGCACGGTGGCCGAAGTTCCGATCAGGGTCCGATCTCCGATGACGACACCACCCGAGATCGAGGCGAGTGGGTTGATGAGCACCCCCGAGCCCACCACTGCTTCGTGTCCGACATTGGCGGCGCGGTTGACCATCGCATAGTCCTTGATCGTGACGTTCACGGTCGCGATTGCGCCGGCGCAGAGGATCGACCCCTGTCCGAGTACGCAACTCTTTGCATCGAAGACGACACTCGGATGAACCAATTGTGGCATGGCGACGGCCGGCAGATC
>Ga0255057_10001802_pt1 | contig 11795 bp, 12 predicted proteins | sample Cases_109_6_MG_FD_189022 | JGI IMG/M metagenome (GOLD analysis project Ga0255057, IMG submission 189022) | Seawater microbial communities from Amundsen Gulf, Northwest Territories, Canada - Cases_109_6 | ecosystem: Environmental > Aquatic > Marine > Gulf | place: Canada: Northwest Territories... | reverse complement strand
CTGAAGACGGAGGCGTTCTTCGAGACGATATACGGCCTGGCCAGAGGCGGCAAGACCAACAAGCAGGGCGTCCCCAACCTACTGCAGGCGGCCGTTCTCATGCGGGAATATCAGGACGAGTTCCGTCTAGCCCAGCTGCCCTTCGCGATCCAGAAGCTGCTGTTCGGGCTACTCGCTCCGATCGGGGGACTCCTCGGGTATAGGGGTCGCTACCCTGAATCTGGTGTGTAGTCGCCTTCGCGCCCCCTAATCGCAACGCCGACCACCTAGGGAGCGTCACGCCGCCGTCATCGTCTGACGCGGGCAGCACAGAGCTAAGCCTGAAATGCTTGGGCTCAGACGCTCTACCACTAAGCTAGTCCCGCTCGGATTCGTATCTGAGGACATCACGGCATCGCCTTAGATGCGTTAGCACAGCGCTCGCATACCGCGATAAGCGGCGACTAACTGCCGCAGCAGTGCTAGGATAGGGCCGCTATGGAGCCGCACGTCCAGTACGCCAAGACGAGCGATGGGGTGGACATCGCCTTCGCCAGCATGGGCGACGGGCCGCCCCTAGTCAGCCTGCCGCTTTTCGCGATCGCAAATGTCCAGCGAATATGGGCGATGTTCCCTAATGTTTTCCAGCCGGTGACGCGGACCTTCCGTCTCATCTGGTACGACTCGCGCGGCACGGGCCTCTCCGATCGGGATACGATCGACTTCTCGATGGAGGCGATGATGCGCGACCTCGAGGCCGTTGTCGACCGCACGGGCCTCCGGTCGTTCGCCGTTCTGGGAATTCGAGACTCAGTGCCGGTGGCGGTGACCTACGCCGCTACTTTCCCTGACCGTGTATCGCACCTCATCCTCATCGACGGCTGGACGAACCCCTCCGACTGGATCGACTCGCCAGCGGCGATGGCCAGTGAGGCTCTTATCGACCAGGACTGGACGCTATTCACTCAGATGCTGGCGCGCGTCTTGTCGGGGCTTGATGACCCCGGCCTGACCGATCTCCTCGGCGAGAACATCCGGGCCGGTGTCGAGCCAGATGCCTTCCGCGCCTTCATGGAGGCCATGAAGAGCTGGGACGTTACGGCGCTCCTGCCTGAGGTAAAAGCCCAAACGTTCGTGCTGCACAATAACAACAATGTCTTCGCTCCCATCCGCGTCGGACAGAAGCTTGCCGCAGGCATTCCGGACGCACGCTTCCTGGCCATTGACGACGTGAACTACCTGCGTGTGGGACCTCTCGTCGCAGAGTTTATGGGTACCGCAGAAAAGCCCGATTCAGTCGAACCTGGCGCTGTCCGTACCGTCCTCTTCACCGACATCGTTGGGCATACGGAGATGATGTCCCGTCTCGGGGATGAGGCAGGCCGAGACGTGCTTCGGGAGCATGAACGGATAGTCCGTGAGGCTCTGGCTGAACACAGCGGCACAGAGGTCAAGACAATGGGCGACGGCTTCATGGCGTCGTTCGGGGCTGTGACGAAGGCCGTCGAGTGCGCCATCGCTCTGCAGCGGGCGTTCGCCGAGCGTGAGAGTGGCGAGCCGTTGAATGTGCGGGTCGGTATCAATGCGGGTGAGCCGATTGAGGAAGACGGCGATCTCTTCGGCGCGACGGTGATCCTCGCTTCGCGCATCGCCGCAAAGGCGGAGGGTGGGGAGATCCTCGTAGCCGATACTGTGCGCGGGTTGTGCTCGGGCAAAGGTTTTTTGTTCGCGGATCGCGGCGAGTTCGTGGCAAAGGGTTTCGAGGACGCGGTGAGGCTGTTCGAGGTGCGGTGGCTAAACCCGACAGCCGATCACTAGCATAATTACGGTGGCCTTCGTAGCTACCGCCCCACAACGCTGAGTCCACCTATTCCCGGTTCTGGTGATCTGCTCGCAACTATCGTATTGTGGGCACGATCGCCGAGACAGCCAGAGGAGGCACGTCATGACCAGCACCACCTCACCATCGGTAAGCACTGTCGCCAACGCCGAGAAAGAGCGAGCCATCTCCACCATCACGACTGCGTTCACCGCTGACCCTCCGGTGCGCTGGATACTCCCCGACCCGCACCAATACCTGACGCATTTTGCGGAATTAGTGCGTCGCTTTTGCGGCAGTGCCTTCGACAACCAGAGCGGCTTCGTTGCCGAGGACTTCATGGGGGCGGCACTGTGGCTCCCGCCCGGCGTCGATCCGGACGGCGAAGGGATGGGGGTATGGATCACTGAGGTCGTGCCAGAAGAGGATCAGGACAAGGTCTCGGCTTTCTTCGACGAGATGGACAAGTACCACCCACACGAGCCGATCTGGTATCTCGCGATGATCGGCGTCGATCCCTCACGTCAAGGGGGCGGTCTTGGCTCCGCTTTGATGTCGCATGCTCTCGAACGCGTCGACCGCGACGGCAAGCCCGCCTACCTCGAAGCGACGACCACGCGCAGCCGCGACCTCTACGCCCGCCACGGATTCGAGGTCATCGGCACCATCCAAGCCGCTGACTCGCCGACGATGTACCCGATGCTGCGCAAAGCGCGCTGAGGACTACTTTCCGCCAACCCTTTTGTCCCCACCCGCTAGCAAGGCCAAAGACGATACGCCGACGCGAAACCGAGTCGCGGCTTCCAAGTCCTTTTGTCTTCAACCTTGGGGAGAGCGGAAGACATAATGGGAGACGGGTAGAAGCCAAACCGGATTCCCGTTCGGTCACAGTCAGATAATTATCCAAAGAAGCGCCTGCGAGCGTTCCAGCCGCCAGCCATGAGGGTGACTTCAGCTTAGGGAGTGACGCAGAGCGGATTGCCAGTGATGGTGACAGGGTTGTTGGGGAGGCCAGCCGCACCCTTGTCGTTGCCTATCTTGCTGCCGGGGACCGCAGTATGTACGTTGCTGTGCCAAGCATGGTATCCGCCCTCACCGAGCGCCTTGCTGGTTTGTCCCCGGGCGATGTTCTCTACCGTAGTCCCCGGCGTGACGAGTTGATGCTCGTGACAGGCCAAGGCTGTCCCGCCGCTACCCAAGAACGGTATCGCCAAGGCAGTGACAAAGAGCGATATTGCAAACGTAGGGGCTAGAAGGCGCTGCCGCATTGTAGGACTCCTCAATTTGAGAAAAATCTTCTGTGAACCTTAGCAGGTCGTGCCATAACACGTCAACTAGGGCAGCCCAACTTCCCGCTGCCCAGATCGTGCACCTGTCCACGGGCGCTGTGCGGCTGTAGCTACCTGCTACGGATTCCCTCACGAGGAATCTGAGTCTGGCGTTGCGTTCGGCTCATTCTTAACACCTCAGCGATTGAGTCAAGACAGCCGCACGTGATCTTGTCCAACCCAGAGGGCGCGTCAATCAGTGAGACTACGGACGGCGGGTCCTTGTTCTGAGCCGCGAAGGGCGGAGGTCCGTAACGCATATTCCCGAGAGGCAATCACCGTTCCCGCATCTTTTTGTCCCAAAGTTGGGGAAGGTGAAGTACATAATGGGGAGAGGCAGACCTTCGAACCTGATTCCCGTTCGGTCACAGTCAGATAACACACCATTAACTGGTGTCAGTTCAGCCCGCTCAGGTACGAACCTACCCTCTGCCTGACCACGGACAAGCGCAGTTATCTGCTGTCATGGTCGTGGTTCACTGATTCGGAGCCGTCGTCCATGGGTGTCGTCGTACTTTTGTGGGGAGTGAGAGTGCGGTAAACCACATAATGGGGAGAGGCGGACCTTCGAACCTGATTCCCGTTCATTCGAGGCTCTCAGCGGATGCAAACTACGCCAGAGAGCAGATAACTTCGTGGATTCTGGGCCTACGCGCCTATCTGAGGACTAGCGGAACACAGCAGATAACTGCTAGGTATCGCACTATATCCCGCTGTCTGGGGGCCGGATGCGCAAAGCTCTGACCGCGCCGTGTCACGCTCCTTTTAGAACGAAGAGACCGGACGGTAAACCCCTACGCCCACGCGGCTACTCGTCACCAGGTTCGCACAAGCGTTCAGGCGCAACCTCACGATACTCAGCTTCCACCACAGGCTCATCACGAGGCCTGGTAGTGAACACGATGGTGATGGGTGTAGACGGTTGGGACTCACGGGTCCTGAAGTCCTTGTCCTGTGCCGTGCCCTTCACGGCGTTCAGTGGGATCAGGTACTTGCGAGCGTCGCCGGTCTCTTCTATCTCATCAAAGGCTTCGTGGATCAGGTCCTGTGCACGCTGAACAATCTTCAAGTCCTCGTCGCGGATGGACTGGGGCATTTCTTCCGGCGAAATTTCACGAAATCGTCGGCCCCAGATTTGCACGGCCCGGGGTTGCAGTCCCAGCTCCCTAGCAGCGCGCTGAGCTGACACGCCGGTTCTCATCAGTGCCAACGCTTCGGCCTTCTCTTCTCTTGTGTACGCCATGGCTACATTCTACACGGTAACGCGTACCTGCGAGACACATCTTTGACATCTCGCCGAGACTAGAGGACTATTGGCGTGTCTTCAGAAGGGGGAGATGTTGTGTGCCTGCTCAGCCTCGTCTACACACGCCCGATAAGCGCTCTTGGGAAGCTCGACCTGCGCGGCGTCCAATCTGACCCCTACCGTGGCTCGCGAGGATCTGATGGCTGAGCCGCGCATTCAGTACGCGAAGACGAGCGATGGTGTGAGCATCGCCTACTCGATCTCCGGCCAGGGGCCAACCATGGTGATGTGCCCGGGTGCTACCGAGCAGTTCTCGCTGTGGCAACAGATCGAGCCCATTGGCGCCTACCTTGAGCGTCTCGGCAAGAACCGAATGGTCGTACGATACGACATGAGGGGTACTGGTCTCTCAACGAGGGACGTACAAGACTTCTCGCTGGAAGCCCGGCTGCAGGATCTCGAGGCCGTTGTGCAAGCGGTGCGGCTCAAGCAATTCACCTTGTATGCAGATGGCATCTCCGGACTAACCGCCATCGCTTATGCGGCTCGGTATCCTCGCCTGGTCTCGCATCTCGTCCTGTACGGTACCTTCAGCCGTACGACTGATGTCATGGCTCTGGACCGACTGACTCCCCTTATCGAACTGTGCCGGAGCAACTGGGAGCTGGCCTCGCAGATCTTCGCTGACATGTCGCTGAGAGAGCAGCAGCCGGAAGTTGCGCTTCAAATACTGGAGACCGTAAGAGCTTCCGTCAGCGGCGAGGTAAGGGCGGAGTTTCTAGAACAGGGGATACCGATAGACGTGGGCGATCTCCTGCCCCGGGTCAAGGCTCCGACACTGGTGATACACCGGCTCGGCGACGAGGCCATACCGTCCGCAGCCGGCCAGAGGATCGCCGCTGGGATACCAGATGCCCGCTTCGTCCCGCTGGAAGGCACTATGCATGTGCCGTTTCTCGGTGAGTCGGATGCGGTGGTCGGCGCCATCGATGAGTTTTTGGACGAAGATGCGGCAACACCAAGACTGGCGCCAGATGACGTGCACACAATCCTCTTTACCGACGTCGAGGGCTCGACGGCGCTTACGCAGCGCCTAGGAGATGCGAAAGCTCGGGAGCTGCTGCGCGAGCATGAGCGGATCACCCGCGAGGCGCTGAAAGCGCATGGCGGCTCAGAGATCAAGACGATGGGCGACGGCTTCATGGCCTCGTTTACATCGGCGACGAAGGCGCTTGAGTGTGCGATCGCCATGCAGCGAGCGTTCGCCCAGCGCAACGAATCGGCGGAGGAGTCGATCCGGGTACGGATCGGGCTCAATGCGGGGGAGCCAATCGCCGAGGATGATCCGGGCGGGCGCGGCGATCTTTTCGGAACTGCCGTGAACATGGCAGCGCGGATTGCGGCGAAGGCGGATGGTGGGGAAGTCCTAGCGTCGAACGTTGTGCGGGAACTGGTAGCGGGAAAGAGGTTCCTGTTCAACGACAGGGGTGAGACGGAGCTGCGCGGCTTCGAGGACCCGGTGCGGCTGTACGAAGTGCGGTGGGGGGAGGAAGCTTACGACCAGAATGCGTCGGTCTCGTGATCGTCCTCTACAAACGACCAGAACTCCGTGACCTTCCCGTCCTTCATGTGGTAGACGTCAGTGTCCGAGGAGTCAAGACTTATCCCCTCGCGAGTCCCCGTTGCACGGGTCAGCGCTACGGCGTGCTCGTCATTGGCGACGACGTCGTGGACTTCGATATTGAAAGTGCCGCCGCTTAGTTCCACGGTTTTGGCGAACGTTGCGAATACTGCGTCTCTTCCTCGGTGAACCCCGGAGAGCTGATTGTGGCCGAACAGGTGCCACACAACATCGTCGGCGAAAAGGTCCGTGAGCGTCGCCATGTCTCCCTTTGCAAACGCCGCGTACCCATTCTTCATCAGGACAGCGTTGGGATGGTCTGCCATGAGTCGATCTCCTTCCGGCTATTCCTTGCTTGGACGCTCGAACGAGCATCTAAGCTGGCGGCAGTGAATTATACACCGCCCGCACACGCGAGGTGCGAAGATTGGCAAAGCGACAGCCGATAACACCCCGCTCTAGTGTTCGCCGTCGCAGATACGGCGCTCTAGCCTTGCGCGCATAGTTCTGTCACAAACGAATTGACCCTTGTCCCGGTCATGCACTGGCTCGATGCGCCTCCTCAGGGACGGTCCCTGGAATGCTATAAGCTGGGGTGCAGAAAGCACTGCGTATCGTCCACAGCACGCTTCGGGTTGGAATGAGACCGCGTCCGAAACGGGCGACTAGGAAGGAACCGACATGGCTGACGACATGAGGAGCGGCTTCGAACCTTCTGGCAAAAGACCATCAGATCAGCCAGACCGCGACGAACCCAAGGGAACCTTCGGGAACGAAGCAAAAGACCCTGCCGTTCCTGCCAGGATTGCTGCACCCAGTCGCGGATGCGGTAGCACGAATCGGCGTCGGCGTCCACGCTAAGCTCCTTGGCGGCTTCCTCTTCGGGGCACTGCTCCTGTTCGTGATGGGAATCTTGAGCTTGATCGTAATCAATCGAATGGACCAGCGGGTGGACGAATTGACTCGTCTTCAAGAGCAGTCGGATTCGTCTCGCCAGGCGATCTACTCGATCACCGCCCAAAGCCATTTCCGAGCTATGGCCTTAGTGACTTTGCAAGACCCTTGGAACCAGAAGATCGCCCTCGCCAAGGAGAGCTTTACTGGCCATCTGGATGACTTGGACGCAATCGTTCCAACGGAACAAGAGGACCTCCTTCTGGATCTTCGAGCCACGGATGGCCGCTTTGCGTCCTCCAGCGAAGAAGTACTCCTTCTCTACAACGCAGGCGACCTGGATCAAGCCCTGGAGGTCCATATCGCCGCTGAACATCAGATCTCTCATGAGCTGGAAGACGGTCTCAATACTCTGATCAGCATAGGCAATCATGACATAGCTGGCGCCAGAGATGCCTTCAACTCAGACCGGACAGCTCTAACTACGATCGTTGCCGTCGTCTCCGGCGTCAGTTTGCTCTCTGCTATTGCTCTCGGACTGGTTCTCTCCGCTGCTTTCGTGCGCCCGGTTCATCAGATTGACAGAGCCCTGTCGAAGATTGCAGATGGCGACTTCACACAGCGTGTCGAAGTGCCAAATAAGGACGAATTCGGCACCCTAAGCAAGAATCTGAACCACACGAGCAGTCGGCTGGCGAGTCTATACGATGAGTTGCAGTCCCTCAATCAGAACCTCCAGATAAGAGTTGACGGCCAGGTTCAACAGCTTGAGCGAGCCAATCGGCTCAAGCGTTACCTCGCTCCACAGGTGGCTGATTCAATCCTGGCGGGCCAGACAGAAGTTAGCCTGATGTCCAGGAGGCGAAACCTGACCATCTTCTTTTCGGACGTTCGTGGGTTCACAGCACTTTCAGAGCGCATCGAGCCTGAAGAGCTGGTGGACCGGCTAAACGAGTATTTGTCGGCGATGACCGAGCTGGTCTTCAAGCACGGTGGAACTTTGGACAAATACATTGGCGACGCTATCATGGTTTTCTTCGGTGACCCGGTTCACCAAGAGGACCATGCCCAGCGCGCCGTCCGGATGGCGCTGGAGATGCGCGACAAACTCCATGAGTTGCAGGCGGACTGGAGTCTGAGACACGAAGAGCCTCTAACGATCGGCATGGGCATTGCGACAGGCTACGTAACTGTCGGCGACATCGGCTCCTCAGCCCGCAGCGATTACACCGTTCTCGGCAACCACGTCAATCTCGCTTCTCGTCTTGCAGATCAAGCCAAGGCGGACGAAATCCTCGTCAGCGAGCGAACTATGGCTGAAAATCAGGATGTCGTCCACGGCGGTGAAGTCGACAAGATAGAACTTGAAGGAGTCAGCCGTCCCGTAAGGATCTACAAAATTGAACCGCGGACATGATTCGTGCAGGTCTTTGACTATCTTCTGCTTCCCAAGCGGAGGGTCGTGCCACAGCCGATAACACCCCGCTCTAGTGCTCGCCACCGCAGATACGGCGCTCTAGTGGTCAGGCGCTAATACTTGGAAGGCAGATGCTCTACCACTGAGCTACTCCCGCTCGATGTCTTACACTGGACGGAAATCGTATGTCACACACTCTTGAACACCCGGGCGCACCGAAATCAATCGAGGACACCGGTCTTGACCCGGGCCTGCTGACAGACTTGGCGTTGAAGTCGCTCTACTCCGCCGGAAACGTACGGGGCGACGAGTTGAGCACGCAGCTCGCCCTCCCGCTGCAGGTAACCTCCGAAATACTGAACCTTCTCCGCCGAGAGAAGCTTTGTGCACCGACGGGCGGCACCAGTGTGTCGGTAGCGGGCTTGAACTACGAACTGACGGCGACTGGATTGGCGAGGGCAGCGTCAGTGCTCTCGATGAACGGCTATGTGGGGCCCGCTCCCGTGCCGCTGGCCGACTACTTTGACTTCGTGCGCAGGCAATCCGTGCATGGCCTCGAGATCACGCGGGAGGGGATCGAGGGTAGCCTTGCGAATCTGGTGCTGGAACAGCGTACGCTGGACAGGATAGGCCTGGCGGTCAGCTCGAAGCGACCTGTGCTGCTGTTCGGTGAGTCTGGAAATGGGAAGTCGACAGCGGCGGAAAATGTCGGACGGGCCTTCCCGGGAACGATCCTTATCCCTCACGCCGTTGAGGTTATGGACCAGATCATCCGGGTCTTCGACCCGAGCACACACGAGCCGATTGAGGAGGACCCGGCGACAGGAAGCAACAGCCGGATGGTTGACCGACGCTGGAATCTCATCAGGCGTCCAATAGTGTTGGCCGCGGGAGAGTTGTCTTCGAGCCATCTCGAGCTTGTGCTCGATCCATTGCGCAAGACGTACGAGGCGCCTATCCAAATGAAGGCGAACGGCGGCCTGCTGGTGATCGACGATTTTGGGCGGCAGCAGCTTGACGCCGCGCACTTGGTTAACCGCTGGATCGTGCCGTTGGAGAAGGGGGTCGACAACCTGTCTCTGCAAAACGGCGCGACCTTTCATTCGCCGTTCGATGTCGTGCCGATCTTCGTCACGAACATGCAACCCGCCGACCTAGCCGACGATGCTTTTCTACGCCGTCTCCGGTACAAGATTGAGATCCCGCCACCCACCCTTGACCCGTTCATCGAGATACTGAAGCGAGAATGCGCTGCCAACGAGATGGTCTATGACGAGAGCGTGGCCGACTATCTAGTGGAGGAGCACTTCGTGAAGCTTGGGCGGCAGATGCGTGGCTGTCATCCCCGCGACATCGTCGAGGCTATCGCCGCAGCAGGCAGGTATCTGGGGAGAGAACCCTCCTTGACTAGGGACGCCATCGATGACGCCTGCGAAACCTACTTCGTCTAACCCACAAACGGGCGCGCGGTCCTGAGCCGCCGGGTCCTCCGTTGACTTGGGAAAGCGCATCATAGAAGCAATCGGCGGGCCGCCTAGAGACTGCTGACTGCGAAGACTCCGACTAGAACTTCGGATTCGAGGCTGACGGGCTTATCGACCCGTGCAGAGCATCTCCCGGACTGAATTTACGATGGACTTCCTGTGCTAGTTCCTCAGCGACCGCAGCCGTGTAGCGCCTCAGCACCCAGCCGGAACGCCAAAATCGTCTTCGTCCACTTCCCGATTGTCTGACGCCGACGGAGACCACCCCATCTCCTCCAGCAGGTCTGCTAGCTTTTCGGAGAGTCGGTCGAAGTCAGCCCGCGGCACGGACCCGGCTGTGTCGTTGAGCGCCTGACCCTGCTCTTCCCGAACACCGTTCTGAAGCTCTCCCCTGATGATGTAGTCATAGTAAAGGCGCATCGAAAAACCTCCCTTGGCACTGGCTCATTACGAGGTCAGGCAGAATGCTTCGCCGGGACGAACCTAGTCTGCGTTGTCCTGGGCCTCTATAGCGTCGTGGTTACCAGTCCTTGAAGCTATTGAACACGTTGAAGGCCAAACTGCGGGCGGGCCGATGGTTGGCTGCCCGCAGTGAAGAACCGTCAGTCCCAGTCGGACTAGCCGCCGATGGCAACAGAAATGCTGTCCAAGTGGCCGGCGATGGCAAGGCCTATGCCCGTCAGAGCAATGATGCAGACGACTGCAATCAAACCGAGGATAAGGCCGTATTCCGCAAGGGCCTGACCTTCCTCGTTCCGAACACGGGTCTGGAGACCTAGAATGATGTGGTTAAACCAAGAAAGCATTGCTTCCTCCCTTTCGCACTTGTCTCGTTTTACAACTCTAATACTGGCTCGGCACCGTGAATACGACAGTTAATGCAGCAGCCGCCAACAGTTAAGAAAGGGTGAAGCTCGTCCTGTCCGGTCCCGGTCTATTCTTTCGTCACGTCGCGCTATCCAGTGCCCGTAGCGCATCTCCCGGACTGAACTTCCGGTGCGCCTCCTGCGCCAACTCCTCAGCAACAACAGCCGTGTAACGCCGGAGCATCTCAATGGACCGCCAACCCATGACTTCAAGAATGTCCGAGTCGTTCATCCCGAGACGTTTCATCTGAGCAGCGGCGGCGCGACGGAAAGCATGGACTCCTTTGTGCTCCACGCGCGCGTGGAGGCAGAGTCGACGTACCATTTGAAGGACGCCTGAGCCAGTCAAGGCACCTCTCTTGCCGCGCCACAACGGAGCCTCAGAGATTTTCCACCGCCTCACATAGCGTTCCATTGCCTGCACGGTAGCAAGGCCAAGAGGCACAACGCGAACCCCTGTTTTTCCCTCGACCCGCACAGTCCGCCGGTCCCAATCAGGAAGGTCCATCGAAACGAGTTCTCCCTCTCGAACCCCGGTATCGAACAACGTCAGAACGAGCGCCCGATTCCTGACGCCGTCCAGATTCTTCGGACTGCAGACCATCAAGAGTCGCTTGACCTCGGCTTCCGAGTACGTTGGCTGAGGTTCGACCCTGACGCTGATTAGCTTCATATCCCGCGTGTTGGGTCGGTCTCCATCTCGCCTTCCGTCACGAGGAACCGCAGAAAGCGTCTGAGGCCGAGCTGGGACTCGCGCACCGTCTTCGGAGCGTACTTCTCCTGCAACCCTGCGACTCACGCCCTAACGTCGTCTCGGGTCACCTCCTGAACGCAGTGGTCATCAAGAGAATCTAGAAATCGGCTCGCGTCCCTGACGTAGTGATGAATGGTCGATGGGCGCAGACCATCAACGGTCAGAGCTAGCTTGAACGCTCGAAGAAGACCCTTCGAACCACTCGCTGAATCCATGCTTTCCTCCTTGTCATTGGAGGGTGATTCAGCGGATTTCGTATCTAAAAGAGGGTAGTATGGCTCCCCGGGCAAGTGTCCGGCCACCTCAACTACACCACCCTCACGGGCGTCCCAGCGCTTGTCGTGCCAGCTTAGTCAGCCGCATCCCCTTCAGTGTTCTTCGGTGCCT
>Ga0255057_10001801_pt1 | contig 11797 bp, 9 predicted proteins | sample Cases_109_6_MG_FD_189022 | JGI IMG/M metagenome (GOLD analysis project Ga0255057, IMG submission 189022) | Seawater microbial communities from Amundsen Gulf, Northwest Territories, Canada - Cases_109_6 | ecosystem: Environmental > Aquatic > Marine > Gulf | place: Canada: Northwest Territories... | reverse complement strand
ACTTTGCCGAAGTCCTCTTCGGCGACCTCCAGCTCGAACAGAATGGACTCGCGTCCGGAGGTCTCCTCGACAGCGACCCGGTCTGGCTCATCGACCATCAGTCGGACAAGGCGGACGAGTGAATCGCGTGCCGATGTCACTGCTGCGCTGGAGCCTCAGTTTGCTGACGGAGCAGCTTCTTGACGGTCGGAGAGAGCTGGGCACCCCGCTGTACCCAGTGCTCCACCCGCTCGCCGTCGATCTTGATCTCGACCGGATTGGAACGCGGATTGTAGTAGCCGACCTCGTCTAGTGCCGAGGCGGTCGGCACCCGGCGCGAGTCCGAGACCACAATCCGGTAGAAGGGCTTGCTGCGCGCTCCCCGCCGGCTCAAGCGAATCTTCAACATACATCCTCCAAAATCCTTGAAACCTGAAGGCACACACCCCGGAGACGGCCATCGGCCGGCCCGTTGAGTGCTCGAAACGACAGATTCTACCAGTTATCGTCGGAACAACGCCAGTACTAACGCCCGGCGCGGGGGCCGAGAGCCTTTTTCAGCCACTTGCCCTGAACTCCCTTGAGCATCCGCTGCATGCCGCGGTATTGCTTGACCAGCTGGTTCACATCCTGCACCCGCACTCCCGAGCCGCGGGCAATCCGACGCTTGCGGCTGGCGTTGAGAACGGTCGGTCGGCGACGCTCGAGAGGTGTCATGGAGCTGATGATCGCCTCCACGCGGGTCAGCTGGCTCTCATCGATCATGCTCGCATCGAGGCCCTTGAGCGGACCGGTCCGGGGGAGCATCTCCATAATCTGGGTGAGCGGACCCAACCGGCGCATCTGCCGCAGCTGGTCGCGGAGGTCCTCCAGGGTGAACTCCTGCCGCGCGATCCGCTCCGCCAGGCGCTGGGTTTCGTCGCTGTCCAGCCCCTCCTCGGCCTTCTCGATGAGCGACAAGACGTCGCCCATACCCAGGATCCGCGAAGCCATCCGCTCGGGATGGAAGAGCTCGAGGTCCTCCGCCTTCTCCCCCACTCCCAGGAGGCGAATCGGAACATCGGCGACGCTGCGGATCGACAGTGCGGCCCCGCCCCGCGTATCGCCATCCAGCTTGGTAAGAACGACACCGGTGATCTGGAGTGAGTTGGCGAACTCCTGGGCACTCCTGACCGCATCCTGGCCGGTCATGGCATCGGCGACGAACAGAGTCTCACTCGGCTCCAGCACCTCTGCGAGCTGCCGGATCTCCGCCATCAGCGCTCGATCGACATGTAGACGGCCGGCGGTGTCCACGATCACTACATCGTGGCCCCGCTCGCCGGCCACCTTGACGGCGCGGCGGGCAACTTCGATAGCGTTCTCTTCCCCCGCCGGCTCCAGCACTTGAACACCGACACCACTGCCCACCTGGATGAGTTGCTCCACCGCCGCGGCCCGCTGCAGGTCGGCGGCCACCAACAGCGGATGCCGCCCCCGCTTGGCCAGCCGCTTGGCCAGCTTGCCGGCAGTCGTCGTTTTGCCGGATCCCTGGAGTCCACAGAGCAATACCACCGCCGGACGTCCGCTCAGCTCCAGCTCATGACCCCCTTCACCCAGCAAGACGACCAACTCGTCGCGAACGATTTTGATGACCTGTTGCGCCGGGGTCAGACTGTCGAGGACATCCTGGCCCAGTGCCCTCTCGCTAACCCTCGCGACGAAGGTCTTGACGACTTTGAAGTGGACATCCGCCTCCAACAGGGCCAAGCGGATCTCCCGCATCGCCCCCTGGAGGATCTCTTCCGACACCCGCCCCTCACCCTTGAGGCGGCGGAAGACGTCTTGCAGTTTGGTTTGAAGTCCTTCGAACACTCTGCCATCTCCGCTTTTGCAGCGCCGCGCGATGCTAGCACTTACTGCCAGGCTGCTCGCTATACTCACTGCCCATGGGACGACGAGCGAAAATCGTGGCGACGCTGGGTCCGGCCTCGGCGAGCGCCGAGATTCTGCGGCTGCTGTTGCGGGCGGGAGTCGATGTCGTCCGCCTCAATCTCTCCCATGGCAGTCGCGAGGATCATCACCGCCTGATGCAGCTCGTCCGCCAGGTGGCCGGCGAGGAAGACCGGCTGGTGCCCATCATCGCGGATCTCATGGGTCCGCGTTTTCGTCTTGGCTCTCTCCCCGGCGACGGCCGCACCCTGAGCGATGGTCATCAGGTGACACTGGGCGCCCCGACGACAGGCGCCGAGGTGCCGATCGACGACAGCCGGTTGCTCAGCCACCTGCAACCTGGTGAGAGGGTGCTGATCGACAACGGTCTGGTGGAGCTGGTGATCGAGAAGCGACACGGGGAGACGCTTCGCGCACGGGTCACAAGCGGTGGTCCGATCGCCACTCGCAAGGGGATCAACCTCCCGGACACCGATCTGCCCTTTACCATCTCGACCAAGGACCGCGAGGACATCCGTTGGGCGGTCTCGGAGGGGGTCGACTACTTCGCCGCCAGCTATGTGGGCAGCGCCGCCGACGTCGAGGCGGTGAGGCAGGAGGTCCATCGCGCCGGGGGCGACCAGCTGCTGGTGGCCAAGCTGGAGCGGGCGTTGGCAGTGGAGCATCTGGAGGAGATTGTCGCCGCGGCCGACGCCTCCATGGTGGCGCGGGGCGATCTGGGAGTGGAAGTTCCGTTGGATACCGTTCCCGTGTTGCAGAAGAGGATCGTCGATGCCGGGCGACGGCTGTCCAAGCCGATCATCGTCGCCACCCAGATGCTGGAGTCGATGATGGAGCACCCGCGGCCCAGCCGCGCCGAGTCCTCGGACATCGCCAATGCGGTCTTCGAGGGTGTCGACGCGCTCATGCTTTCCGGGGAAACCGCAGCCGGCCACTATCCGGTCCAGGCCGTCGAGACCATGTCGCGGATCATCCATCAGGCCGAAGGCTACGAGGCCAGCCGCCACCAGGCGGTGACAAACGTGGCTGGCGGCGTCGACCGGGCGGCGCTCGAGCTCTTCCGGGCGGCCATCGATGTCGCCTCACAAGACAGCGACAGGATACCCGTCGAGATTCCCGATGCGGTTGCCGAAGCCGCGGTGATCACCGCTCGACGTCTGGGCGTTCGCTCGATCGTCGCCTTTAGCCAGAGCGGATTCACTGCCCGTCTGGTAGCCCGATTTCGCCCTGCCAATCCGATCGCCGTATGTACGAACAACCCCGAAACGGCTCGCCGCGTGCAGCTCATTTGGGGGACACGGCCGCTGCTCGTCAGCGAGGAGCTAGAGCACCACAGTCAGCTGGTGCAGGCGGTCGAGCGGCTCCTGTTGGCGCAGGATCTGGTCGAGTCCGGGGACCGCATCGTCATTCTCATGGGCGATCCTCTTGCGGATCGTCCCCGCACCAATCTCATGCGGGTTCACGAGGTTGTCGGCTAGCCCGCTTGCGGATCAGCGCCAGATACGCCGGCAGCACCGTGACGGCCACCAACGCCGAAGCCATGGCACCCAGAATGGCTACCTTCCCCATTGAGCGCAGCCCGGGGTAGTGGGAAAAGGAGAGCGAGCCGAAGCCGATGGTGGTGGACAGCGCGGCGAGGACGATGGCCTTTCCCGTCTCTACCAGACCGGCGTTGAGCTCCTCGTCGCTCGCCGACGAGAACTCGCGGAAGCGGTGGATCATGTGCACCCCGTAATCGACCCCAATGCCGATGATCATGGTGGTGACAAAGATGTTCATGAAGTTCATCGACTCGCCGAGAGCCACCATCCCGCCCAGCATCCACAGGATCCCGATCAACAGCGGTATCAGCGAGAGTACCGTGTCACCGATCCGCCGGTAGTCGAGCCACAGTAGAACCGCCACCAGGATAAATCCCAGTATGGCGGCCACCATGGCGTCGTGGAGGATTCGCTGACGCAGGATTCGACTCATCACGTTGGCACCGGTGAGAACAGCCTGGGGACCGAGCTCGTCAGCCAGCCGTTCGGCTGCCGGTGGAGGCTCTCGGCGCCAGACCTTGGCAGGGGGGTAGAGATAGACCACACTCTTCCAGCCGTTCTCGTCTGCCAGTAGATAGCGCCGCAGGAGCTTCTGCGCCGGCGGAAAACCCTCGAAATCTTCGATGCCGAGTGGACGAGAGCGCGAGACCGCCTGCGCAAACAGATCCAGGCCCGCTTCGAAGGGCTCCACCCGCAAGCCCTCCTCTGCCGCGACCTCGGCAAAGGTGTGCTTGATACGGGTGACCGCGAGCTCGGAGTCACGTCCCTCCTCGAGCCAGGCAAGCGCCTCGCGTTGCTGCTCGGGTGGGGGAATCATCGAATCGACGGCATCGTAGCCGGTCAGCACGCCATCTTCGACCAACTGCCGCGCACCGGCCGCCGCGCGACCCGACAACTCGAGGACTTCGCTCACCGAGCTGCCGCTGATCACCAGCATCATCTGGTCGAACCCGCGGCCAAACCGCTCGGCGACTTCGTCCCGGATAGTCACCCCGGGGTTCCCCGAGGGTCGCATGGCCTGCACACTGTCATCGAACCGGATCTCGACCGCCAGCCGGCCAGCCACCAGAGTGATCAGCAGCGCCAGAGCCAGGACAATCCACGGCCGCCTGAGCGAGGCCCGGATCAAGCGTGCGCTTCCCAGCCCGTGCAGAAAGAGCGTCGGGCTCCGCTCGCGCCGCTTCTCATGATGGTCCTCACTCCAGGCCAGCATCGCCGGTAGCAGCACCAGTACTGCCGCCATGCAACAGAGAATTCCCACCCCGGTGAGATATCCCATCTGATAGAGACCGGTGAAATCGGTGACGCCAAAAGAAAAGAAGGTAGCGGCGCTGGTTACCCCTCCGACCACCACCGCTCTGCCCGAGGAGCCGCTCATGCGAGCCAAGGCCTCCGACAGCCCGGCGCCGGCCTGCCGCTCCTCCACGTAACGCCCGTAGGAAACAATGATGAAGTCGATGCCCAGACCGATGAGCAGAGCGGCCACCCCACTGGTGGCGGCACTCAAGCCCCCGTAGAGCAGGGCCGAAAGACCGAAGGTCATGGCCAGACCGAAACAGAGAGGCACAAAGGCGTAGATCAGGAGACCAAAGCGGCGGAAGGCGAACAGAAACAGCGTCAGGACGCCGATCATGGAAGTGACAATGTTGGTAATCGCATCCCGCCGAATGATCGTGTCGTCACCGATAGCGACCACGTATCTTCCCCCGAGGACTACTTCAGGTGGAGCGCCGACGCCCGGCCCCGTGAACTCCCCCCACTCCCCCCCCACAGCATCGATCTCTCCGTCGACGACGGCAACGAGCATCTTGGCGAAGTCGACATTCTGCGCCGCCTCGGTGGGCTTGGCCAGGATCAGCAGCATCTGCCGATCGCGAGACAGGAAGTATCCGCTTGCCCAATCCAGCGACAGCCCCGCTCGGGTGCTGGTGAGGCGGCCGAGAAAGACCTCTGATACCCCCAGCGGGTCGAGCATGATCAATTTCTTGATGGCGATCGCCTGCGGGGTGGAGATCAGCCGTCGCAACTCGCGGACTCGGTCGCGCAGCTCTTGGTCGTCAAGCCTTGCCGTCAGCTCCCGTCTCCCCTCTCCATCGAGGAACAGCAGGGCCGAGGGCAGGAAGCTCTCCAACAGCTCGCTCATCCCGCCGATCTTGAAGTCGACTTGAGAGAACAAATCCGTTTCTTCGAGCCGCTCACCCAGACGGTCGACAAAGACCTCATAGGGAGCGAGCGCGACATCCGGGGGCACCCTGACCACCACAAGCAGGACGTCGGCGCTGCCGAATTCCTCCAGCGTCCGCCGAAAGTTCTCGACTGCCGGCTCGTTCTGCGGCAGCAGATCCAGAACGTCAGTGTCGAAGCGGAGCTGCGCAGCCAGCCAGAGCGATATGAGGAAGAGCGCCGCCGTGGCCAGAAAGATCGATCGATACCGATGTCGGGCCCAGATAGCCAGCGACTGGAGGATGGGGCGTGCGGAGACGGGATTCATTCAGGCGCAGACGACTCGCCGTTCTTGGAGTTGCCTCGCAAGATCAGCGGAGTGTAGCGGATGAGATATTCCACTCCTGAATAGACGCTGGCCAGCATCGCAAGCCACAGAAAGGTCGGGGCGAGATGCTCGAACTCCCCCAGTTGCTGGTTGAGAATCAGCAGCGAGATGGCGATGATCTGCAGACTCGTCTTGAGCTTGGCCGAGGGTATCGCAGCCAGAACGACATTCTCGGCGGCGGCCATGCTGCGCAGCGAGGAGACGGCAAATTCCCTGGCGATGATCACCACTACCATCCAGGCAGGGGCCAGGCCCAGCTCCACCAGGGAGATGAAGGCGGCAGATGTCAGGAGCTTATCGGCGGCGGGGTCGAGAAGCTTGCCCAGCTGGGTTATCTGTTTTTTGCGTCTGGCGATAAAGCCGTCCAAGAAGTCGGTCAGCGAAGCCAGCAGAAACACCCCGAGGCCGACCCACTCCTTGCCCTCGAACTTGGTCAGCAATACCACGACCAGCAGCGGCACCATCAGGATGCGGACGGCCGAGAGCAGATTGGGCAGGTTAAAATTGGCGCGGTGGATGGAAATCGAGGTACCTCCCCTGAGACCGTGCTCGAGATTATCGATGTCAGTCGGTTGCCGGCGGTGTCGTGGTCATCACCAGCTGACCGCTCGAGTCTCGCACCAGGTAGGTCTTTCGACCCAGCCGCACCTGCTGTGAGCCGTTGAGCGAATAGTCGGGCTCGTTCCAGTAGATCCGCAACACCCTCTCTATGTAAGCCATCGTCTCCGGATATGGCGGTATGCCCCCAAACTGTCTTACCGCCGTTGGACCAGCATTGTACCCGGCCAGCGCCAGCTCGAGCTCGCCGCCGAACTCGTCCAGCAGCCAACGCAGATATATGGTCCCTGCCCCGATGTTCTCGTCGGGACTGTAGGGGTCGACCACCGCATATCTATCCGCCGTATCCGGCATCAGCTGCATCAAGCCCATCGCTCCCTTGTGTGAAAGGGCAACGGGACTGAATCCCGACTCTACCTGGATTACCGCTCGCACCAACTTCGGGTTGAGACGAGCGCGCTCGGAGTGGATCTCGATGAGCTCATCGATCTCCGCCGACGGGCGAGGAGCAGTGCGGGTGTTGGCCGCGACCGGACGCCGGGGCGGATCGTTGTAGAACATCTTGGAGCCGTCCTCGAGAATCTTCATTTTGATCTGGGCACCGCCCGCCGTGGCGCACAGAAAGACCGCGATCCAGAAGCGTCCCAACCTCATCTCAGACGCTATTTCGCTCCCAGCGAAGATGTCACTTCCTCTTCCACCAGACCCGGTACGGCGGCCAGGGCAGCGGAGAGCTTGTCCGGAGCCTTGCCTCCCGCTTGCGCGAAGTCGGACCGCCCACCACCACTGCCGTCCACCAGGACGGCTACCTTGTGCGCCAGTCTCCCCGCGTGCAGACGATCCTCGAGATCCGAGGTGATTGCCGCTACCAGACTGACCTTTTCCCCCTGCCGGCTGCCCAAAACCACGACTCCGGAGCCCAATTTGTGGCGCAGCACGTCGGCCATGTTGCGAATCTCACGCGGCGGCGCCGGCGGCACCTCGCAGGCCATCACCTTGATACCCACCACCTCCACCTCTTCGCCGGCCGTGGCACCTGAAACCACCTGCAGACGCAATTTCTCCAGCTGCTGCTCCAGCTCGCGGGTCTTTCCCCGCCAGCCATTGATCTCGGCGGCAACCCGGTCCGGTGTGACACCGAGCTCGGAGGCGATGTCGTCGAGCAGCGCACCTCGACCTCGGACATGCTCCTGTGCGGCCTCTCCCGTCAGGGCCTCGATTCGTCGCACACCCGAGGCCACACCCCGTTCCATGGTAATGAGGAACAGACCGATCTCACCGGTATTGCCGACATGGCACCCGCCACACAATTCGAGGCTCCGCAGGTCCCGGCTGCTTTTCTCATCGCCAGGGAGGGTCAAATCGGGAACCTCTACGGTCCTCACACGATCGCCGTACTTTTCGCCAAACAGCGCCATGGCCCCGGCGTCCACCGCCTCCTGAAAAGGCCGATCAGGAGTTATGGCGGTCGGGCGGGCCAAGAGGATCCAACGGCTGACCAGATCTTCGACCTGCCGAATCTCGTCCGGGGTAAGCGGGTGACCGTAGGTGAAATCGAAGCGGAGGCGGTCGGGCGCCACCAGCGAGCCGGCCTGGCGGACGCCCTCGCCCAGAACGTGACGCAGTGCCAGATGCAGCAGGTGGGTCGCGGTGTGGTGGCGTTGGATCGGTCGGCGCCAGCTCTCCTCGACCTCGGTACGCACCTCGGTGCCGCGGACCAGATCACCGCGGCTGACGCGCACGAAGTGGAAGGTGGTCTGGGCGGTATCCTTGCGGGTGTCGATCACCTCGGCGCTGCCCCCATCCCAGATCAGCCGCCCGCGGTCGCCCAATTGGCCACCCGCATCGGCGTAAAAGGTCGTGCGATCCAGAACGGCAACACCGTCTTCGCCCGCGGCAAGGGTCTCCGTCGATTCGAAACCACTCTCCCCAAGTCGTGCCAGAGCCACCAGGCGGACGGGCTCGAGGGAGAGGTGATCGTAGCCGTCGAACTCGGTCTTCGAGAGCTCCAAGCCGTCCTGACGCAGCGCCTCGCGCACCGCCCCCAGCCTCTCTGTCGCCTCGCTGGTGGCCTCCCGCGAGCGGCTCCGCTGCTCCTCCAGCGCCGCCTCGAACCCCGGCTCATCGATCTCGAAGCGCTCCTCTTCGGCGATCTCGCGAATCATCTCCAACGGCAGACCAAAGGTGTCGTAGAAACGGAAGACCGCCTCGCCAGCGAGGATGGACTCGCCCGACCGGCGTCTCTTGTCGATAGCCTCCTGGACCTGTGACGAGGCGATGGCGACAGTAGAGAGGAACTTCTCCTCCTCCGCCAGGACCGTCTCCTCCGAGGCCTTCTGGGCGCCGCCGAGTTCCGTAAACTGGTGACCCATCAACTCGGTGACAACCGGCAGCAGGCGGTGGAGAAAGGGGTCTTCGAATCCCAACCTCGAGCCGTGCCGCAGGGCCCGCCGGAGGATCCGGCGCAGGACGTAGCCCCGCCCTTCGTTGCCCGGAATGACGCCGTCGGCCAGCAGGAAAGCCACCGCCCGCAGATGATCCGCGATCACCCGAAAGTCGACATCGGTGTCTGTGTTGCGCCCGTATTCGATTCCCACGAGCTCGGCTGTGGCCTCCAGAATGGGTCTGAAAAGATCGGTATCGTAGTTGGAGTCGACCCCCTGGAGCACCGCCGCCACCCGCTCCAATCCGGCGCCGGTATCGATGGACGGGTTGGGAAGGGGAATCATCTTGCCGCTCTCATCGCGGTCGTATTGCATGAAGACCAGGTTCCAGATCTCCAGATAGCGACCACTCTGGGTCCCTTCCTCCCACTCCACCTCGGGCAGCTGGGGGTGGGTATCGACAAAAATCTCGCTACTAGGGCCACAAGGTCCGGTCTCACCCATGGCCCAGAAATTCTCCATGGCGCCGCATCGCAGGATCCTCTTGGCCGGCAGACTCGACAGCTGTCCCCAAAGGGTCGCCGCCTCGTCGTCCTCCTCGAAAACCGTCGCCGTCAGGTGCTCGGGAGGGAGGCCCCAGACCCGGGTGACCAGGTCCCAGCCGAAGAGGATGGCCTCTTCCTTGAAGTAATCGCCAAAGGAGAAGTTCCCCAGCATCTCGAAGAAGGTGTGGTGGCGTGGACTGGGCCCGACATTCTCGAGGTCGTTGTGCTTGCCGGAGACCCGCAGGCATTTCTGGGAGCTGACGGCTCTTTTCGACGGCGGCTTGTCCAGACCCAAGAAGAAATCCTTGAACTGGACCATCCCGGCATTGGTGAAGAGCAGGGTCGCGTCGCCGTGGGGTACCAGCGGGGAGCTCGGATACGGACGATGATCCCGTTCGACAAAGAAGTCGATGAAGCTCTGACGGATCTCGTTGCTGTTCATCATCATCACCAGAAAGGGATTACTGCCGGTCGGATCGCTCAAGATACCACGATTACTCGCTCTCCAACTCCTCGAGAACCCTCAAAATGACCCCTTTGGAGTACCCCTTGCGGTCGAGGTGGCGTGCCAAAGCTTGTCGGTCGCGTTTGCCGCGACTCACCCAGCGCTCCGCGGCCTGGCGTGCGGGAGTCAACTCGCCGTCGGCCAGGACGGCCGCCAACACTGCGTCGACAACCTCTTCGGGCGCTCCCCGGCGTTCGAGCTCGTGACGCAGCCGCCGCGGGCCGTAGCCCTTGCGCTGCAACGGACCACGCGCCAGGTCGAAGGCGTGCTCCTGGTCGTCGAGATATCCCTGCTCCGCCAGCCGAGCTAGGACGGTCTCGATATCCTCATCCGAGAACTTTCGGCTGGCGAGCTTGACCGCCAGCGCGCGCCGGAAATGGGGCCGGCGTGCCAGCAGCTCTTGTGCTTTGGTGTAGCAGTCGGTGGTGGTCGTCACGGGGCCGACGACTAGCTATCGAGTTAGTCCAGCTCCTAGCACGCTCTGCTAGCCCTGCTCCGATTGGATATCGTCGGATATGCCGTCGCCGTGCATCTGCAGGGTGGACTCCATCTGATCACGGGAGATATCGGAAGTGAACTGGATGCCCTGGACCTTGAGCTTGAACTCGTCGGGGTTCGACGCCCTGCGCAACGCCTCGTCGAGGGTAATCAAACCATTCTTGTAAAGCATATGGAGCGACTGATCGAAGGATTGCATCCCGTACTGGCTCGTCCCCAGCGTGATCTGCTCGCGGATGTACTTGGTCTTCTCCTTGCTCTCGATGCACTCACGGATGTAGGGAGTGACCCTCATGACTTCCACCGCCGGCACACGACCGGTGCCGTCGGCCCTCGAGACCAAGCGCAGCGACACCGCCGCCCGCAGCACCTGGGCCAGCTGGATGCGAATCTGTTTCTGCTGGTGTGGGGGATAGACAGCGATGATCCGGTTGATGGTCTCGGTGGCATCCATAGTGTGCAGAGTGGACAACACCAGGTGGCCGGTCTCGGCCGCCAGCAGAGCGGTCTCGATGGTCTCGAAATCCCGCATCTCACCAACCAGAATGACATCTGGGTCCTGGCGCAGGGCGCTGCGCAGCGCCGGCGCAAAGCCCCGGGTATCGACATCCACCTCACGCTGATTGATGATCGACTTCTTGTCTCGATGTAGAAACTCGATGGGGTCCTCGACCGTGATGACGTGCTCCGTGCGATGGGAGTTGATGTGATCGATCATCGACGCCAGGGTCGTCGATTTACCGGAACCGGTGGTCCCCGTGCACAACACCAGACCGCTCGGCTCGAGACAGATCTCCTCGAGCACCTTGGGAAGCATGAGCTCGGGGACAGTGAGAATCTTGGCCGGAATAACACGCAAGACCAGACCGACGGAGCCTCGCTGCTGAAAGACCGCACAACGGAAGCGACCGAGTCCCGGCACCGAATAGGCTAGGTCGATCTCGAACTCCTCCTTGAAGCGCTGCTTCTGGCGAGCGTTCATCATCGAGAACGCCATCGCCACCGTCTCTTCCTGCATCATCCGGTTGATCTCGACCAGGGGCTGGAGCTTGCCGTCTACACGGATGACGGGATGGCTGCCAACTTTCAAGTGGAGATCGGAAGCTTTGCGCTCGATCGCGATCTTGAGCAGATCGTTGATGTTCATTTCTTATCTCCTGGAGATCTAGCCTAGCTACCCCCCCCACAGGTGTCAACGCAAGGCGTCACAGGGGTGTTCTGGCCAGCAGCAACAGGCTACTACCGGCGACGGCGGCGGTCTCCACCCTGAGAGTTCGGGCGCCGAGACCCCATGGGCGGCAGCC
>Ga0255057_10001800_pt1 | contig 11797 bp, 8 predicted proteins | sample Cases_109_6_MG_FD_189022 | JGI IMG/M metagenome (GOLD analysis project Ga0255057, IMG submission 189022) | Seawater microbial communities from Amundsen Gulf, Northwest Territories, Canada - Cases_109_6 | ecosystem: Environmental > Aquatic > Marine > Gulf | place: Canada: Northwest Territories... | reverse complement strand
TCGGGCCGTTGATCAGGTTACGCACGCCGAGCTGGTTGAGCGCCGGGACGCGTTCGGCGGCGGGCAGCGCGATCTGCTCGAAGCGCTCGAAGCTGGACTCCAGCAACTCGCGCGCGAAACCCGGCGGAATGCCGTCCGGGCAGAACGGCGGCGCATCGTCCTCCCACCCGCCGATGGCGAAGCCACCGACCTCGGGCTTGAGATAGAAGTTCCGGTCCGGGTCGCGCAGGCTCGGCAGATCGGCCGGCAGGTCGGGCAGTTTCTCGGTCACCATGTACTGGTGCTCGACCGCCGCCGCCGGGATCGCCACACCGGCGAGCGCACCCAACTCGCGGGCCCACATGCCGGCCGCGTTGACCACCACCCCGGCCCGAATCGTGCCGTGGTCGGTGACCACCTGGGTGACCCGGCGGTTCTCGACCACCAGGTCGGTGACCCGCACACCCTCCTGGATCTCGACCCCACCCTGGCGCGCACCCTTGGCCAGCGCCTGGGTCAGGCTGCTCGGGTCGATGTAACCATCGCTCGGGATGTAGGCAGCCCCGACCACGCCCTCGGTGGTCATCAACGGAAACAGCTTTTTCGCTTCTTCGGCGGAGACCAGATGCAGCTCGAATCCGAAGCTGCGCGCGGTGGTCGCGGTGGCACGAATTTCGCGCCAGCGGTCTTCGGACGACGCCAGCCGTAACGAGCCGACCGGCTTCCAGTCGGTCGCCTGCCCGGTTTCCGCTTCGAGCCGCCCATAAAGCTCGACGCTGTCCTGCATCAGGCGGGTCAAGTTGCGGGTGCCGCGCAACTGTCCGACCAAGCCGGCGGCGTGCCAGGTCGCACCCTGGGTCAGGCCGGCCTTCTCGAGCAGCAGCACGTCACGTTTGCCCAGTCGCGCCAAGTGGTAGGCGATCGAGCAGCCCACCGCCCCGCCGCCGATGATGACGATTTCCGCGCTGTCTCTCATTCAAGCTTTCACCCGGGCCATCTTGGGGTCGTAGAGCGTGTGTCGATGAATGCGGCAGGGATAACGTTTCGTCGCGACCTCGAGTTCGTAGTCGCCGCCGTACAGAAAATCATCGTCGACGCCGTCGGGGTTGCGGACATAACCGTAACCGATGTTGGTCGCCATGGTGTAGCCCCAACCGGCGCTGGTCAGCCAGCCGACCCGCCGGCCGGCGCGGTAGAGGGTCTCGCGGCCGAGCAGCACCACGTCCGGATCGTCGAGGGTGAAGCAGGCCAGGCGCTTGGTCAGGGACCGGCCCTGTTGGGCGGCCAAGGCTTCGCGGCCCTGGAAGGGGATGTTCTTCTTGAGCTTGACCGCCCAGCCCAGGCCGGCCTCGAAGGGCGTGTAGTCGGGGCCGATGTCGGAGCCCCAGGCGCGGTAGCCCTTCTCCAGGCGTAGGGACTCGATGGCCCGGTAACCGGCGTTGGCGATGCCGAACGCCGCGCCGGCCGCCATGATTTGGCGATAGACCGAAAGCGCCTGTGCCACCGGCAGATGCAGCTCCCAGCCCAACTCGCCGACGTAGGTCAGGCGCAATGCCTGAAGCTTGGCGCCGTCGATGGCGAGCTCGCGGCAGGTGGCGAAGGGAAAGCCCGCATGACTCACGTCGTCGTCGGTGACTTGCTCCAGGATATCCCGCGCCCGCGGCCCCATCAGCGAGAAGGTCGCCAGTTCCTCGGTGACGTCGGTGAGCGTCGCGTCCAGACCATCGGGAATATTGCGCGCGATCCAGGCGAAATCATGGGTGGCGAACCCGGTGCCGGTCACGATGTAGAATTCATTCTCGCCCAGGCGCGCCACGGTCAGGTCGCACTGGATGCCACCGCGGCCGTCGCACATCTGGGTGTAGGTCAGCGCGCCGACCGGCTTGTCGATGTCGTTGGCGCAGATCCAGTTCAGCGCGGCGGCCGCGTCGGGCCCGGTGACCCGGAACTTGGCGAAGGACGATTGGTCGATGAGGCCGGCGCGTTCGCGCACCGCGCGGTGCTCCTCGCCGACGGCGGGAAACCAGTTCTGGCGCCCGTAGCTGTAGACGTCGCGCGGTTGCTCGCCGTCTCTCGCGAACCAGTTGGGCCGCTCCCAGCCCAGCTTTTCGCCGAAGCAAGCGCCCTGCCCCTCGAGCGCAGGATAGATCGGCGAGACCCGGCTGGGCCGGCCGCTGGCGTGCTCCTCGTGGGGCCAGGCCATGGTGTAGTGCTTGCCATAGAGCTCGAGCGTCCGGCTGCGCACCCAGTCGATATCGCCATGGGGCTTGCCGAAACGGCGAATGTCCACGGGCCAGAGGTCGAGGGGCGGTTCGCCGGCCGCGATCCATTCGGCGAGCGCCTGCCCGGCCCCGCCGCCGGCGGCGATGCCATAGGCGTTGAAGCCGGCGCCGACGTAAAAGTTCGCGACCTCCGGCGCCTCGCCGAGGATGAAGTTGCCATCCGGCGTGAACGACTCGGGACCGTTGATCATCTCCTTGACACCGGCCGTCTCCAGCGCCGGCACGCGGAAGAGCGCCTGTTCCATGAGCGGTTCGAAATGGTCCCAATCGTTGTCGAGCAGCGAGAAATGAAAGCCGGCGGGGATGCCGTTTTCGGCCCAGGGAATGGGGTTCGGTTCATAACCGCCCATGACCAGGCCGCCCACTTCCTCCTTGAAGTAGATCAGCCGGTCCGGATCGCGCAGGGTCGGCAGCCCGCGCGCCACGCCGTCGATGGCCTCGGTCACGATGTATTGGTGCTGCACCGAGACCAGCGGCACGTTGACCCCGGCCAACGCCGCGACCTCGCGCGCCCATTGCCCGGCGCAGTCGACCACCACATCGCAGGTTATCTCGCCCTCGGCCGTGATGACGCCGACCGCCTTGCCGTCCGCGACCGCGATTCCCGTGACCGGACAGTCCTCGATGACGACCGCGCCGGCCTGACGCGCACCCTTGGCTAACGCGAGGGTGATGTCGCTGGGATTGGCTTGGCCATCGGTCGGCAGGAAGGCGGCGCCGACCAGGTCGGAGATCTCCATCAAAGGCCAGAGCTCGCGCGCCTCCCCGGGCGTGAGCAGTTCCATCTCCAGCCCGAAGCTGCGCGCCGTGGTGGCCTGGCGCTTGACCTCGGTCCAGCGCTCCTGGTTGCAGGCAAGCCGGAGCCCGCCATTCATCTTCCAGCCCGTGGCCTGACCGGTATTTTCCTCCAATTTATCATAGAGTTCTATGCTGTTCTTGAGGAGTTGCGTGATATTGGCATTGGTGCGGAGTTGACCGACCAGCCCGGCGGCGTGAAAGGTCGAGCCGCTGGTCAGCTTGGCGCGCTCGAGCAGCAGCACCTCGCCGTAGCCGAGCCGGGCCAGGTGATAGGCGGTCGAGCAGCCGACGATACCGCCGCCGATGATAACCGCCTTTGCCTGTGAAGGAACCCGTGCCATCAGCTCCTCATCCGCCCTTGAAGTTCGTATAGGCGGCATCGAAGCGCGCCAGGTATTCGGCCGTGTATGCGACGTAGTCGAAGTCGACGTCCAGGTGGATCTCGGAGACCATGGACCACAGGGACTCGCGCAGCAGCGAGGCGCATTTCATGGCGCTCAGCTTGCGGCGCAGCGCGTCGCTGGCCGGGGTGTCGAAATAGGCCTCGAGCAGGGTGTCCTCTTCGGCCGCCGAAAACTGGTTGTTGGAGGCCAGGTTGGCGAGGTCGAACAGCGGCGTGTTGAATCCGGCGTAATCCCAGTCGATCAGCCATAGCCGCGCACCGTCATCGATGAAGTTGGCGGCCAACAAGTCGTTGTGACCGAACACGATCTCAACCGGCCCCAGCGCCGCCTCCAGCGCCGCGTTGGCTTCGAGCAGGCGCGGCAGCTCCGGGGTCATGCGGCTGCCGCCCTCGGCCAGCGTTTTGGCATAGCCGCGCACCACCTGGAACACCCAGAAGATCAGGGCCGGCCCTTGGAAGTGATTGGGAATGTCGTGATGGACCTTTCTGAGCAGTGGCACGATGCGGCCCGCGTTCTGCGCCGCGCGCACCTCCGCCTCGCCGTAGGTCGCGCCATCGATAAAGCGCAACACCATTGCCCCCGGCTCGTAGTGGACCACCTCGGGCGAGACCCCGGCGGCCTGAGCCGCCCGGCTCGCCGCCAGCTCATTGAACCGCATGACGCCGTGCACCGGGATGTCATCGGCGACGCGCACGACGAACCGCTCCCCCCGGTCGGTTACCACGAAGTTTTGGTTGGTGATGCCGCCCGGAAGAACTTCCGGCGCGACCTCGCCCGACCAACAGGCGAGCCCGGCCGCGCGCCGCGCCGCGCGTTGGGTCGCCTCCGACATCGCTGGTGCCGCCGTCATGCCCCCCGTCCCTTACTCGAACCCAAGTTGTTGTTTTCGGCGCCGGGCCCAGGCCCCGATCAGCCGATCGGCGGTAATCGCGATGAACGCGACGCAGAGTCCGGCCACGATGCCGCGCCCGGTGTCCGCTTTGGTCAGCGCGATGTAGACCTCCTGGCCCAAGTCGCGGGTGCCCACCAGCGCCGTAATCACCAGCATGGAGAGCGCGAACATGATGGTCTGGTTGACGCCCAGCATGATCTCGGGCAGCGCGAGCGGCATCTGAACCTTCCACAACAATTGGCGCCGGGTGCAGCCCGACGTGCGCGCCGCCTCGATCAGCGCCGGCGGGATTTTGCGGATGCCGTGGTCGGTGTAGCGCACCGCCGGCGGAATCGCGTAAAGCACAACCGCGATCATGGCCGAGAAGTCGCCGACCCGGAACAGCATCACCACCGGCATCAGGTAGACGAAGCTGGGCAAGGTCTGCAGGGTATCGATGACCACCCGCACAATTTTGTGAACCCGGTCGTTGCGCGCCGACCAGATGCCGACCGGACAGCCGATCAGGCTCGCGAAGACCACCGAGATGCCGCACAGGTAGACGGTGATCATCGCCTTCTCCCAATTGCCCGTGACCGCGATGAAGACCACCAGCAGGGCCGTGAGTACCGCCAGGCGCCAGCCGCCGAGTTGGAGCCCGGCGAGCGCCACCATGGCGACCACCGCCGGCCACGGCAACTGCAGCAGGAAGCGTTTGAACGGGATCATGAGATTGAGCAGTAGAAAGGTTTTCACCGCTTCGAGCTGGTCGAAGAAGTTGATGTTGATCCAACGCACCAGGGCGTCCCAGAACGGCCCGGTAGTGACCTGGCCGGCCTCGGGGTAGGCGCGCAGCGGCGGCACCACCAGGCCGAGCAGGGTCGCGCCGAACAGCACCACCAGCGCGCCGATCAGGTAGGGATGGCGCCCGACCAACCCCTTGCGCCTAGACTCCTCACGATTCGCCTCATGGCCACCGGCGGGCGCGGTCTGGGAGAACGCCTGGCTCAACCGGTCGAGAGCGACGGCCAGCAGCGTGATCGCGATCCCGGCCTCCAGCCCCTGGCCGATGGCGAGCCGCCGAAGCGAGGCGAGCACATCGTGGCCGAGCCCACCGGCGCCGATCATCGAGGCGATGATCACCATGTTGAGCGACAGCATGATTACTTGATTGACGCCCACCATCAGCGTCGGACGCGCGGCCGGCACCAGCACCTTCCACATCATCTGGCGCCGCGAGCAGCCGGCCATGCGGCCGAACTCCTTGATCTCCTCCGGCACCGTCTTGAGCGCCAGCATGGTGACCCGAACCATCGGCGGCATGGCGTAGATCATGGTCGCGATCATCGCCGCCACCGGGCCGAAGCCGAACAGGAACAGGATCGGCACCAGATAGGCGAAGACCGGCACGGTCTGCATTAGATCGAGCACCGGGGTGATGGCGCGCTCGATGCGCGGGCTGCGGTAGCCCTGGATGCCGAGCGCCAGACCGCCGGCGACCCCGAGCGGCACCGCGACCATGATCGAGGACAGCGTCACCATCGCACTGTCCCACTGCCCGAAGACCGCGAGGTAGAGGAAACAGAGGCCGATCAAGAGCGCCAGCGCGCGGTCCTTGATGCGCCAGGCGAGCAGCGTCAGCACCACCACGAGACCGAACCACGACAGCGTCGGGGTCAGCCAGAAGGTGTCCGCGCCGGTCGGGAACTTGAAACCCTGGGCGAGCAGGCCCTTGGCCAGCCAATGCGGCCACTCGAGCACCCAGGCGATGCCGCGGGTGAACTCCTTGAACGTGAACAGGCCCAAGTCGAAGTCGTTGATCAGCCATTTCATGAAGTCGCCGATCCAGCGCTTAATCGGCACCACCCAACCACGGGGGTACTTGACCGCCCAGGACCAGTGATCCCTGCCGAGCCAGAGCCCCAACGTCGCCGCGAGCAGCAACGCCCAGGCGGCCGGCCAGGGACTGCGCCGAGCGATATCCGGAACCGCGCCGGCCGCCACGAGGCTCATGTCCCGCGCCCTCCGCCGACCAGGACCTGGAGCACGGCCTCGCGGGTCAGCAGGCCGAGCCCGGCGCCGCTCTCGTCGGTGACCAAGAACGGCTTCTCGGCCGCCATCACCTCGGCGGCCAGCACTTCGATGCGGTCTCCGGCCACGACCCGGCCCGCGAGATCGCCCTCGGTGGGGCCGCCGCCGCTATCGAACGCGGTCATCACCGAGCCGGCGGTCAGCACCTTGGCGCGCGGCACGTCGTGGGTGAACTCGGCGACGTATTCGGTCGCCGGATTGACCACCAGGTCTTCCGGCGTCCCGACTTGGATGATCGCGCCGTCCTTCATGATCGCAATCCGGTCGGCGAGCCGAATCGCCTCGTCGAAGTCGTGGGTGATGAACACGATGGTCTTGTGCAACATCGACTGCAGGCGCAGGAACTCGTCTTGCATCTCGCGCCGGATCAGGGGATCGAGCGCCGAGAAGGGTTCGTCGAGGAACCAGATTTCCGGCTCCACCGCCAGCGAGCGCGCGATACCGACGCGCTGCTGCTGGCCGCCGGAGAGCTCGCGCGGATAGTAGGCCTCGCGGCCTTGCAGGCCGACCAGCTCGATGATCTCGAGCGCGCGTTTCTCGCGCGCCGCCCGCGCGACACCCTGGACCTCGAGTGGAAAGGCGACGTTGCCGAGCACGCTCAGGTGCGGCAGCAGGGCGAAATGCTGGAACACCATGCCCATGCGGTGCCGGCGGATCTCGATCATCTCCTTTTCGGAGGCGGCCAGCAGGTCCTGACCCTCGAACAGGACCCGCCCGGCGGTCGGCTCGATCAGGCGCGACATGCAGCGCACCAGGGTCGACTTGCCGGAGCCCGAGAGCCCCATGATGACGAAGATTTCGCCCTGATAGACGTCGAGATCGGCTTCGCGCACGGCACCGATCAGGCCCGCCCCGGCGAGCTGCGCGTCGTCGGCCTTGCCGCCGCACCGGGCGAGGAAGGCTTCGGCGTTCGGACCGAAGACTTTCCAGACGTTCTCGCAGGCGAGCTTGACCGTCCGCTCTTCCCGGCCCGGTTCGCGCGCGCCGCTATCGCTCACCACCGTCTCCCTGGAGGCGTAAGAAATTCACGGAACAATGAATCACGGGCCGCCGCTTGAAGAGTGAGAAGCAGCGGCCCGCATTGGTCGTCGTGGCCGCGAATTTACTGCGTCCACTTGCTCCAGGTCGCCTCGTTGTCCTTGAGCCACTGGGCGACCACGTCCTTGAGCTTGCCGCCCTCGAGGTCGATCTTGACGATCAGCGCACCCATGGAGGCGTTGTCGATCTTGAAGTTACGGATCGCCTTATAGGCGCCGGGCCACTTCGCATCGCCACCCTTCCAGCCGACCTTCTTGATCCAGCCGCGCGGCTTGCCGCAGTCGTAGGCCATATCCTTGTTCATGCCCCAGGACGCATCGGAATAGCACTCCGGCGTATAGCGCGGGAATTCGACCCACTCGCCGTCGAACTTCACCGTCGCCCAATGCGGCGTGTAGACCCAGGCCAGGATCGGCGCCTTGCGTTCGTAAGCCGATTGGATTTCGGCGAACAATGCGGCGTCGGTGCCGGCGTGCACGACCTCGTAGTCGAGCCCCAACGCCTCGGCGCGCTCGTCGTCGAAGCCGGCCCAGGTCACTGGCCCGCCGAGGTAGCGGCCCTTGGGCGCGGTCTCGGGCGTCGCGAAGGCCTCGGCGCAGTCGTTCAGCGCCTTCCAGTCGGGCAGGCCCGGGCACTTTTCCTTCATGTAGAGCGGGTACCACCACTCCTCGATGGCATCCATGCCGGTCTCGCCGAGATCGACGGTTTTGCCGGTGGCGAGCGAGGCGTCCATGGCCTCCTTGCCGGTGGTCTCCCACATCTCCATGGCGACGTGGAGGTCGCCGGACTCGAGGCCCGCGAACTGGGCGATGTAGTCGGCCTGCACCAGTTCGATGTTGTAGCCCATGGACTCGAGCACGCCCTTCATGATGTGGGTGGTCACGTACTGGCCGGTCCAGTCGTGAATGGTGAGCTTGATCGGGTCCTTGGATTCCGGCGCCGCCTGCACCGGCCCGGCCAGCCCCATCGCCATCGCCGCCGCGACAGCAATTGGCGCGAACGTGGCCTTGAATCTCGATTCCTTCATGTCGACAACCTCCCTTGCTTTGTCGTTCATCGGTATGTGGCCCGCCGCGCGCGAGCCACCGCCCGGTGTGTTGTTTTTTAGCCGCGGTTCGGTGCTCCCAGCCCCCCTTGGCTCCCTTGGGACCACGGAGTCCGGCCGCGCTGAAATGTGAAAGCGGAACGGCGAGCCTGTCAAGCGAAACCCACAAAATATCACAATAAACCACATTGCCGGGCCGCGGCCACCCGGCCTAGACTGGGGCCCTGGGCACCAACTGGGGCGAATGCGGACCGTCCCGGGCGTCCGCCCGGCAATCTCGAACCAGGAGACCCGAAGCCTTGCATCAATCGGCGCGCCAGGCCGCGATCCTGCGGAACCTCGACTTGCACGGTAGCTGCACCGTGGGCGGACTGGCATCGCAGTTCGCGGTCTCGGACGAGACCATCCGCCGCGACATCAAGGTGATGGCCAACAAGGGCTTGGTCGAGCGGGTCCACGGCGGCGCGGTGCTGCCCGACCTGTTCCGCGAGCCCGATTTCCAGAGGCGCCTGAACCGCAACGCCGAGGCCAAGAAGGCGATTGCCCGCGCCGCCGCCGCCCAGGTCCGCGACGGCGATTCCCTGATGCTCGATACCGGCAGCACGACCGCCTATCTGGCCCGGGCCCTGACCCAGCGCAGCGATTTGATGGTGGTGACCAACTGCGCCGAGATCGCGCGCACCCTGGCGACCAGCGGCCGCAACAAGGTCTATCTGGCCGGCGGCGAGTTTCGCGCCGACGATACGGCGAATTTCGGCCCGGCCGCGACCCGCTTCGTCGAGCGCTTCCGGGTGCGCCACGCGGTGCTGTCGATCGGCGCGATCGCCGCCGACGACGGCTTCATGGATTTCCATCTGAGCGAGGCCGAGTTCTCGCGCGCCGTCATTGCCCGGGCCCACCGGGTCATGGTGGTCGCCGATCACACCAAGTTCGCCACCCAAGCTCCGGTCAGGGTCTGCGACTTCGCCGAGGTCGGCGCGCTGATCACCGACCAGCCCCCGCCACCTGCCGTCGCCCAGCGCCTCGACGAGGCCGGGGTCGCGGTGACGATCGCGGAGTGAGGGGCGCCATGATTCTCGACGACTTCCCGCGCGTGCCGCTCGCCCATCTGCCGACGCCACTGGAGCCGATGGAACGGCTGAGCGCGGAGTTGGGCGGGCCGCGCCTGTTCGTCAAGCGCGACGACTGCACGGGGCTCGGACTGGGCGGCAACAAGACCCGCAAGCTCGAGTTCCTCATGGCCGAGGCGCTGGCGGCCGACGCGGACAGCGTGATCACGGCGGGCGGCGTGCAGTCCAACCACGTGCGCCAGACCGCCGCCGCCGCCGCCAAACTTGGCCTGGCCGCACATCTGGTGCTGATCCGAAATGTGCCTCAGGATGCAATCCCGGCCGAGGACGGCTACGACCGCACCGGCAACATCCTGCTCGACCGCCTGCTCGGCGCCGAAATCCAAATCCTGCCGGCCGGCAGCGACCGCGCCGCGGCCATGGAGGCGCGCGCGGCGCGCTTACGAGCGGCGGGCGGGCGGCCTTATATCGTCCCCCTCGGCGGCTCCAACGCCACCGGCGCGCTCGGGTACGCGGCCTGCGCTCGGGAGCTCCTGGTCCAGGCCGAGGCGCTCTGCGGCGGCTTCGATGCGATCGTGCTGGCCTGCTCCAGCGGCGGCAGCCAAGCCGGTCTGGTCGCCGGACTGGAAGCGCTCGGCCACCCGGCCCGGGTCATCGGTGTCGAAGTCGACGGCAACCGCGACGGTGTCGCGGCGGCGGTCCGCGAGGTTGCGGCCGCGACCGCCAAACTACTGGGCCTGGACCAAGGTGCGATCCTTGCGCGAATCGAAGTGGTCGCGGGATACGGCGCCCCGGGCTACGGCCTGCCGACCCCTCAAATGCGCCGCGCGGTCGAGCTGGCGGCGCGCCGCGAGGGCCTGCTGCTCGACCCGGTTTACAGTGGCAAGGCGATGGCCGGACTAATCGGCCTGATCGCCGAAGGCCGGTTCGAGTCGGGCGAGCGGGTGGTGTTCCTGCACGGTGGCGGCGCGCCCGCACTATTCGCGTACCGCTCGGTGTTCGAGAATCCCGACCCCTGAACCCTTTCGTGGGGATGCCAGGGCGGCTGGTTACGTATCATCTCTCAATTGGGGGGCGGCAAACGCCACAAGGGAGATGAGACATGAAACGACTATTCGCGATCCTCACCCTCTGCGCCGCCACGGCGGTCACGGCCGGTCTGGGTGCCAATCCGGCGGCCGCAGATGGCCGCGGCGATCCTCGGCAGCACCGGCAGGAGCGCCTGTCCGACCGAGATCAAGACCGCTCCAGCTGGCGCCATCATCGTGGCAATAACCGCCACTGGGCGGGCAAAAACCAACGCAGGCATTACAAATTCCGGCGCCATCACAAGCGGCACCGCCACGCACTCGATCACAGGCCCGGCCAGAGGTACGGCCAGAGGTACGGCCAGAGGCACGACTACCGGCGCGGCCAAGGCAACGGCAGATGGCCGGGACCCACCTACGCTTTCCAATTCGACGGCACGCGGTTCCTGTTCCGCTACCACTGACCGGCAGACCGGAAGCCGGCAGCGGATCCCCGGAATCGGCCGGGATCCGCTGCCGGCGCGAATCTGAGCCGGCGCGGCAGCGGCGGCGCCGAAATTCCTCTCCAACTTGGCGATGTCGTCCACCGAGACTCTCGTGCCAGTCGGCACTGGACATCGACCCATATCTTCGGTACCCAGACTCGGCGGGGATCGCTATCATTGCGCCACGAATAGGATTCGGAGTCGGGCGCCACGCCAATTATCGAGAACGACCGGAGGCGAGGCTGGCCCCAGCACACCGATAGGACCGGTCGCGACAAGTGCGGCGCGGCGAAGGGCTGCAAGGAGATTTAGTATGACTCAGACGCGGAAATCGGGAGCCATCCTTGTGACCGGCTTCGCCGGTTTGCTCTGCCTCGGCCTGTGGTCGGCGGCGGCGCCGGCCCAAAGCGCCTCGTGGCAGTCTGCCCACAACGCGGCCGTGGCCGCCTATCAGGCCGGCGACTACGCGGCCGCCGAGGCATATTTGCTGACCGCCCTCAACCAAGCCGAACATTTCGGACGCCGCGATCCGCGCCTGGCGGCCACGCTGAACGACCTGGCCCTGACCCACTTTCGCCAAGGCGAATACGCCGAAGCCGAACCGCTGCACCAGCGGGCGCTTCAGATGCGGGAGCGAATCTACGGTTCGGATCACCCGAAGGTGGCGGCGGTCCTGAACGATTTGGGGTTCCTCTACACCGCCCAG
>Ga0255057_10001799_pt1 | contig 11798 bp, 13 predicted proteins | sample Cases_109_6_MG_FD_189022 | JGI IMG/M metagenome (GOLD analysis project Ga0255057, IMG submission 189022) | Seawater microbial communities from Amundsen Gulf, Northwest Territories, Canada - Cases_109_6 | ecosystem: Environmental > Aquatic > Marine > Gulf | place: Canada: Northwest Territories... | reverse complement strand
CGTGATGCCCTTCGGGGACGAGTCGGGTCGCCTGCCATCGGGTCGGTTTGGTACACCTTCGGAGGAAGGGTGGCCGCCTCGAGGCACCACTTTTTCCTCCTCGACAACGAGGAGGTTTTCTTATGAGAAAGCTTGTTGGCCTGACGTTGGCCCTGACGCTGCTGGTCGCAGCATGCGGCGACGATGATCAGATGGTCTCCAGTTCGACGCCACCGGATGCCGGGCCATTTCCGGTGACGGTGAGAGGCACGGAGATACCAGATCTGCCGCAGCGGATCGTCTCACTCTCAGCCACCCACACCGAAGTCCTGTACGAGATAGGTTCAGGGCCGGAAATCATCGGAACCGACGTGTTCTCCGATTACCCGGCGGCTGCAAACGAGATGGAGAAGATCGACGCATTCAACCTCAGTGTGGAGGCGGTGGCGGCTCTCGATCCCGATCTGGTGATCCTGTCTTTCGATCCGGGGGACGCGGTGTCCGGTTTGGCCGCCCTGGGGATTCCGGCTGTGCTCTTTGCGGCCCCGGGGCCGCCGACGCTCGAAGATGTCTACTCCGAGTGGCGCGATCTCGGTACCGCCACCGGTCACAACGATGAGGTGGCAGCGCTCATCGAGCAGGTCTCGAGCGATATCGCAGCCATCCTTGCTCAAAAGCCGGAGACTGTTCGAGCCTTCACCTACTTCCTCGAACTCGATTCGACCTTGTTTACGGCGGGAACGGGAACGTTGCTCGATTCGGTGTTCGGATTGCTGGGATTGCAGAACATCGCCGATCCGGCCGACGGGCCTTTCCCGCAACTGTCGCCGGAGTACGTCATCGGCGCCGACCCCGATTTCGTGTTTCTGGCAGATACCGTGTGCTGCGGCGAGTCGGCAGTGACGGTTGCGGTGCGACCGGGCTGGAACCAGATGACGGCCGTCATCAATGGTGATGTCATCGAGTTGGACGACAGTGTTGCCTCACGTTGGGGTCCTCGACTGGTCGATCTGGTGCTCACCATCTCCAAGGAGGTCTACGGGGTCGGATGACCGTCGAATCTTCCCGCCGCCTCCCCGTCCTTTTACTGTCGCTGGTTGGGGGAGTTCTGCTGGTGGCGCTGCTGGCGGCGGTGATGATCGGGCCGGTGGATCTGAGGCCGTCTGCGGTGTTCCTGGAGATCTTCGATCATCTCCCCTTGGTGGATGTCGATTCGGGTCTCGATGCTCGGCAGGCGGCGATTGTTTGGGAGTTGAGACTGCCCCGCGCCGTGCTCGGAGCCCTCGTCGGAGCGACGCTGGCGGTGGCCGGGGCGGCGTACCAGGGAGTGTTCCGCAATCCCCTCGCCGACCCCTATCTGCTGGGTGTGGCTGCCGGCGCCGGTCTCGGGGCGACAATTGCCATCGTCGCCGTCGGTTCCGGTTCGGTCTTGGTGCCGATCGCGGCATTCGTAGGAGCAGTACTGGCGGTTGTAGCCACCTACGGCCTGGGGTCGGCCGGGGGTGGCCGCCGCACCGGTACGACGCTGATTCTGGCCGGGGTGGCAGTGGCCGCCTTCTTGACGGCTGCGCAGACTTTCGTGCAGCAGCGCCACGCCGAGACCATCCGCGAGGTGTATGCCTGGATCCTGGGGAGGCTGGGGACCACCGGCTGGGGCGATGTGGCGCTGATGGCGCCGTACGCCGCGATTTCGATCGTCGTCATCGTCCTGCACCGGCGACTGCTCGATGTGCTGGCGGTCGGCGAGGACGAGGCCAGGACTCTGGGGGTGCGACCGGAGCGGGTCCGTACCGCAGTTGTGATCGCGGCGACCCTGGGTACCGCCGGCGCGGTCGCTGCCAGTGGACTGATCGGCTTCGTCGGGATTGTGGTCCCGCACACCATCCGGCTCCTGGTGGGTTCTTCATATCGGGCCATCGTCCCGATGACGGTGCTGGGCGGGGCCGCCTTCCTCGTCCTCGCCGACCTGGTGGCTCGGACGGCACTGTCGCCGTCCGAGATCCCAATCGGTGTTGTGACGGCCTTCGTGGGAGGGCCGTTTTTCGTGGTGATACTGAGAACCAGCAGACGAGGCGCGCAGTGATAGAAACACAGGGAGTCGTTGTTCGCTACAACGGTCGGGCGGCGGTGGATGGAGTGACGCTGTCGGTGGCACCCGGCGAATGGGTTGGCCTCATCGGACCGAACGGCGCCGGCAAGTCTTCGTTACTGGGAGCGATCTCCGGCACGGTCACTCACGACGGGGTGGTACGGATCGCCGGCCGGCCTGCCACGGAGTTGGGTCGTCGGGCAGCGGCACGAGCAATTGCCGTGGTCCCACAGAACCCGGTGCTTCCGGAGGACATGGATGTGATCGACTACGTGCTGCTGGGCCGGACACCCCACCTCGGATACCTGGCTGCTGAGACTGATGCCGACGTGGCCGTCACCGAGGCCGCGCTGTGGGATCTGGGAATCATTCATCTGGCGGATCGCCCACTCGGATCTCTCTCGGGTGGGGAGCGGCAACGATGTGTTCTGGCCCGCGCCCTTGCCCAGGAGGCCCCGGTGCTGTTGCTCGACGAACCGACCAGTGCTCTCGATATAGGACACCGTCAGCAGGTGCTCGACCTGGTGGCCGACCTGCGCCGGACACGATCATTGGCGGTCCTCGCGGCGATGCACGACTTGACGCTGGCTGCGCAATATGCCGACCGACTGGCATTGATGATCGACGGGAGAATCACCATCGAGGGCGCCGCCGGCGAGGTGCTGACCGAGTCGACCATCGCTGCCTTCTCGGGAGCGAGGGTGTCGGTGATCAAGGGCCCCGACGGTCAGATAGTGGTGGTTCCCAAGCGCCGCTAACGCGCCGCTTGGAGTCGCCGGTCACCAGTCGCCAGTCCCCAGTCAGACTCGAACCACGTTCTGGCTGGTGACTGGAGACTGTGGACTGAGGACTTCTTCACGCCCACGCGTTGTAGAGCGAACCTACGCCGAAGGAGATGAGCGCTCCGGCGGTGGCGATGAGCACGTTTTCGGTACCGCTCCACACCCAGTTCTTGCGGGTGACGAAGGTCTTGGCGACACCGACGCCGAACAACGCTATTCCGGAGCCGATGGCGGCGATCAGCAACGCCGCACCGGTGCTGTCTACGAAGAAAAATGGCAGCACCGACGGCAACGACCCGGCCAGGAACAAGAAGCCGGACAAGGCGGCCGCGGTGTAAGGGGAGCGGCGCTCCTCTTCGACGACGCCGAATTCGAGAGCCATCATCACCTTGAGGAAGGCTTCGTCGTCGCGGTCCAGCGCCTCCACGATTCGCTCCACGTCTTCGGTTCCCAGGCCCATGTCGCCGAACATCTCGCGGATCTCCTCGAGTTCCACGTCGCGGTGGAACTCGAGATGCTCCAACTCCAATTCACGCTCTGACTCGAACACTTCCTCTTGCGACTTGGTGGCGATGTACTCGCCGGCCGCCATCGAGATCGCACCGGCCGCACTCGCAGCCAACCCTGCCAGAAGAACCTCACGAGCGGCCAATCCGCCTCCGACGACCCCGGTGATCAGCAGGAAGACCGAGACCAGACCGTCGTTGACTCCCAGGATGATGTCCCGCATGTACTGGCGGCTCGGGCCGACGTGGGGCCGGTAGGGAACCTCGATGTCAGTGGCTGGTCGGGGAGTCGTCATCGCCAGAGAGTGTAAGAGCAGGCCGGCAACGCACCATCATCGAGTCGTCGGCGGACCCACCGATGATCCTCACGGACTTTGTTGCAAACCGTTGGTGGCGCCGCGATCACCCGGTGACGGTGATTGATCCGGTCATGCTCGGATGGATCGTGCAGAAAAAGTCGTATTCGCCGGCCTCATCGAATGAGAAGGGGAACGAATAGCCACCTCCTGCAATCGAACTCGAGTCGAACACCGCGTCGGTTGATGTCCAGGTGTGAGCCACACCATCGCTATTGGTGACGACCACTTCCTGACCTGTGGCGACGGTGATTGGATCACCAAACGCAAAATCCTGGATCGTGATTGCGGCCGTCGCCACCGCGGATGTGGCAGCAGTGCTGTCGGGGGCTGTCGACTCGGACCCTGCGTCGGATGCATCATTGTCGAAGGCGTCGCCACCGTCGCTGGAGGGACCGGACGCGTATGGACTCACCGCGGGTGGATCGTCGGTGACGATGCCCGAGGCTGCGCCTGCCAGCAGCAGTACGAACGACACAGCCGCCGTGCCAAGAACCCACCCGATGACGGTGTTCAGCGTCTTGCGGTAGGCCATGATCAGAGCCCCGGGAATTCGACGTTGGTGAAGAACCAGAAAGAGCTGGTGAACCAGATGAGCACCAAAGCTGAGAACACCGAACCTCCCACGACCGGGAGAACCCACGATGGGAGATCAGAGGAACGAACCGCCACCACCTTTGCCGCAAATGCCCCATAGAAGAAGCATCCGAGGAGCGAATGCACCAGGATTCTGGTGCCGGCATCAGCGGTAAATCCGAGGGCCCACAAGCAGTGATAGGCCACAGGAAGGGACAGGACGAACGCGGCTGTTCCGCTGATGCGATGGGCGCCTCCGAGCCACGATGGAGTGTCATCCGAGCCGAGCTTGCCGTAGATGCGAAGCGCTGAGAAGAGCTGGAAACCGGCCAGGGCCACCGCGATCGTGGCCAGCCACACCTTGGCGTTGATGGTGGCGGTGAACATCAGGGTGACGAGCGAGCGCCCGGTTGGATCGTGCACGTTGCCGTAGGTCCCCAAACCGAGAGCTACGGCGCTTCCGACGAGAATCAGCAGGACGAGCCGTCGGTTCACCGTGGGCACTGCCGCGGTAGCAGTGGTCATCTACCCCCTCAGGTGGATGCGGAGACGGTAGCCGAACCCGATTTCGGACGCCATGGGTTGCTCAATGGAGTGGTTGACGTAACCTTTCCCGCACTGATGCGCTCGTTCCTCGTGATTCTCCTTGTCCTCACCGTCGCCGCGCCCGCGGCCGCGACCGACCCGTCGGGGGCCGAAGAAGTGACGGATATTGCCGACCTGGTGACAGAGGCGGAGGCCGAAATCGCCTTCTACGAGACTGCCTCTCAAGTGGAGAACGCCCGACTGCCGCTCCCCATGATCGACATCGCCTCTCGGGTGGAGGCTCGGATGCTCAGAGCAGATGCTTTCATCGGGTATCTCCGGTCCAGAGCCAATGACTTTCTCCACTCCATGCTGCCACCCGAGGCGGCCCATCTGGTCAACGGACTCGATCCCGGCCTCGACGGGGCCGGCGTCTCGACAGCGCTCGACGCCAGCGATCTGTCGTCGGACGCGGTATGGGCTTCAGAGCAGATTGCTCCCGACTGGATCAGCTTTCAGAGGGCGATCATGCGACTGCGTGACCTTTCTGCTCCGGGGTCACCGGAGAGGGTCTGCCCGGTAGACGGCCCCACCTTCTTTCGTAACGAGTGGGAGTTCCCGCGACCCTGGGGCCGGATTCACAAGGGGGTTGACCTTCACGCCGACCTTGGTACGCCGTTGGTGGCGGTCGAGGACGGCGTCGTCATCCAGGCGAACTGGCACTACCTCGGCGGCCGCCAGGTCTACGTCAGGGCCGATTCGACCGGCGATGTTTACTACTACGCCCATCTCGAGTTCTGGCCCAGGTGGTTGTGGACCGGGACCCGTCTCGAAGCCGGTGACTTCTTGGGACTGGCCGGTTCCTCCGGCAACGCAGTAACACCGCATCTGCATCTCGGGTGGATGCCCGGATCCGAGACCGTCGACCTCGACAACCTGCAGAACTCCTACTTCCTGATGTTCGAACTCTGTGATTAGGTATCACTCCCCCCTTGAGGGGGAGTTGGTGGGGGTTTTAACCACTCTCCCCTTTGGGGGGAGTCAATCGGCCGGAGGCCGATTGGTGGGGGGTTGCCGCTTAAGTCAGCAGCCCTTCCGCCAGCGCCAGCGCCGTCTTGCTGAAGCCCGTTCCTTCGACCGGAGTGATTGCGATCACCCCATCACGCGCCGCCTCGATGTCGGTGCCGGCCATGTCGGCATCGGTCTCCAATAAGCCGCCGAAGGTGTGTTCGTAGACGTTGGGGTCGGTCTCGGCGAACAGGCGGTCGTAGCCGACCGGGGCCACGGTCGTCAGTCGGCGCTCGGTGTCGAAGTTGGCCGAGTCGGGCAGTCCGACGCTGACCGCACCGGATGCACCGGAGTTCATCACCTGTTCCACCATCGATGTGGCCACACCTGCCAGGCGCTCCCAGGTGGGGATCGATTCGGCCGATTCGGCCCACAACTTCCAGGTGTCCCAGTCGCCGCGCGCGGTACCCATGGAGAAGGCAATGGAGGGGACGCCGGCGATGGCTCCTTCCAGAGCAGCGCCAACGGTGCCACTCGACTGGAGGTAGGCGGCGCCATGGTTGTAGCCGACGTTGATGCCGCTGACCAAGAGGTCGGGCCGAGTATCGAACAAGGCGTGGACGCCCAACTGGACGCAATCTGCCGGAAATCCGGTTGCGGTGTGCATCACGCGGCCCGCCAGTTCAACCCGATCGACCTGGACCGGGTCGAATCGAGTTATCGCCTTACCGACCCAGGACCGTTCGCGATCGGGAACGACCACTTCGACGCTTCCAAGACCTGCGAGAGCATCGGCCAAGGACGGAAGCCCGGGGGCCTCGATCCCATCATCATTGGTGAGGAGGATGAAAGTCACGGCCGCACGCTACTTCGCAGCGCACGGCCAGTCTCCACTCTCCATTCCCCGGGAACCTGTGACCTACTCGTTACCGTCTGATGGGTGACAGAAAACGGGAAGACCTGGAGAAACCTCATGCGTAAGTCACTAGCAATTGCCGCAGCCTTCATCATGCTGCTCTCGGCATGCACCGACGACGATGCCTCTTCGACCACCATCGGAAGGGATACCGGTAACACCGGCATCTCCGGCATCGCTGCCTCGTTCGACCCCGACTCGATCCAGTTCGTTGCGTCGCTGCAGCGCTTTGACGCCTGTGCCGACGTGCTGGCCCATTTCCGCACGGAGGCGATGGCGCGGGTCGGCCCATATGGTCTCAACGGAGGCGGCGGTTTCTACCCGACCCCGTTCTTTGGGGACGAGGTACTTGCGGCAGTTGAGGACGCAGCCGTGATAGGCGGCGATGGCTTTGCCGTGCCGTCAACCGGCGTGGCTCGCGAAGGCATCGATTTCTCGGGGAGCAACGTGCAGGTCGTCGGAGTCGACGAACCGGACATCATCAAGACCGACGGTGGCCGCATCCTCGCCTTCGTAAATCAGACACTGTTTTACGTCGAGGTGTCGAACGGCACCGGCCAACTCCTCGGAACCCTGTTCCTGCCGGGATGGGATCACAGATTCTTCTTGAGTGGCAACACCGCGATCGTGTTCGCCCGCGGTGACGGATATGCGATCCCACTGCCGGCCGTGAGCGAGACGGACAGCATCGCACCATACGGGGGCCCCAAGACTCTGGTATTCGAGATCGACCTCTCCGATCCGGAGGACCTGACGGTGGTGCGGACAATGCACATCGACGGCAACTATCTGAGCGCCCGTTCGATCGACGGGATGGTACGGATCGTTGTTTCTGCATACCCCTCCGACCTCCCATTCGTGTACCCGTCGACTCCAGCCGCCGAGCAGACCGCTCTGGAGGCGAATCAGCAGGTGATCGCCGAGTCGACGATCGACACCTGGCTCCCCAACTACACACTGGTCGCCGGTACCGACGGTGAGGTCATCAACCAGGGTCTCCTGGTCGATTGCGGCCAGGTTCACCGGCCGGCCGAGTTCGCCGGGTTCGACACCCTGGCGGTGCTTACAGTCGACATGTCCGACGGCCTGCGGGCTCCGGACGGCACCGCCGTGATCGCTCAGGGCGAGACGGTGTACGCCTCGACCGAAAGCCTCTATGTGTCGACCAACGTGTGGGTCCCCAACGAGGTGTGGGGGACAGACCTGGTCCGCCGAATCGAGGAGGAGTACTCGACCGCCATCCACAAGTTCGACATCTCCGGTGATTCAACCGAGTACCGCGCTTCGGGGACGGTCCGAGGCCACCTGCTCAATCAGTTTGCGATGGATGAGTTCGAAGGCAATCTACGAGTGGCGACTACCGAGGGTCCACCGTGGGGCTTCGACGACACCTCCGAGTCCTTCGTGACCGTTCTGCAGGAACGCAACGGTGAACTCGAGCAGATCGGCCGGGTCGGCGAGATGGGCCGCGGCGAGCGGATCTTCTCGGTCCGCTTCATCGGTGCTGCCGCCTATGTGGTCACCTTCCGTCAGGTAGACCCTTTCTATGTGGTCGATCTCAGTGACCCGGAGGCACCGAAGGTGGCCGGAGAACTCAAAATCGCCGGGTACTCGGGCTATTTGCATCCGGTCGGGGCAGATCGCATTCTCGGCATCGGCCAGGACGCTACGGAGGACGGATTCACCACCGGCGCCAAGGCCACCATGTTCGACGTCAGCGACCCCACCAACCCACGGGCGCTGGGCAGTTGGACCATGGAGGGCGGCTACAGCGACGTCGAGTGGGACCACCTGGCCTTCCTGTATTGGCCACCAGAGTCGGTGGCGGTGCTGCCGGTTCAGTCCTGGCAGGATCAGTTCTTCGGCGCAGTGGTGCTCAAGACGGACGACGGAATCCGTGAGTTCGGGCGCATCACCCATTCTCGCAACACCGGTACGGCGACCTCGGACTGCCGCGAGTTGACCGTCGAGGAACTTCGGGCTCTCGACGCCGAGTTCGAATTCGGCGGCGGCATCATCGTGCAGGTCTGTGGCGAAGATGAGCGCGGTGGTGCCGGGGCACTCGAATGCGAGTCGCTGCCATACGAGGAAGTCGTGGCGCTGGCAGCCGAGGACGGTGTCGATCTCACCACGATCATGGACGAAGGCGATCGGCTCGAGATCTGCTTCCCCGAGTTCGACTCCCAGGACCCGGCGATCACCCGTTCGCTGGTGATCGGCGATCAGATCTGGACGCTGTCGTGGCGGTCGCTGCAGTCGAACTCGATCGATGATCTTGCTGTCGGCCAGTTGATTCCGCTCGGATAACCGGTAGCGAGGTGCGAGTAAGGGCGGCCGTTCGGCCGCCCTTACTCATGGAGCAATTGGGGGACCAGTCGCGTGGATCTAGAAGGGAAAGTCGAGAGCCCATTCTGGCGACAGACCCGCAGTGCTATTTGATTGTTCGTGCCAAGAGACGACATGTTGGTCTGTTATTGAGCAAACTGTGTCAATAACGGCTCGGGCGACGACGGCCGAATCTGGAGAGCTGTCGGCGATGCCGGTCACTTTCCTGTAGTAATCACCACGGGTTGTGACCTCCATCCCTGCGCCTTCGTCGTCGGGAATCGACCCCGCCATCTTCTTTGTGAGTTCCACAAAGAGATAATCCAGGAAAGGCATAAGCATCGTCTTCTCGCGAAACCAGGGGTCACCCGTTGCGGAGGACGGAGGTGTCGACGAGACGGCGCAGCGCCCTCTTGGTTCGATCTGAGAGGCGCCGGGCGGTAGGGAACTCCGACCCCAGCACGGTGAGGCCTCCGAAGATCACCAGCGATCCCGGCCCGGGTAGGGGGATGAGAACGACGCCGAGGGCGATCGTCGCGACACCAATCGCTCCGACCCCGGCCTTGCGGGCGGAGCGTTTGATCGATTTCTGCCGGTTGCCGGTCATGGTTCTTCGACTCGCGTGACACGCTTGTGGTGACGCGGCTTCTCGCGACGGCCGGATCGGAGTTCCGAGATCGAGGCTCTGCCTGGACAATTTCGGCTTGGTCCCCTTGGGGTTTGTAGCCTCATACCCATGGACGGACCGCTTTGGCACGAGATCGTTGGTTACATCGCTTCGGCGATCGTGGTGTTTTCTTTGTCGATGAAGTCGGTGCTCCGACTTCGCCTCATCGGACTTGCCGGATCGATCGGGTTCTTTGCGTACGGGGTGCTCATCGGATCGGTGCCGATCGCCATCACCAACGTGGTGATCATGGCCATTCACGCCTACTTCCTACGCAAACTGCTTGGTCGCAACGAAGTGTTCTCGATCCTTCGGGTCAGGCCGGGATCGCTCTATTTGGAGCGGTTCCTCGAATTTCATGCCGAGCAGATCCAGCGGTTCCAACCCGGCTTCGAGTACACACCGACTGATGACACCATGCCGGTGTTCATTCTGCGCGACATGGTTCCGGCCGGTCTGCTGATCGCCGTACCGCGCCACGACGAATCACTCGAGATCCAACTCGACTACGCCACTCCGCAATACCGGGATTTCAAACTGGGCCCGTTCGTCTACTCGGATGATTCCGAGATCTTTGGGCGTCCGATTTGCGCCTGGTCTGACCTGTGGAGCGAGGAGCACACTGCCTACCTGGGGCGGATGGGCTTCCGGCCAACTGAACGTTATGGACGCCGGGTGCTGGAGCGAGCGTTGGGCGACTGAAGGGAAGCGTCGACGTCCCCGGCCACCGTCGTCGGAGCGTCAATCAGAAGTTCACGGGAATCACGAGGGCGGTCGCCGCGGTTCTTTCCAGAATGAGCCATCGGAGAACCGCGGCAGCCCTGGTTTCGATGAGCCTGGTGGCTGTCGCCTGCACCAGCGGCTCCGGTGGTGGCCAGACGACGGAGTCGACGGTGTCGTCGACCTTCACCGTGGGCCGTGACCCGTCGCCACCACCGCCTCTCGATCTGAGTCTCCACAATGTTCCCCTCGAGGAGGTCTACTTCGACACCTTCGACGGTGGCTCGGTAAGGCTCTCGGATTCCACGCCGGAATTACGGGCAAATCTGCTGGACGCAATCCCACCGATCGATCTTCCGGTATACGGCGCCGCCACCGCGGGTGATTGGCTCGAACCGACAGATCTGGTGCTCGGATACGTTGCCGGCGACCAGGCCTACGGCTACCCGTTCAAGATCCTCAACTTCCATGAGATCGTCAATGATGACCTCGACGGGCTCCCGGTTCTCATCAGCTACTGCCCGCTGTGTCGCAGCGCCATCGTGTACGACCGGCGGGTCGATGGGGAGACGCTGAGCTTCGGAAACACCAGCGCCCTGTACGAGTCGGATCTGGTGATGGTGGATCGCAACACCGGTTCGTACTGGTGGCAGGTCGCCGGCTCGGCGATCGTCGGTACGTTGACCGGAGCCTCACTCGATCCGCTGCCTTCGGTCGTTGCCACCTGGGCGGATTGGAAGGCACAGCACCCCGACACCCTGATCCTCACCCGTGATACCGGGTTCTCACGGCCCTACGAAAGAGACTCCTTCGGAAGTTATGCCGACTATCTCGATTCGGGCCAGTTTCCCTTCCCGGTAAGCGAGGCTTCACGGGATGGGCGGTTGCAACCCGCGGCGCTGGTGGTCGGAGTCGTTTTCGATGACGTCGTCCGGGCGTACCCGGTCGATGGTCTGATCGATCCGATCAATGACGAGGTGGCCGGTAACCCGATAGTGGTCTTTCCGACTGAGGGCGGGGCCGCGGTGTACCGGGCGATCGTCAACGATGAGATAGCGGTCTTCGAAGTACGTGATGGGGATCTCATCGACACCGCCACCGGCTCCGCGTGGACTGCCAACGGAGTCGCATCTTCGGGGCCGCTCGAAGGCTTCGTGCTGATGCCGGTTCCCAGCCGAACCACCTTCTGGTTTGCATTCGTGGGGGCGTTTCCGCAGGTGGAGCTATACGCCGGGTAGCGCTCGAATTGAGGCTGCCGTCAACCGCCGAGCCTGCTGCTGACGCCTTCGAGGAAGGCGGCCTTCAATTCGGCGTCACTGATGTCCCCGGCGATCGATTGGGCCACAGCG
>Ga0255057_10001798_pt1 | contig 11803 bp, 10 predicted proteins | sample Cases_109_6_MG_FD_189022 | JGI IMG/M metagenome (GOLD analysis project Ga0255057, IMG submission 189022) | Seawater microbial communities from Amundsen Gulf, Northwest Territories, Canada - Cases_109_6 | ecosystem: Environmental > Aquatic > Marine > Gulf | place: Canada: Northwest Territories... | reverse complement strand
GCGGAGAACCCGAGGACCGTAGCTCCAGGCACCGCTGCGAAGGACGCGGAGACAACCAGATGTATCTGAAACCGAGCGCCCATCAGTCGGCGCATCATTGTAGCTGTCCTTGTAACAGTCCTGCACCCATTCCAAGGCGTTACCGTGCATGTCGTAGAGGCCAAACCCGTTCGGACCGTATTGGCCAACTGGAACCATCTTATTGCCGTCGTTCGCTTTTGATGAATCGAACTTGTCGCCCCAATGATACTGGGTCGTTGTGCCTGCGCGCGCCGCGTACTCCCATTCGGCCTCGCTCAAGAGCCGATAGGGTTCACCAGGTACTTTGGAATTGAGCCACGCTACATAATTTTGGGCATCATGCCACGACACCTCGATCACCGGCCGGCGCCCCTTGCCCCAACCATTATCGCCGCCGGCGTCGGTCACAGGACCATTGTCGCAACTGGCTTCCGCCACGCAGGCCTCCCACTCGTCCCACATCACTTCGTATTTACCCACGGCGAAGGGCTTGGCGATCGTTACCCGGTGCACCGGCTTTTCATCAAAGTCCCCATCATTCGACCCCATCATGAAACTGCCCTCAGGCACGTCCACCATCTCCGGGCATGCCGGGCAGTCGCGGAATGTCGAGCCCGGTTCCGCGAAGCGGACGGCGCTCTATCCGCTCCGTCCGGTTTGCAGCGGCCGAAATTGCCGGCCTTCTGGATCGAAGTTCTCCGCCGCCAGCCAGGTCTCGAAAGCCTCCTCCACCGGTGCCCACTCCTCGGCCAGGAGAGCATACCAGGCGGTGTCGCGGTTGCGCCCCTTGACGATCATGTGGCGGTAGAAGGTCCCCTCGTAGGCGAAGCCGAGCCGTCGCGCGCTGCGCCGCGAGGCCTCGTTCAGGGCGTTGCACTTCCACTCAAGGCGCCGAAACGCCAGCGTGCCCATGGCATGCTTCATCATCAGGAACATGGCCTCGGTGGCCTCGCGCGTGCCCTGCAGGCAGGGCGCGAACCAGATGTGTCCCATCTCTATGGCGCCGTTCTTCGGGTCGATGCGCAAGAAACTCGACATGCCGGCGGGGCGCGCTTGCGCATCGTAGATCACATGAAAAAGCGGGTCATGCGAGGCGGCGCAGCCCTCCAGCCAGGCGGTCATGGCCGGCTCGCTCTCGAAGGGTCCATAGCCCAGGTAGTCCCACAGTTCCGGGCCGCTTTCCGGTGCGTGGGAGAGGCGGTAAAGGTCGGCACCATGGCGGCCGGGGTCGACAGGCTCCAGCCGTGTCCAGCGGCCCTCGAGCGGTCCCGGCTCGGGTGCACGGGCCGCGCTTTCGACCGGCTCCATGGAGAGCGGGTGGTGGGAAAGTGGCTCGCTATCGGTCATGGCTCTTCATAGCCTATGACCGGGCGAGGGGATAGGGCCGCTTTCGCCGGCGGTCTGGAGCCGCCTACGGCGATGCGGCGGCAGTCAGCCTTTGCGGAAATGATCGATCCGCGAATTGAAGGCGATCGAAATTCTGGGCTCATCGCTTCGATAGGGGTTCACCCAGTGCAAGACCCAACTGGGAAAGAGCACCATGGTGCCGCTTTGCGGTTTCACCGCGATGCTACGCCCGAACGGATTGCCCGGCATCCCAGACATCTCCGCTGAGCCTCGTGGGTCCTGGAATTCCAGCGTGCCCGCTTGCGGATGTTCGGCCGACTCCGCGCCGGAATCCACATAGTAGACGCCCGACCAGTGATAGGTCGCGTGAGAATGCGGTTTGTGATAGTGGCCATCGCGGCAGACATTGGCCCAGCCGCTTAGCGTTTGGCTGATCTCTGCCGCCCGGGACTGGTTGACCAGCTCGGTCATCCGGGTCATCGCCTGCTCGACCGACTCTTTCAGCACCGATATGCCGTCGACCGGCCAGTCGAAGATATCGTCACCCGAATGCCACCCGCCGACGTTGCTGCGGACCTGGCCCTTTTCATCGGCTGCCCGGCGCAAGATATCATCCCTCAGCGGCTTGTTGATGGCTTCCGCCTCGCCGATCCGTACCTGCGCGATCGGTGTGGTGAAGGCGAGCAGGACGTCCCTTTGGACCTGAAAATCTATCGACATGGCCGAATGCCTCCGGATTGGTGGTGATGTGCCGTTGGCATAGCGCAGCGCTTCTTCATTGTAAACGCTAGAGCGCCGCGCCGGTCATGGCGCCTGTTGGTTGCCGTTCCAGACGCGCGCTGCCACGTCACCGAGGCTTTTCTTTTCTTCCGGCGTGAGGAGGGGCGCCACCTCGCCCAGGGCGACCAAAGCGTTCTGTTTAAGAGGCGTGTCGGTCCACACCGCAGAGAGAATCAGCCAGTAGTAGGCGGTCGCCATGTCGCGTTTCTCGCCCAGGCCAAGCGCGATCATGCTCCCCACGTTAGCCTGCGCCTGGGCATGGCCGGACGTGGCGGCCTTGAGATACCAGTCGAAGGCCTGATCGATGTTGGGCTCGACCCCCTGACCCTTGAGGGACATCTCGCCCATGTAGAACTGGGCGCTGAAGTCCCCGCCCTGGGCCAGAGATTCGAGCTTTTTCTGCGCTTGGGCATAGTCGCCGGCCCGATAGGCGGCAATCCCTTCGTCGAGGTCCGCGGCGAGCGGCCGGCCCACGCCGGCCGTCGTCATCAGCGCCACCAGAAGAGCTATCCCTAGCCAGATCCGCATCGTAGTTTCCCCTTCGCGTGCCGCCGCCCAGGGCACCGGTCATGCTAAAATTTAGAGTGCATGTGTTCCTTATAACACAGCCGGAGGTATCGTCTCGATACAATCCACACATCCCCCTGTGAGTTCCGCCGTGGAGCTTCCGCGGCCGCGGATTTCCGGAAGACGACCCTTGCCGATCCCGGCGGTTGCTTTCCCAATGACTTGCGGCTAGCCATTGGGCAGGTGGGCGACCCCGAGTCCGACGGGTCGGCGTGGCGCCCTACTTAAGCGCCTTTAAGGATGGTTTCGAGGTCGAGCATGACGCTACATCGCGGTCACCACTTCACGCAGGTTCCCGGGCCGACCAACATCCCCGAGCGGGTTCTCAACGCCATGAACCGCCAGGCCGTCGATTTCAGTCGACCGGACAGCCTGGCGATGCTGGAAGGCCTTTATCCCGACCTGAAATCGGTATTCCGGATCGAGGCGGGCCAGGTCTTCATTTACGCCGCCAACGGGCATGGCGGATGGGAGGCGGCGATCAGCAATGTCCTGGCCCCGGGGGATCGCGTCCTGGTGCCGGAGACCGGCCAATTCGGCCGCGGCTGGGCTGAGGCGGCCAAGGCGCTGGGCGTCGAGGTGGAGTTTCTCGAAGGCGATTGGCATCGTGCGCCAGATCCGGCGGCGCTGGCGGAAAGGCTCGAGCGGGACCGGGAGCGGGCGATCAAGGCGGTCATGCTCGTGCAGATCGACACCGCTTCTTCGGTGAACAGCGACGTTGCGGCATTTCGCGCGGCACTGGACGCCGTGGGCCATCCGGCGCTTTTCATGGTCGATGCCATCGCCGCCTTGGGCGCCGTCGACCTGCGGCAGGGCGAGTGGGGTGTCGATGTGGCGGTGGCCGCCTCGCAGAAGGCCTTGATGTTGCCGCCGGGCCTGGCCTTCGTCGGCGCAAGCGAAAAGGCGCTCGATGCGGCGCGTGCCAACCCGCGCGAGCGCTACTACTGGGACTGGACGCGGCGTTTGGAGCGCGAGCACTACCGCTGGTTTTGCGGCACGCCCGCCCTGCAGCTCATCTTCGGGCTGCGCGAGGTGCTGGACATGATCGCCGAGGAAGGGCTCGAAGCCGGGCACCGCCGCCATGCCCGTCTGGCCGAGGCGGTGCGCCGCGCCGTGGCGGCCTGGTCGGAGGGCGGGGCGCTAGCCTTCAACGTGCCGGAGCCGGTCGAACGGGCCAACACGGTGACCACCATCCGCGCCCCCGAGGCCGTCGGTGGGGAAGCGATCCGCCGCTATTGCCGCGATCATTTCGAGGTGTCCCTAGGCGGTGGGCTCGGCCGCTTGAGCGAGACGACCTTCCGCATCGGTCACATGGGCTATCTCAACCCGCCGATGATCCTCGGCACCTTGGGTGCGCTGGAGGCGAGCCTGAAGGCGCTGAACGTGCCTTGCGGTGATGGCGGGCTTGCCGCGGTGACGGACTGGCTGGCCAAGACGGCGCCTTCGCCCGATTGACCGCCGGCCCTAATCCAGCAGCATCCGCGGTAGCCACAGCGCGATGTCGGGGAAGGCCATGACCAGGCCAAGGCCGGTGAGTTGCAGCAGCACGAAGGGGACGATGCCCTTGTAGATCTGCTGGATCCTCACCTCGGGCGGTGCGACGCCCTTCATATAGAACAAGGCGAAGCCGAAAGGCGGCGTCAGGAAGGAGGTCTGCAGGTTGACCGCCATGAGAATGGCGAACCAATAGACCATCTCGGACTTCATCACATGATCGCCGAAGTCGAGCGCCTCGATGATCGGGCTGAAGATCGGCAGGACGATCAGGGTGATCTCGATCCAGTCGAAGAAGAAGCCGAGCAGGAAGACGACCCCCATCAGCACGATCAGCAGGCCCCAGGAGCCGAAGCCCAGGGAGTTGATCAGATCCTCGACCAGGAAGTCGCCGCCCAGTGCCCGGAAAACATAGGAAAAGCAGGTGGCGCCCAGGAAGATGCCGAACAGCATCCCGCCGGTCAGGGCCGAGCGCTCGACCACGTCGCGCATCACCTTCCAGGTGAGCTGGCGATTGAAGGCGGCCAGAAGAATGGCGCCGGCGCCGCCGACGCCGGCGGCCTCCGTCGGGGTGGCCCAGCCGAACAGGATCGAGCCCAGGACGAGGAAGACCAGGAATATGGGCGGGATGAAGGACTTCAACACCATTATCGCCAGCTCCACCCTGGACTGTCCGCCCAGGCCCTCCGGCAGGGGAGCCAGTTGGGGCTTCAGGCGGCAGACGACGAAGATGTAAAGCGCATAAAAGCTGGCCAGCAGGAGCCCGGGAAAGACCGCCGCGACGAAGAGATTGCCGACCGACCGGGCCAGCAGGTCGGCCATGATCACCAGCATGATCGAGGGCGGAATGAGAATGCCGAGGGTCCCCGAGGCGGCAATCGTCCCGGTTGCCAGAGAGGTGTTGTAGCTGCGCTGAAGCATGGTCGGCAGCGCCAGCAAGGTCATCATCACCACCGAGGCGCCGATGATGCCGGTGGTCGCCGCCATGATGGTCCCCATCAAGGTGACGGACAGCGCCAAGCCGCCCGGCACGCGGCGCAGCAGGACCTGCAGGCAGTTCAGCAGGTCGCGCGCCACGCCGGAGCGTTCCAGCATGGTACCCATGAAGATGAACATCGGGATCGCCGTGAGCACGAGGTTCTCGGCGATGCCGCCCCAGATGCGCGGCGCGATGTTGAAGAATTGGATGAAGTCGAAGAGGTCGAAGGCCATGGCGATCAAGCCGAAGGAAAGCCCGATGCCGGCCAGGACGAAGGCCACGGGATAGCCGCTGAACAGGAAAATGCCCAACGCCAGGAACATGAAAAGAGGCAGGAAGTCCTCGATGTACATCAGTGCGGGCCCTCCTTGTCGAGGGCGATCTTGTCGAGGGGCTCGGCCTCTTGCTCTTCGATTTCATGCACCTTCTCGCGCAGGTCGGGTGGACCGAACAGCTCTACCACCTTGCGCAGCACCACGGCGACGCCGGCCAGCCCTAAAAGCGTGAAGCCGACCGGCAGGAAGGATTTGATGATCCAACGATGGGTCAGGCCGGTGGCCGAGGCGGAAATTTCCTGATTGAGGAAAGAACGCAGCGTGAAGTCGTAGGAGAAATAAACGACCAGCGCGCAGTAGGGGATGAGGAAGAAGAGACAGCCCAAAAGCTCGATCCACCACTGTGTGCGCTCGGACAAGCGTTCGCGGACGAGATCGATGCGCACGTGCGCATCCTTGATGTAGGCATAGCCGATCAGCAGCGTGAACAGCACCACGTGAGCATGCCATTCGCCTTCCTGCAGCTTGGTCGAGCCGAGGACGAAAAACCGCCGGGTGATGACGTCGAAAATCGTGATGCCGATCAGCACCACCCCGGCCCAGGCGGCAACCTTCGCGATGATCGCGATGAGGCGGTCGATGAAATTGCTGATGGCGGCGAGCGCGCCCATGGAGCCCCCAAATTCCGAGCCCGGCCTGCAAATGCCCGATCCGCACCCTAATGATGAAGGCCGGAGGCTCGAAGACGAGGCGCCGAGGCGGAGATGTTACCGCCGCCCCGGCGCCCCTCAACTCATGTGGGCGGGCTTAGTTCAGATAGCCCAGGTCCTTCCAGACCTTGTAGCCGGCCCGGTAGGCGGTGAAGGAGTCCCAGACCTGCTTGAAGGTGGCATCCTCGGCGGCAAGCTCGGCCGCCACGTCGTTCCACGCCGTCTTGAGATCGCTCAGTATCTCCGGCGACCAGCGATGCAGCGTGACGCCCTTGGCTTCAAGCTCGGCCATGGCGCTGAACTGGATCGCCTCGCCTTCGGCCAGCATCATTGCGATGTTGGCCTGACAGGCGGTTTCGATCTGCACCTTCTGGACGTCGGTGAGGGCGTCCCACTTGTCCATGTTCATCATCAGATCGAAAAGCGTCGACTGCTGATGCCAGCCCGGGAAGTAGTAGTGCTTGGCGATCTGGTAGAAGCCGAGGTCGAGGTCGATCGCCGGCATGGAGTATTCCGTCGCATCGATCGAGCCGCGCTCGAGGGCCGGATAGATGTCGCCACCGGCGATGAGCTGGGTGGAGACGCCGATCCGTTCCATGACCTTGGCGCCCAGGCCGAAGAACCGCATCTTCAGGCCCTTGAGATCGGCAGTCGAATTGATTTCCTTGCGGAACCAGCCGGAGGCCTCGGGCGCGATCACGCCGCAGACCAGCGACTTGATGTTGTGCCTGGCGTAGATCTCGTCCATCAGGGCGTGGCCGCCGCCGTTGAAGATCCAGCCGAGATATTCGCCGGCGCTGGGCCCGAACGGCACGGCCGCGAACAGGGCCAGCGACTTTTCCTTGCCGAACCAATAACCGGGTGTCGACCAGGCGGCATCCAGCGACCCGGCGGAGATGGCATCGAACATCTCCAACGGCGGAACGAGCGCGTGCGGCTCGTAAAACCTGATGTGGATGTCGCCACCGCTCATCGCTTCCAGGCGCTCGGAAAGATTGACGCCGCCGGAGCCCAGTTGAACGAGCTTGCTGGGAAAGGCGCTCCCCATCTTCCAGTTCACCCGGTCCGCGGTCGCCTCGCCCGCGTTGGCACCAGCCAAGAGGCCGGTAAGGACCAAAGCCGACGCGGCGAGCTTGAGGTTGTTCAAAATATGCATCAGGTCATCTCCTCCCTGTTAGCCATTTCTATTTATTGGTCTGTTTCATGGCCGATTTTCCAACGGGCATCAGCGGCGGCCGGCAGCTTGGCGCGTATCGATTTTGTCCAATTGGCTCCCTGCAGGCGTCGAGTAGCCGCTCCCCCGCGTGCGCCTTGAGGCTAGCCTCTAAAGGTCGGTGTTACAAGGTCAGCACGCCGGGCCGGGCGGGCCGACCTCCGCATCGGGGATGGTGGTTCCCGCTTGCTATTTTGTGCTTTGCGCCTGGGCGGTGTGTAATCGAAGGTGGATGCAACAGTCCATGGCGAAGACAGATCGGCAAATGGTTGGCTCGACGCACCAAAGAGACCGTTCATGCCCTATGGCCTTTGCCGTTGTCTCGGCGGCACTCATTCTTCTTTCGATCTGCGGTGGGCAGGCGACGGCCCAAAACGCCGCTCCGGCGGCCGTTGTCGAGGAGGTGTCCGAGGGCGTCGGTGTGCGCGCCTTCGATTATCTCTGGGTGGGTGACGAGGTCGTGCTCGACGACGACCAGACGATCGTCCTTGGCTATCTGCGGTCCTGCGAACGCGAAACCGTCTCCGGTGGCGCCCTCGTCGTCGGCGAGCGCGCGTCCGTCGTGACCGGCGGGCAAATCCAGCGCGAGACCGTCGACTGCGACGGTGGCCAGGTCGAGCTCAGCCGGTCGGAAGCCACGGCCAGCGGTGTGGTGGTCTTCCGCAATGACGCCGACACCGCGGCGCCTTTACAGATCTTCTCCACGACACCGGTTTTCACATTCGCGTCCGCCGCCGCCGGCGACTCGCTGGACCTCAAGCCACGTGACGGCGTGAGCCCGGCGCTTTCCCTCCCTATCGAGGGGCCTGTGATGGATTTTCAGGCGCTCGGCCGGAAGCTCAAGGCCGGCGGCATCTACGAGGCCCGAACCAAGGACCGGACCGTCACGATCAAGATCGTGTCCTATGCCAGACCGGGCGGAGCCCTGATCGGGCGTTTGGTTCGGTTTTGAGCAGACCCGACATAAGAGGTCTGCCGATCGCCCTGCTGGTCGCCCTGATGCTGGGGTTTCTGGGTCCCGAGCCGCTTAAAATTATGGTTGATTTCAATATCTTAGGAATCATTGGTTATTGAAAGTGCGACATTACTTGACGACAAATAGGCCGCCGAAAGTGTGACAAGATCCCTAGCCGTCTAAAAGGCATTGCTAAAGACCTTAGCCACGGATGGACGCGACGTCTGCTTCTCACCGGGTTTCGGACTTAATGCCGGGCACGCCAACATGTCCGCGTATAGCCACAAGCAGACTCTCGTCCTACGCAACAGCGACCGCACATCGGTAGATTTCAATGCCGCTGTCGGGAGCCGGCCAAAAGCCGTAATTCCAGGAATTAGAAGCGTGTGCGGCGTGGTGAATTTGTTCTTTATTAATTCATTCGATCGAATTATAATATCTGTTGGAGGTGACACATATGGCACGCGTGACAGCAGCGAGGGCACAAGCGACCAGGACGGGGCTATTGGAAGCCGCCAATGACGTACTGCGCGCACGTGGATACGCTGGCCTCTCAACACGCGGCGTGGCGGCGGCGGCAGGGGCTCCCATGAGCCAGATCCAATATCACTTTGGTTCTAAGGAAGGCATGATCCAATCGCTGTTCGAACACATGAATACCCAGCTCCTCGAACGTCAAAACGCCATGTTCACGGACCCCAACCTCACGCTTTCCGAACAATGGAGCCTCGCCTGCGACTATCTTGATGACGATTTGGCCTCCGGCTATGTCCGCGTGTTGCAGGAGCTGATGGCGGCGGGTTGGTCCAACACCGAAATCGGGCGGGTCGTGCGCGACGGCATCCTGGGTTGGGTCGCGCTTCTGAGAGAGCTTGCCCGGAAAGTCCAAGACACCCATGGGCTACTCGGGCCGTTTAGTCCCGAGGGCATTGCCGCACTTGTCAGCAGCTCCTTCATTGGGGCCGAGGCGTTGCTGCTGCTGGGGATCGAGGATCAGGGCGTGCCGATCCGACGATCTCTGCGCCAATTTGGCGAGCTTATTCGCGTGCGAGAAAATCAGGAGAATCATAGGAGGTAACATTGCGCGCCAAACTACCAATCTCGGAAGGCGCTATTGATCGTAATGGCATCAACATTCATTACGAGGTCTATGGCGATGGCGAACATAACATTCTTTTCATCCCGACGTGGTCATTCGTGCACTCCCGAGGCTACAAAGCACAGCTTCCCTATTTCAGTGAGCATTTCCGCTGCATTACTTTCGACCCACGTGGCAACGGGAAATCGGATCGTCCAATGGACCCCGAAGCCTATCGCCTGAAAGACTATGTCGACGATGCGCTGGCCGTCATGGAGGCGACCGCCGTGGAAAAAGCCATCCTCTTCGGCTACTCATTGAGCACCGTCGTCGCGACCGCGCTCGCCGCCTATCATCCGGAGCGTGTCGAGGCAGTGATCATGGTGGGCGCCAACTCGCCCTTAGCCGCGACTTACGACTACAAGACCTATGCGAGCTATGATCTCGACCTCGAGACGTATGAGGGCTGGCAGAAATACAATCGTGGTTACTGGCGGAAGGACTATCCGGATTTCGCCGACTTCTTCACCCGCCAGATTTTCGTTGAGCCTCATTCGACCAAGCAGATCGAAGACACCATTGGTTGGGCCGTGGAGACCGACGCAGATGTCATGATCGCAACTATGGACGTGAGCGGTGAAGACGACCTCATCATGGATGAGGCGGCTTATGAACGCATTCGCTGCCCGATGATGGCGATCCATGGCGACAAGGACCCGATCGCGCCGCTTGGAGTTTCCGAGTTGGTGGCGAAAATGACCCATTGCGAGCTTGCGGTTATTCCTGGCGCCGGGCATGCCCCGCACGCGCGCTACCCGGCCAAGATAAATACGATGATGCGCGATTTCCTGGCGAAACACTTGGGTACATGGCAGCCGCAAATGGCGAATGGCGAAGCCGGCGCGGAAACCAAGCGACCGGGAAAACGCTCCAAAAGGGTGCTCTATCTCTCGTCCCCCATCGGATTGGGCCATGCCCGGCGTGATCTGGCAATTACCCGGGAGCTGAATAAGCTTCATCCCGATATGCAGGTCGATTGGCTGTCACAGGACCCTGTCACGCGGTTTCTCGATGCCAACAACGAGCGCATTCACCCGGCCAGCTCCAAGCTCGCCAACGAATCTTCCCACATTGAGAGCGAGTCTGGCGAGCACGACCTGAATGCATTTCAGGCGCTGCGCAACATGGACGAAATACTGATTGCCAACTTCATGGTGTTCCAGGAGGTGCTTGAGCAGGATAGTTATGATCTTGTTATCGCCGACGAGGCTTGGGATGTAGACCATTACTGGCACGAACATCCTGAACTGAAGAAAGCCCAGGTCGCGTGGTTCACCGACTTCGTAGGCTGGGTTCCCATGCCGGAAGGTGGCGACCATGAAGCGTTTCTGACAATGGATTACAATGCGGAGATGATCGGCCACATTGAATGCCACCCGGAGGTGCGCGACCGTGCGATTTTCGTTGGTAACCCAGAGGATATTGTCCCGCACGGCTTCGGAAAAGATTTGCCCGCAATGCGTGACTGGATTCCCCAACATTTCGATTTCTGTGGGTACGTTTTAGGTGAGCACCCAGACGAGTTCGGCTCCAAGCAGGAACTTCGTGCCCGTTTGGGTTACGGTGAGGATGAAAAGGTATGTATTGTGACCGTTGGCGGCTCTGGCGTGGGCGGCAGTCTGATCCGGCGCATCCTCGCCTCCTATCCCATCGCCAAGCGTCGCATACCGGAACTGCGGATGATCGTGGTCATGGGGCCTCGCCTGGACCCGGCTGGGTTTGATCTGCCGGACGGGGTGAAAGCCCTTGGCTTCGTTCCCGATCTCGACAGACATCTGTCGGTGTGCGATCTGGCTCTCGTCCAGGGAGGTCTGACGACGACCATGGAACTTGCCGCCGCTCGCACGCCGTTCCTCTACTTCCCACTCAAGAACCACTTCGAGCAGAACATCCATGTGGCACACCGGCTCGATCAATACGAAGCAGGCCGGAAAATGATCTTTGACGAGAGTGACCCTGACCGCATTGCGCAGGTAATGGAGGAAGAGATTACCCGACCAAGAACATACCGACCTGTTGAGGCAGATGGCGCTTCTCGTGCTGCAAGAATGCTTTCGGACCTACTTTGAGGATAATGGTGACCATAACGGGAAAGGTCCGTTCTGGGTCATTCTCGGTCATAACGAGAGCGGACATAGAACGTCTGGTTGGTGAGGTCTAGCCGACGCAGATTATGAAAATGCGGACCCCGTCAATATCGATGCTTCCTTTCGAGGCCAGAGCAGACGCTTCTACACAAGAAATGACTATTCGTCGGGCTTAAGATCAAAGGCTACTTTCTCGACGGCCTCCTGGCGCTGGGCGAGGGTGAGCCCTTGGGGGCT
>Ga0255057_10001797_pt1 | contig 11807 bp, 17 predicted proteins | sample Cases_109_6_MG_FD_189022 | JGI IMG/M metagenome (GOLD analysis project Ga0255057, IMG submission 189022) | Seawater microbial communities from Amundsen Gulf, Northwest Territories, Canada - Cases_109_6 | ecosystem: Environmental > Aquatic > Marine > Gulf | place: Canada: Northwest Territories... | reverse complement strand
GTTTGCCGGTCGCATCACAAAATGGAGTTTCCTTCAAGGAAACTCCCGACGCCCCGTTGCGGGTCGCATCACAAAATGGAGTTTCCTTCAAGGAAACTCCCGACGCCCCGTTGCGGGTCGCATCACCTCAGGTTTGCGACCTCGGTTAACTTCCCCGTCATGTCAAACCGATACGCAGAACACCGTCGCCGTCTCGGCGAGATGGTCGGGCCCGATGGCCTGGCTGTCATTCCTGCCGCCACGGAGGAGATCCGCAATCACGACGTCATGCACCCCTTTCGTCAAGAATCGGCTTTCTGGTATCTGACCGGGTTTCACGAGCCGGATGCGGTGGCGATCATTGCCCCCGGGCACGACGAAGGTGACTACACGCTTCTGGTTCGCCCCAAGGATCCCACCTTGGAGGTATGGACCGGGATTCGTACCGGCACCGACAAGGCGAAGGAGGACTTTGGCGCGGACTCCGCACACGAGATAGGGGAGTTGGACACCGTTCTAGAGCGGTTGATGATCGGCCGCGAGGTTCTTTGGTACACGACTGGCAATGTGGCCTTCGACGACAAGGTCACCGACATCGTCAAATCTGCCCGAGGTCATCGAGAACGGATGGGCGGTGTGGTTCCGTCAGCAGTGAAAGACGTTTCGGTTCCCCTAGGCGAAATGATGTTGATCAAGGACGCAGTCGAAGCGGAGAGTCTGCGCAAGGCGTGTCATCTGACCGCGGAGGGTCACCGGGAGGCGATGCGGTACGCAGAGCCGGGGATGGCCGAGTATGAGGTTCAAGCCGCTCTCGAGTATTACTGGCGTCTCAAAGGCTCGCGTCGCAATGGCTACCCGTCGATTGTCGCGTCGGGCTCAAACGCCTGTGTCCTTCACTATGAGGAGAACGACAGGTTGGTCGGCGAGTCCGATCTGATCCTGATCGACGCGGCTGCCGAAGTGGACGGCTATTCCTCGGATATCACCAGGACGTTTCCAGCCAACGGCAAATTCACCGCCCCACAACGGGCGATTTACGACATCGTGCTTGCCGCCGAGACGAGGGGAATCGAAATGTCGGTTCCTGGATCGTCGATGCGAGCAGTTCATGATGAGGCGACCCGCATACTCACCGAAGGGATGGTCGACATCGGGTTGCTACCAGGGCCGGTCGACGACGCCCTTGCCATGCACCACTATCAGCACTTCTTCATGCACAGCACCGGCCACTGGCTGGGCCTGGATGTCCATGATCGAGGGAGCTACCGCATCGATGGGGTGCCTCGGCCGCTCGAAGCGGGGATGTCTTTCACCGTGGAGCCCGGGATCTATGTTGCCCCGGACAAGGCCGAGATCGAGTTGACAATGCTGATCCACGACACAGATGAGTGGAACGAGCGTCGGATCAGGTTGGGCCGGTCGGCAGCCGCCGCCAAAGAAGCAGAGGAGAAGGAAGCAGCCGAAAAGGTGACACACGTCGTTCCGAAGAAGTTTCTCGGTATCGGCGTTCGCGTGGAGGATGACATCCTTGCCACGGCCGACGGGAACGAGAACATGACGGCGTCGGTCCCGGTCGAGGTCGATGAGATAGAGGCCGTCTGCGCTGAGGAGTCGTCCCTGCCCCGAGGTTAGGTCCGCTGGTTCAGACTGCCGTCATCAGGGTTCAGACGGTTGCCGGGATCGCGTAAACCAGGATCGCGATGAAATGGAACAGACTTCCGGCGATCACCAGTACGTGGAAAAGCTCGTGATACGAGAACCCTCGGTGCCAGAGCTTTGGTCGTTTCGTTGTGAAGATGATCACACCCACCGAGTAGCACAGCCCCCCAAGGAAGATGAAGAAGATCGCCCCCAAGCCAAGCCGGCTGTAGATCGCGGGCACAAACAGGAGGGTGAGCCAGCCCATGGCCATCTGCAATGTGACTGACAGATAGGTCTTTACATTCGGTAGGAATGCCTTGAGCAAGATCCCAACCAAGGCAATAGACCAGAGCAGACTCAAGCCGATCGCGAGTGCCGCTCCGTCGAGTGAGGCGATGGCGATAGGTGTGAATGTCCCCGCCACCACCAGATAGATCATCGAGTGGTCGACTCGCTGGAGTCGCCCCTTCCAGTCCTCACCCCAGGGAATCGAGTGATAGAGCGACGAGATCGTGAACATGATCAACAGGGCGATACCAAAGATCAGGGCACCAGCGATCGCTGGGGCGTTGCCCCAGGCGCGTGCAAGCAGAAAACCGAGACCGACGATTGTGGCGATGGCAGCGCCACCGTGCAGAAAACCGCGGACGGGGTTTCGCATCTTGCCCAAAGTGATGCGCTCCATACGTAATAGGTTATTGGACGGGTGGTGACAATCGAGCATCGAAGTACGATGGGTGTCCTTCATGGCTCTTGGTGTTCTCTATCGGCTTTACGAGCGCAACCTCCTCGGAGGTCTTGATCGGAGCCAATTTCCCCAACACATCGGCATTGTCCTCGATGGGCACCGGCGGCATGCTCGTGAAGAGGGTCTATCTTCTTATACGGAGTCATACCGCGTCGGGATGGCCAGATTCGAGGACTTCCTCGGATGGGCCAATGAATTCGACATTCCTGCAGTCACAGCCTGGGTTCTGTCCCGGGAAAACTTGGCTCGTCCGGTCGATGAGCTCGCCCCGTACTTCAGTGTCCTGATCGAACTGTTTGGGAGACTTCCACAACTATGCAACGAGTACGACATGGGTATCAAGTTCATCGGAAGCCTCGACCAACTTCCCGATAACTTGGTCGCGGCCGCCAAGGCAGCCGAGGAGGCACACCCTCAGGGCTCGCGTCGTCTCAACATCGCCATGGGGTACGGGGGACGTCAGGAAATTGTCGACGCGGCCAAAGATCTGGTGACTGAGTTGGCCGGCAGTGGTGTGCCGGCGAGTGACATTCCCGACCAAATCGATTCCGACGCTCTGGCACGCCACATGTATTCTTCCGACATGCCAGACCCGGATCTCCTGATCCGAACGTCTGGCGAGTCAAGGCTTTCCGGGTTCCTGCTTTGGCAGTCTGCCTACTCGGAGTTCGTGTTTGTCGACGTCAATTGGCCTGCCTTCCGACGTGTCGACTTCTTGCGAGCACTTCGCGACTACACGGGTCGGAGTCGTCGTTTCGGCAAGTAGCCGGTCACAATCGCCCTCATGGCCAACAACATCGCAGAGTTCGTCGACAGAATTCGGCGTCACTACGACGACGGGTGTTTCGCCTGTGGTCGTGAGAACCCGATAGGTCTCCATCTCGATCACTTCGATCTTGTCGATGGCGAGGTCAGTGCCCGATTCGCGCCAAGACCCGATTACCGCGGCGCCGGCAACATCCTCCACGGCGGAGTTGCCGCAACGGCGCTTGATGAGATGTTGGTTTGGGCCGGGATCCTCGTTGAGAGGGTGATGACGGTGACGGGCCGTCTGGAGATTCGCTACCCAAAACCGCTTGCGGTGACCGACGAGTTGCTTGTGCGGGCCCGGGTCGACGAAATGCGAGGCAAGCGGATGACCGCCTCCGCTGAATTGGTGGTTGATGATGAAGTGCGGACGCAGGCCACAGGTCTTTTCCTGGTCACGGCTGACCTCACCGAAATGGGTGTTCTCTAGACCGTCACCATTCCAGGATGGAGATGGGCAATGTTCCCCAGCTGACGTAGGGAAAAGGCCCAGCCATCTGCGATACGCATCATCTTGAGCCGGCTCACCCCCGTGTGAGGCTGTCGAAAACGCTCCCATTCCCAGGGGACCGGGTCGAGGCCCAAAAGGTGACCGAGGACTACTGCGTTGGTCCCCGCGTGGGCCACAATTATCACGCTTTGTCGGGGGTCGTCGACCGTGAACAGATGACGGTTGTCCTCCATCGGGTGTATTCCGTTGGAGTTGAGAGTTGCCACTAGACCAGTAACCACACGCTCGTGAAAGTCGCGGAACGACTCACCCCCAGGGCCGATTCCTTCCCAGAGCTCGTCCATCGACCGGAGGTGGGCCTTCTCGAACCATTCGTCGATGTCCTCGACCGGTGTTCCTTCCCAGTGCGGTGGGTTCTGGATTTCTCGTAGCCAGTCGTGGACCTGGCGGTCAGGTTGTAATTCAGCCTCGATGGCATCAGCAGTTTCCATGGCACGGTTCATCGACGACACCCAGATCTCGTCGACGCGCTCCAATGAGCTCATTCGATGCCCTACCCGTTCGGACTGCTGTTTCCCGAGTTCGGTGAGGTGAGGGTCATTGCGGGCGATCTCGTCCGGCGCCCAGTCGGGCTGCCCGTGGCGGATGAGGAAGAGGTCCATGACACCAAGTTAGTGGTCCGCACTGATTGTCTCCTCGGCGTCAATACGATGGGGCTGTGCCCCGTGCCGCCCTGGTTGAACATCTGAAATTCAAAGCTCTCCGTACTGACGGTCCATTCACGTTGCGATCGGGCACAGTTTCGGATTGGTATCTCGACGGTCGCCAGGTCACATTCGACGGCGAAGGGGCTTGGCATGTTGGCCGTGCCTTTGCGGACCAACTCGATCCGACGGTCGAGGCGGTGGGTGGAATGACTATGGGTGCTGACCCGATTGCGGTGGCAACGGCAATGGTCTCGTCTGCCAATGGTCGCCCAATCCAGGCGTTCTCGGTTCGCAAGGAGGCCAAGGTCCACGGGACAGGGGAGCGGCTGGTGGGGCCGGTAGAGGCAGGTGCGAAGGTTGCTTTGGTAGAGGATGCAACAACCACCGGCAGTGCCACCAAAGAAGCGGCGGATGCCATTCTCGAGGCAGGTCTGGAGATCGTTCAGATCATTGTCATGGTCGACCGTTCAAATGGGAGGGCCGAGGAGAACCTGGCCCACCTGGGGGTCCCGTTTGTTGCACTGGTCACTCCTGCTGATCTGGGGGTGAAAACGTGACCCTTGTCTTCAAACGTTCCACTGTCCGGATGTGGCTCTTGGCAATGGCCGGTATTCCTCTTCTGATCATCTCTCTCGACGTTCTCACCAACCGTCGTCTCACCAACTGGCTCCGCGAGATCATCTTCCGCCCCGACGACACCCAGATCTTCGAGCCGCGGGACGTGATTTGGGCGTGGGTGATGTTTCTCTTCGCCGCGGTCATTGTTGTCTGGGGTCTCAAGGAACTGTTCATCCCCACCAAAGTCGTCGAATGCCGCGACGAAGGACTTGCTCTGAAGATCAACGGGCCTTTTCGTCAGCCCTCAATCATCGCGTGGAACGACGTCGTCGACGTCCAGGGCGCCGAGGTGGACGACGAGGGTGATCGGGTTTCCCTCTTTGTCGTCCAACTACTGACAAAAGGCGATCTTCCCGACAGTCCTTGGGGGGCACGCTGGCTCGACGAGCGGGAACTGGGAGTTCTCGCCGACGATTGGGCGCAGGACCCACAGGAGGTCGCTGATCAGGTTTCCGACTATGCCGTCGAAGTCAGCAAGCGGCGCGCCGAGGCGCAACGACAAAGTATCTGGCTATCGAGAGAGACGTGGGGATTCGAGGAAGAATGACACTGGTCGGCGCGCATACCCCTTCCGAGCATCCTCTTGACGAGGCAAAGGAACGTGGTGCGGACTTGGTTCAGATCTTTCTATCCAACCCGCAATCCTGGAAGAAGCCGACCCCTCGTGGTGACGCCGCCGAGTTGAAGGATTCGCCCATCCCGGTATATGTCCATGCCCCCTACCTGATCAACCTCTGTGCCGACAACAACAGGGTACGTATTCCGAGCAGGAAGATCCTTCAGGACACCTGCGATGCGGCGACCGAGATCAACGCCACTGCGGTTGTGGTTCATGGGGGCCACGTCACCGGTGACGGCCCTCAGGAGGAGGGGATTATTCGTTGGCGCAAGGCACTCGACGTCCTCGAAACCGACATGCAGGTGTTGATCGAAAACACTGCGGGTGGTGACAAGGCGTTGGCTCGCCGTGTGGAGTGGATCACAAAGCTGTGGGAGGAGATTGGTGGTTATGGAGTGGGGTTCGTGCTCGACACTTGCCACTCCTGGGCAGGCGGCGAACCTTTCGACGATCTGGTCGAACGGGTGGTGGCTGCGACAGGTCGGATCGATCTCGTTCATGCCAACGACTCCAAGGACCCGTTCGATTCACGACGCGACCGTCATCAGAATCTGGGTGACGGTGAGTGCCCGACCGACGGCCTGGCGACGACAATCGCCGCCGCGGGAGCACCGGTTGTCGTGGAGACACCTGGTGGTGCGGCTGAACAAGCCACAGACATTGATTGGGTGCGATCAATCCTTTGAAGCGTGTGCACCCAAGGCCCTCACAGGGCCACGCCTGCACACGCTCGAGCCGATTGGCCGCCCTCCTGTTGATTGTTGTGACGGCCTGCGGAGGGGCGGCGGGCTGGGAGACAGGTGTCTTCGACGAGAGCGAAATCACGGTGGGTGGAGAGACCTTGACGGTGGCGGTCGCCGACACTCCAGAGAAACGGGTGAGAGGTCTGATGGAAGTGGAGGAGCTCCCCGAAGGTCTCGACGGGATGCTGTTTGTCTTCGAAGAACCGAGGCCGGGGGCCTTCCACATGCTGAACACGCCGATGCCGTTGGACATTTGGTGGTTTGATGCCGAAGGGCTCCTGATCGGTTCTGCGGCCATGGAGCCATGTCCTCTTGAGCCATGTGTCTCCTACGGGTCACCCGCCCCGGTCAAATGGGTGTTGGAAACACCGTCGGGTGCTCACGAATTTGATCGGGGTGAGGTGCTCTCGACTGGGTAAAGCGACCCGATCGTGTCTACCATTCGGGTTTCGCACCGGCGTCACGCGCTGTCGGTTGCGACCAACCCCTGCTCCATCGTGCGGATGGGGCCTTCCAACCGGATGTCCACAGGAGGTCAAATGCGCGATTATGAAATCATGGCGATCCATCGGCCTGAACTTGCCGAGGACGACATCGACACCAAGGTCACCGAACTCGAGGCCTACCTGGCTGAGAACGGCGCCAAAGTCACCAAGCGAGATTTATGGGGGAAGCGGCGCTTCGCCTACGAAATTGATCACATGTCCGAGGGTTATTACTCGGTTCTCGCTTTCCAGTCCGAAACAGAAACCATCGATTCTCTCGATCGCATGCTCGTGTTGTCCGACGAGGTAATCCGACACAAGATCGTCCGTGTCGATGGATAGCTGGAATCCGTCACACCGATGCGACATAGTCGTCTCCGGGACTGAATTGAGGAGTACCTGATGGAAAACAGCGTCACACTTATTGGAAATCTTGTCGACGATCCCGAGCTTCGCTTCACCCCCTCGGGTATTGCCATGGCAAAGATCCGCATGGCGGTCAATCGCCGCTGGCGCGGGCAAGACGGCGAATGGCAGGAAAACACCAGCTTCTTTGGGGGCACGGTCTGGCGAGAGCAGGCCGAGCAGGTAGCCGAGTCGCTGCAAAAGGGGATGCGGATAATCGTGTCCGGTCGTCTCGAGCAACGCAGCTGGGAGACAGAGGCCGGTGACAAGCGTTCCATTGTCGAAATTCAGATCGATGAGGTCGGCCCGTCGCTTCGCTGGGCGACCGCAACCGTCAACCGCACCCAGCGCAGCGACGACTGGGGTAACAAGCAAGGCGGTGGAGAGGAAAAAAAGACACCAGCTCCCGCCGCCCGTGACGAATACGGGCCCGACGAGGCGCCCTTCTAGGAGCTATTCGAATGGGAAGAAAAAACAAGCGGGCCCCCCGTGGAGCGGTAAGGGGTCGTCGTCAAGACTTTCGTCGAGGTAAGCCGAAGCCATGTCAACTCTGTGCAGGCGCGGTAGCTGACTGGAAAGACACATCCACCCTTCGAAAATACATGTCCGACCGTGGCAAGATCCGCGGCCGCCGTGTCACCGGTCTCTGTCCGAGTGATCAGCGCAAGCTGGCGACCGCGGTCAAGAACGCTCGGGAGATGGCGTTGCTTCCCTACGTTGGCAACGATCGATGAAGCTGATTCTCACAGACGACGTGACCGAATTGGGAAAGCGGGGCGACGTTGTTGATGTCGCCGACGGCTACGCAAGGAACTTCCTTCTTCCTAGGCGGTTCGCCATCAAGGCAAATATCGGTGCGTTGGAGCAGGCTGAGACGATTAGGAATGTTCGAGTCGAGTCGGACCGTCGAGCCAAGGAACTCGCCGAGACCATCGCCACCCAGTTGGTTGGCAGTCGGGTGGTGCTTGCAGCACAGGCAGGCGACGAGGGCCAGCTTTACGGCTCGATAGGTGTCGCTGATATTGTCGAGGGGATCAACCGGTTCACCGGAATAGAGCTGGAACGGTCTCAGCTAGAGATTCACGAGCCGATCAAGGCCATCGGTCTTCACGAGATTCAAGTCAAGGTTCACCCCGAGGTGGAGTTCCCGCTCACATTGGATGTCATCCCCGCCTAACAAGACGTCTTTGTCCACAGGACTGTTGAAAACGACCCTCCAAATAGGGGTCGTTTTCGCGTTATAGCGTCGCGTTTCGCGACTTTATAACAAAGTTTTCCACCGCGAAAAACAAAGAGCACTTTGGCTTGGGATGACTGAGTGGGTGGGTATATGTTGCGGACACTTCCCCCGCTGAGGTGGACCCAACTTCCCCTCCTGGCGGGGTCTTGCGCGTCGAGACCTCACAAATCTGTCGGGGTCATCTGCCAGATTGTAGGTCGTGCAAAGCACGACGGTGAAGAGGACGATTGATGACAAATTTGACTGAAAATCAGCTGCGGCCCGGGTACCGGAGCCCGCCCCATTCTCGCGAAGCCGAAGAGTCGGTGATCGGCGCCGTCCTGCTGTCTGAGGACGCTGTCAACGAAGTAATGGACAGAATCCATCCCGAGGATTTCTACGTACCCGCCCATCAAGCGATCTTCGAGTCGATGCGAGAACTGTTCGACACCAGCCAGGCGATCGACGCAGTCACGGTCTCTGAATCACTGCGACGGAAAGGCGAGTTGGAGAAGATCGGTGGGATTCAGTATCTGACCCGACTGGTCGACATCGTCCCGTCAACGTCGAACGTCGTCTACTACGCCGGCATTGTCGAGGACCATGCCAAACGGCGTGAACTGATCAGAGCCGGTGCATCTGTCACCGATTTCGCCTTCAACATCGATGACGAGATCGCCAGTGTGCTCGATCGAGCCGAACAGGCAGTCCTCGGTGTAGCCGAGAGGCGTTCTTCTCAGACACTTCTCGAAGTCGGTCCGATGTTCAGCGACGTTCTCGAGCAGATCGAATTGCTGGAACAACAAGGCTCAGAGATGACGGGTCTCGCCACGGGGTTTGTCGATCTCGACAAGAAGTTGGCCGGTCTCCAGAAGGCCAATCTGGTGATAGTTGCCGGAAGACCTGCCATGGGTAAATCAAGCCTCGCCATGAACATTGCCACCAATGTCGCGGCTGCCGGTGAGCCGGTTGCCCTCTTTTCCCTCGAGATGTCCAAAGAGGAGATCGTGCAGAGGATCCTCTCGTCGGTAGGCAAGGTCGACTCGATGAAGCTCCGATCCGGTCAACTCGGACCACTCTGGCAGCGGGTGGTCGACGCAGCCGGACGGATGTATCAGGCGCCGATTTTTATCGATGATTCACCAGTCGTCACGGTTACCGACATCCGTGCCAAATGCCGCCGACTCAAACGCAGGAAGGGTTTGTCTCTGATAGTTGTCGACTACATCCAACTCATGGAGGCCAGCGGCCACGAAAACAGACAGCAGGAGATAGCCCAGATTTCTAGAAATCTCAAGAATCTTGCGCGCGAACTCGAGGTTCCGGTAATCGCCATGTCCCAGCTCAACCGCTCCTTGGAGTCGAGAGAGGATAAACGGCCCCGCCTCTCCGACCTGAGAGAGAGCGGATCTCTGGAACAAGACGCGGACGTGGTGATGTTCATCTACCGCCACGAGTACTACCACCCCGAAGAGCAAGAGAAGAAGGGGATTGCAGAAGTCATCGTTGCCAAACATCGCGCCGGCTCCACAGGTCCTGTGGAGTTGACATTCCAGCCCGAATTCACCCGTTTTGCCAACCTGGGGAGAGACGTTTCCTGAAATTCTGCTTGACGTAACTAACGGCATTAGTCACAAGGAGAGAGTCATGAGAAATGAAAACCCAACTCTGCTGAGGCGGGCGCTGATCGGTAATGGTCTATTCAGTATCACTTCAGGTCTGATTGCTGTGGTCCTCGCAGCGCAAGTGGCCGACCTGATCGGTGTCAATCAGATTGTCATGTTGGCAGTCGGTATTGGGGTTGTCGGGTTCGGAATCGCAATCCTGATCAGCGCACGTCGGCACCCCATCGATCTGGTCGAAGCGAGACTGACCGTTGTCGCTGATGTCTCTTGGGTCATAGCAGCGGCCGTGATCATCGTGATCCCCGGTCTGCTGACCACAGAGGGGAATCTGTTGCTCGGTGCCATTTCAGTGGTGGTTGGTCTGTTCGCCATTCTCCAGACGGTTGGGATACGTCATGCTGACGATGTCCAACCGAGGCGACTATTGACCGCGGTCGAGATCGACGTCTCGCCTGAGGAGTTTGGGAGGCTTTGATCGATCTAGATACGTATCAGACCTGGAATCCGTTCTTCGTCGAGGGGGCCGGCACGGTCGAGGCAGGAGAGAGCTTGCGTCTTCGGATGAGCCCTTCGGGTGGCAAGGCTGTGGAGTTCAAACCAACGGTCACCGAGGTCGAGCAGGCCACTATGTTGGAATGGCTGGGTCACGTGGGCGTTCCGGACTGTTCGACGGGCGACACCGATTCGCATTGTCTCCCACCCGCTCCGGAACGACCCTGGTCCACTCTGAAGAGTTCACCGGAATTCTGGCGCCAATACTGATGAAGATGCTTGAAGAGAAGACAAGAGGTGGTTTCGAGGCTATGAATGCCGCCCTAAAAGAACGGGTCGAAGCTAATGCCGGCTGATGGGTCGTAAGGCCGGGATCACGCGCAACGACGTGGCTGTCGCTGCAACCAAGATTGCCGATCGCGATGGTTTGAAGGCAGCGACATTGACTGCGGTAGCTTCAGAGCTCGGAATCAAGACGCCCTCCCTCTACAACCACGTGGACGGTCTTGCGGGTCTGAAACGTGTCCTCGCCATACACGGGGCCGAGCTCCTCCTCAGCGAGTTCCAGGCTGCGGTGGGCGAGACGGAGGGTTCGCAGGCATTACGTGCTATCGCAGACGCTGATCGTGATTTCGCCTTAAAGCACCCCGGGCTTTTCGAATCGTTCCTTCCTGCGCCCCGACCAGGTGAGGATGATGAGCTTTACGACGCAATCGCGCAGCCGGTCTATTTTGTTGCAGGGATCTTGCTCAGCATGGGGATTCCACAAGAAGAGGCCATACATCTGATCAGAGCCATGTGGGCACTCCTACACGGGTTTCTCGATCTCGAAGCCAAGGGAGGATTCGGGATGCCGGTGGGGATCGACGCCAGCTTCGACGCTGCGGTGGAGTTGATGATCTCGGGGATTGAGGTGGTCGCCGCTGGTGCGAAAGAGCGAGCGGCAACCTGAGGTCACCGCTCGAGGGGGTTGTCACTTGCCCGTGAAGCGTGGAAGCTTCAAGAGGGGACTCTTTGGGTAAATGACTAACCGACCCCAATTCTGGCAACCGAAACCCTCTCTCGTCGGCTTGCGGGGGATCAAAATCAAATTTGGTGCATCCGCGCTAGTTACCGACTCAACCTGCGCCGAAATCCTCATGAGAGCGGCTTGCCGTCGGGCCGGACTGGCCCTGGTACTTGGAGCCAAGCTCAGGTGAGCCGTACGGGAACTCGGCGGCCGTGGTCATCCGATAGAAGCTGATCTGGCCGATTTTCATCTCTGGATA
>Ga0255057_10001794_pt1 | contig 11826 bp, 6 predicted proteins | sample Cases_109_6_MG_FD_189022 | JGI IMG/M metagenome (GOLD analysis project Ga0255057, IMG submission 189022) | Seawater microbial communities from Amundsen Gulf, Northwest Territories, Canada - Cases_109_6 | ecosystem: Environmental > Aquatic > Marine > Gulf | place: Canada: Northwest Territories... | reverse complement strand
TTGACCTGGGCGTTCTTATGAGCGTAGATCTCGACCACTGCTGCGTGGAGCTGGTTCTCGTCCCGCATCGGCGCGGTGCAGCCCTCGAGGTAGCTGACGTAGGAGCCCTCGTCGGCAATGATCAGGGTACGCTCGAACTGTCCGGTGTTTTGGGCATTGATGCGGAAATAGGTAGAAAGCTCCATCGGACAGCGCACACCCTTGGGTATGTAGACGAAGGAGCCGTCGGAGAAGACCGCCGCGTTCAAGGCGGCGAAGAAGTTGTCGCTCGAGGGCACCACCGAGCCCAGGTACTTGCGCACCAGCTCAGGGTGATCCTGGACCGCCTCCGAGATGGGACCGAAGATGACGCCGGCCTCGGCCAGTTTTTCCTTGAAGGTGGTCGCCACCGAGACACTGTCGAAAATAGCGTCGACGGCAACCCCCGCCAACATCTTCTGTTCTTCCAGCGGAATGCCCAGCTTATCGTAGGTCCGGAGAATCTCCGGATCCACCTCGTCCAGGCTCTTCGGCCCGTCGGCATTCGACTTGGGCGCCGAATAGTAGGAGATCGACTGATAGTCGACCGGCTCATAGTGGATGTTGGCCCAGGTGGGCTCGGTCATCGTCAGCCAGTGACGATAGGCTTTGAGGCGCCACTCCAGGAGCCATTCCGGCTCGCTCTTCTTTTCCGAGATCAACCGGATAACGTCTTCGTCGAGGCCCGGTGGAATGGTCTCCTGCTCGACCTCGGTGACGAAACCGGCTTCGTAGCCCTGCTGGACGCGTTCTTCGAGAACGTCGGTGATTTCGACTGTCATTATCTTTACCTTGACTCTCCAGGGTCTGACACCGAGCGCTCAGGTGAGCTCGGCATCGCGGGTTGTAGTCGGGCCTCCCAGGGTGACGAGCTGCGGAGCACTCGCGCGGGTCAAATCCGCCAGGCTGATGTCTTGGAGTGCCCGTTGGATGGCGTCATTGATCCGCTGCCAGTTGCCCCGCACCGGACAGTGGGGCTCCTGTGAGCACTCGCCGGGCCTGTTGTCGATGCACTCGGTGATGGCAATCGGCCCCTCGAGCACCGTGATGATGTCGAAGACCGTGGTCCCTTCGGCGGATCGATTGAGAGTGTAACCCCCCTTGACCCCACGGTGCGACGACAGCAGGGCGCCCCGCACCAGGAGCTTCAGGACTTTGCTGACAAACGGGTGCGGAAGACCGGTCTCAGCGGCCATCTCGTTGGCGGTAAAAAGCCGATCCGGATCGCCGGCCATCCGGCTCAGAAGGACGATGCCGTAGTCGGCTTGCTTGGTAATCCGCAGCACGGGATATAGCCTCTCATCAAAACCGGACCAGTTTGGTCCAGATTCGATCCCATGATAGCAGCGGCGCTCGGTTTGTCAAGCAGTTGACGGGTTATCTCTGCTGCCGGCCGACCGCCGAGGTGGTGGGAGCCTCATCCAGGATCTCCCGGACCTTCCTCGCCAGGGCCTCCATGGAGAAGGGTTTCTGCAGGAAGTTGACACCCCCCTTACCGGTGCCGCGATCGACGAACCCCTCCAGACGCTCCGTATAGCCCGACATCAAGAGCACCCGCACGCTGGGCTGCATCTGCCCCAGCTTCTCCGCCAGCTCGGTACCGCTCATCCCCGGCATGACGATGTCGCTGAGCATGAGGTCGATCGGGGCCTCCTCCTTCCCCACCAGCTTCACCGCCTCTTCGCCGTCACTGGCTTCGAGCACTCGATAGCCCTGACCGGTGAGAAACTGGCGCAGCAGACCCCGCACCGCGTCTTCATCTTCTACCAACAACACCGTCTCGTTACCACCGAGGGGAAGGGAAAGCGCCATCGGCTCGAGCTCCTCCGTTTCGGTCACCACCCTGTTCAAGAAAACTCGGAACGTCGCCCCCTCCCGTGGCTCACTGTCGACCCGGATATGCCCGCCGCTTTGCTCGACGATGCGGTAAACCGTCGACAGCCCCAGACCTGTTCTTGTCGCCCGGTTCTTGGTGGTAAAGAAGGGCTCGAAGATATGCCGACGGATCTCGGGATCGATCCCAACGCCCGTGTCCTGGATCTTGAGAGCCACGTATGACCCTGGTTCCAGCTCGGGATAGCGCTCCTGTGAGACCGCGTTTACATCTAGATTCACCGTTGTGATGAGGAGCTTGCCGCCTTGGGGCATGGCGTCCCGGGCGTTGACTGCCAGGTTGAGCAAGACCAGCTCCAACTGTCCGGGATCGGCGTGAATCTTGTCCAGCTCCGAACCCAACTGGGTCACGATCTCGATCTGCTCGCCGACCGATCGCTGCAGCATCTCCTCGATCCCCAGGATCAGTTGATTGAGGTCGAGCACCCGTGGGGAGAGGACCTGCTGCCGGCTCAGGGCCAGAAGCTGTCGGGTCAAGCGGGCGGCACTCTTCCCGGCCGCCTTGATCTCCTTGGCGTCATGCATCACCGGATCGGCGGGATCGACCCGCACCTGGATGAGGTCGGCGTGGCCGTTGATGACCGTCAGTAGATTGTTGAATTCGTGGGCCAGCCCCCCCGCCAGCTGGCCGACCGCCTCCATCCGCTGTACCTGGAGGAGTTGTTGCTCCAGAGCCCGCTGCCGAGAGACGTCCCGGAGAATGCCGCGGAAGGCCACGACCTCGCCCGACTCGTCGCGGACGGCAGTGGTGGTCTCCAAGGCCACGAGCTCGGTGCCGTCCTTCCTCTTCAGAGCGATCTCGAAGTCCTTTACCTTGCCGTGCTCGATCAGACTGCGCACGGCCCGCTCACGCTCGGCGGTGTCACGGTAGAGCTCGCTGCCGATGTCCACCTCCATCAGCTCGGCCTTGGTCTCATAGCCGAACATTTCGACCCCCGCCTGGTTGATGTCCACCAGCTTGCCGTCGTGTGTGCTGATGAATATCGCGTCCTGGGAGTCCTCGAACAGCCGGCGGAATTTTTGCTCCGACTCTCGCAAGGCTTTCTCCGCCCGCCTGAGATCGGAGACGTCCCTCAAGGTGCCCCAGACGCGCGTCAACTGACCGTCCTCGACCACTCCCAGAACATTCCCCAGATAGTGCTGGGTACTGCCACCGTCGACCAGTTGCTCGGTCTCCACCAGCTCCTGGCGATAACCCGAGCGAATAAAGGTCCGCAGATCCTCCCGTGACTCCCCGGAAGGCTGCAGACGGTCCATCCGTGCTCCCAGCACCTCCCCGACCGACGAGAATCCGAACATCCTGGCTGCGGCCTCGTTGCACTCGGCAAGCAACATGGAACGCTGGAGTCGAGCGATCTGCTCGTCCTCGGCCAGACCGAGCGGCATCGGTGGCGTGACCTCGTAGCGCCAGATCGCCTCGGTGCTCCGATTGACAAAATCTCGGTAGCGCGCCTCCCGCCGGCGCAGCTCTTCCTCGGATCGGACCCTCTCCAGTTCGGCCGCGGCACGCAGCGCGAAGATCTGCAGGATCGACTCGCTGGGCTCAGCACTCTCCAGCGGCGTCGAGTCCATGACCACTAGCAGGCCCAGAACCTGCCTCGCCGAGCCCAATAGCGGCGCCCCGACGTAGCTCTCAATTCTCTTCTTCTCGAGCCCGGCGTCTTCCGGAAACAGTTGGCTTGCGCCCTTCGGGTAACAGCAGACCTCGCCGTTGATGACATTCTGGCATGGGGCACCGGCAAGCAGGTATTCGAAATTCTCCGCCGCCTCACCGTGCGACCAGGCCGCGACGGTGCGGATGTGATCATCCTCAGCCCGCACCAACTCGCCGACAAAGGCGTGATCCATGTCGAGCGCCTCCGTCAAGTGCCGCACCAAATCGCCAAAAAATTCTTCGCCAGTCGCTCTCGACACCCCTTCGGCGACGTAGTGGATCGCTGCCTCCGCCCGTCGGCGCTCGGTGATGTCCCGCGCGATACCGTCGATGGCGACAACCTCTCCGTCCTCGCCCACGATCGGTGAGATGGTGTCCTCTATCCACCGAATCGTCCCCACCTTTGGCTGAATACGGTAGGTCACCGTCTGGGGGGTCTTCTTTACTCGTGCCTCCTCGAAGACCCGGCGCGCCAGATCGGCATCTTCAGGCAGCACCGAGTTGAGCCACAACCCGGGGTCGGAATAGATCTCTTCGGGTTTGTAGCCCCATATCTTCGACCAACCCGGGCTGACGTAGTGGACCACTGGATGACCGTTCTCGTCCAGCTCCGAGCTCCAGAAGCAGTCGGGAACGACATCGGCGAGACGCTCGAACTTGGCCAGCGCGGTGTCGCGCTCGGCTTCGATGCTCCGCGCCGTTGTGACGTCCCGTACGATCGCCACCCAGCCATCGACCACGCCTTCGTGGAGATCGGGGGCGACACCAAACTCGCCAACAACAGTCTCCCCAGAGCTCGCCTCGAGCCCGAGCTCGAAACCCGATACGGCTTTACCCACCAGTGCCCGTTTGACCATCTCCTGGTACCGGTCCCGATCTTCCGGCACCACCAGCTCTTCGAAGTACCGACCCTCCCAGTCCTCCCGCGACCACCCGGTGACCTTTTCGAAGGAGGCATTGAGCCAGGTCACCTGGCCGTCGGCCCCGACCACCGCCAGCATGTGAGGAGTGCCTTCGATAAACGCCCGATACCGCTGCCGTGAGCGCTGCAGCACACTCTCCATCTCCCGGCGCTCCCGGGCCTCTCTCTTGCGTCCAACCTCGAGCCTGTCGAGCAGAAAGACAAACAAGAAGGCCAACAGAGCCATCGCCAGGTCCGGAACGCCGGGGAGGGCGTTCTCCCACAGCGGTACCCCGCTCTCCAAGAGGCTGCGTAACAAGAACAGCTGGTGCACCGTCATCAGCACCAGCATCGCCGTCAACAGACCCATGCGCCAATTGCGCTGTCGGCGCCCGAGGATGACCGACCAGACCACCGCCAGCAGCGTGACCCCGGTCGAGACGATGAGCACACCCGTCATGAAGAAAAAAGTCCCCTTGTTACTCGACTCCCGAGGGAGCCGCTTCCCCAAAATCGCATCGCACCAATCGGTTGAAGTCTACAGGATGAAGGCAGACGGCAGCTGTGAAGTGGCAACGGGCAACCGTCAAGTACTCTCCCGAGCCGGCCGCACGGCAGCGGTCCCCGGGCCCGGTTCCAGGAGCACCGCCAGCCATCGCATCTTGGGTGAGTGCTCCAACATGATCTTGATCACCATAGTCAACGGCACCGAGAGCAACATGCCGACCAGACCCCAGAGCCAGCCCCAGAAAACCAGTGACAGAAAGACCACAAGCGTCGACAGACCGAACCTGCGGCCCATCCAGATGGGCTCGAGCAGATTACCCACCAGGAAGTTGACCGCGAGATAGCCCAGAGCCAGGAGAACCGCGCGGCCGATCCCGTACTGGACCAGGGTCACCAGGACCGGCAGGATTGCCGCCAGGATCGAGCCGATGACGGGTATGTAGTTGAAGATGAAGGCGACCAGTCCCCAGAGCAGCGGAAAAGGCACTTCGAGAAGCGCCGCCCAACCCCACAGGACCACCCCGGTCATGAGACTGACCAGGGTCTTGACCTCCAGATAGCGCTGTACCTCTTCGGTGATGCTGGTGAAATAGCGAATCGCGGTATCGCCCGACCCGAAAGCGCGCTGCAGCTTCTTCGGCAGCCCTGCTCCTTCCGCCAGCATGCAGATCATGATGATCAGAACCAGGGTGACTCTGGAGACCGCCGAGGTGATCCCCAGGACGGTGCCGCCCAGAATTCCTCCGACTCTGTCGACCATGAACCCGGGATCCAATGGCTCCAGCACCAGCCAATCGGTGATCTTGATGTCACGAGCCTCCAAGGTCTCGAGGAAGCCCCGCGCCTTGTCCACCAGCTGCTCCACATAGGCGGGAGCCGCCAGGGCAAAATCGCCGACCGTACTACTGATCAAGAAGCCGAAGGCTGTCAACAGGGCGGCCACGGCCAGGACCGTTAGCAGCAGGGCGAACGGCAGCCGGACGCGGTGTCGCATCAGCCAGTGCAGGAGGGGAAAGCTGAGAACGCTCAGGAAGAAGGCCAGGACCACGGGCAGGATGACTGGTGCCCCGGCCTTGAGACCGGCAACGATCACTACCAGCGAAGCCATGACCAACAGCGTCTTGGTACCCTGGCCGCTGGTGCTTTGTGCCGACATCTTCCCGACCATACTCGCCAACGGTTCAGTGGCTGGCTGAGCTCCTCGAGCGGATGTTGTCGACCAACTCCTTCACCACACCCGGTTCGGCCAGCGTGGAGACATCGCCCAGATCTTCGTATTCGCCCGCGGCTATTTGACGCAGGATCCGCCGCATGATCTTGCCGGAGCGCGTCTTGGGGAGGCCGCTCGCGATGTGAATTCGGTCGGGTGTGGCGATGGCACCGATGGCATGGCGAACTTGCTCCTTGAGCGCACCCACGAGTTGGTCGGGATCGGCGCTCTCGAATTCAGGGGTGATCAGCACAAAAGCATAGACGCCCGTGCCCTTTAGCTCGTGGGGAAATCCGACCACGGCGGCCTCTGCCACCGCCTCGTGGCTTACCAGGGCACTCTCGATCTCCGCCGTCCCCAGACGATGGCCCGAAACGTTGAGAACATCGTCCACCCGTCCGGTGATCCAGTAGTAGCCGTGCTCGTCCCGTCGGCAGCCGTCGCCGGTGAAGTAGAGCCCCGGAAAGCGCGTGAAATAGGTCCGGCGAAAGCGCGAATGATCACCCCAGATGGTTCTAGCCTGACCCGGCCATGGCCGTTTGATGCAGAGATTCCCCTGCACGTCGTTACCCTCCAGCTGTCTTCCGTCGTCGTCCACGATCACTGGCTCGATGCCAAAGAAGGGCACGGTCGCCGAGCCGGGCACGGTGGCGATGGCTCCGGGTAACGGACTAATGAGGACCCCCCCGGTCTCGGTCTGCCACCAAGTGTCGACCACGGCACAGCGTCCGCTACCGACCACATCGTGATACCACTGCCACACATCCGGGTTGATCGGCTCGCCTACCGATCCCAGTATTCTGAGACTGTCGCGTTTGTACTTTTCGACCCACTCGTCGCCGGCGCGGGCGATGGCGCGTATGGCCGTGGGTGCGGTGTAGAAGATATTGACCCCTAGGTCGTCCACGATCCGCCAGTAGCGTCCGGCATCCGGATACGTCGGGGTGGACTCGAATATTACCGTGGTCGCCCCGTTGGCCAAGGGGCCGTAGATGATGTAGCTGTGGCCGGTGATCCAGCCGATATCGGCGGCGCAGAAGTAGACGTCTCCGGGGTGGAAGTCGAAGACATACTTGTGGGTCAAGGAGGCAAATAGCTGATAGCCGGCGGTGGTGTGGAGAACGCCCTTGGGCCGTCCGGTCGATCCCGAGGTGTAAAGGATGAACAGGGGAGACTCCGAGTGCATCCATTCCACCGGGCAGGTGGACCGTTGCTTCTCCATCTCTTCGGGTAGCCAGAAATCGCGCCCAGCGATCATCGGCACCTCGGTCTCTGTGCGCCTCGCCACCAGAACCGTCTCCACCTGGGTCAATCCCGCCACCGCCTGATCCGCTGTTGCCTTGAGACGGATCCGGCGTCCACCCCTCAAGCCCTCGTTGGCTGTCACCAGAATTTTGCAGCCCGCGTCCAGAATGCGCTCACGCAGCGAATCGGCGGAGAAGCCGGCGAAGACCACCGAGTGCACCGCCCCGATGCGGGCACAGGCCAGCATCGTGTAGGCCAACTCGGGGATCATCGGCAGATAGATCGCCACCCGGTCCCCGCGGCGCACGTCATGGGCCAGCAGAACATTGGCGACCCGAGCCACCTGGTGCTTGAGCTCGCGATAGGTGACGTGGTGATACTCACCGGGCTCGTCCGCCGCCCAGATGATGGCGGTCTTGTCGCCGAGCGTGTCGAGGTGGCGATCGACACAGTTGAAGCAGGCATTGAGACGCCCGCCACCGAACCAGGAGAAGTCCACCTCCTCCATGTCCACATCCAGGACAGTCTGCGGCGGGTGATACCAGGTCAGAAGCTCTTCCGCCTGTCGCCTCCAGAACTCCTCGGGTTCATCCAGCGACTCGCGGTAAAGCCGCTGGTACTCCGCCATTGAGTTGATGTGGGCTCGCTCCGCGATCTCGGTCTTGACGGGAATCATCGAGGAAGATCCTCCAGGGTAGGATGAGGATAAAGATTCGATCGCGAAGCTCCGGCTGATATTACCCCAGAACCTGTCCGCACTCAGACATCGACGCCAAGCTCTTTTAACTCTCGTACAGCCTGGCCCTCCCAATCTCGATTGGCCGCCGGGCTGGCCGGGCTGGGATGGAGGATCCGGCCGATCGTCACCTCCATTCCCTCGAGGGCACGCCGGCAGCAATCCTCCGCGAACTTTCCCACCCCGACGACAAATCGGGGCTCGAGCGCCTCGACACTCAGCCGCAGCGCCCGATCGCAGACCGCCGCGAGCTCCAAGCGCTCGCCGGCAGCCAGCCGGTCGGGTGTCCGGTTGCGGCCGCTTGCCTCGAGGAAGAGCAGCGGACAATAGTTGGCCACGAAAAATCGCTCGAAGAAGTGATCGGGGGTCCCGAAGCGCCGGCTGGCCCAACCCCAGAGGCGCCGACCGCTGACCTCTCTGCGGTGACAGCCGAATCCCTCCACCGGTCTCTTGGGGTGCTCGACCGGCGGTCGCTCCACCGACACCTCGATGCCGAGCCATCTACGTACCAGCTCCACCTCACCAAATGGCACACCGGTCTGGGCCATGCCCCAGGGTCCGGGGTTCATCCCCACCAGCACTGCTTCCTTTGGCCCCCGGCCATAGCGCCGCAGGTACTGCTCATGGGCGTTCCAGGCATAGCGAAGCGGGTTGTAGACGTGCGTGACCGGCGGCCCGAACCGGATCTCATCCACCCCTCGGGATAGCTCGCGGGCGACCCGGATCAAACTCGTCAGGTGTGACTCTCTCTCCAAATTCAAGAAAACAAAACACTTTCCGGCGAATCCTGACTATAATTCCGCAATGGTATCGTTGGTTCCGTCCCCCAGCTCCCAGACCGGGGAGAAGGCCTGGTTTCGCATCTTCGCCGAGACCACCGCGACGGCGATCTTCGTTTACCGCGACAGGCTAGCCTACGTCAATAGCGCTGCCGAGCAGCTGAGTGGCTATACGACCGACGAGCTGCTGAGCATGAGATTCCGGGATCTGGTGCACCCAGACTCACTAGAGCTGAGCGAGGCGAGCACTCTTGCCGGGAGCCGGGCGCCAACCGGCTCCGAGCGTCTGGAGTTGAAGATCGTCCGCAAAGACGGAGACGAGCGCTGGATCGACCTCACGACCACCACCATCGACCTCCACGGCGAGCCAACCATCCTGGCATCGGCTTTCGACATCACCGATCACAAGCAGGGCGAGCTTGCCCTGCTCGAGAGCCAGGAACGTCTCAACCTGGCCCACCGCGCCGCCCGCTCGGTGAGCTGGGAGTGGTGCCCTGAGACCGACAGGCTCACGGTCTCTGAGCTCGCCGATCAGCTGTTTGGTCTGCCGCTTTCAAAGATCGTCCGCACCGGCGAGGATTTCGTCAATCTTGTCCACCCTGAAGACCGAGATCGTCTTGGCCGTGCCCTAGGGCGACTCGTCCGCGACGACCGGGACCTGTCGCTCGAGGTTCGCGTCATCTCTCCGCGCGGTGAGATCCGCTGGCTGGCCGAGAAGGCGCTCGCGGTCAGGAGCTCGACAGGCTGGGTCGATCGGGTGATTGGCGTGGCTCACGACATCACCGAGCGCAAGATAACCGAAGAGGCCCTCTTCCAGGAAAAGGAACGCGCCCATGTGACCCTCGCCTCGATCGCCGACGGCGTCATCAGGACCGATCCCAAGGGCGCCATCGACTACCTGAATCCGGTGGCTCAAAGGCTGACCGGATGGACCCTCGCCGAGGCCTACGGGCGCCCCTCCAGTGACATCTATCACGTCGTGGACGAGGACACCGGCAAGCGGGTCCTCGATCCGGTCGAGCACTGCCTCAAGGACAGACGAGAGGTGGTGTTTCTCGGCGGTCGTAAGGTCATACATCGTGACGGCACCGAGTTTCCTATCCACGATTCGGCGGCGCCCATCCGCAATCGTGAAGGCCAGGTCATCGGTGCCATACTCGTTTTCAAAGACCTCAGTCACGTCCGGCAGGTCGAGGAAGAGATGATCCACCTCGCCAGCCACGATCCGCTTACCGGCTGGATGAACCGGCGAGCGTTCGAGTCGGCGCTTGGCGTGACTCTCGAGGAGGCCGGCCAACGAGCTCGCAAACACGCCCTTTGCCATCTCGATCTCGACAATTTCAAGCTGGTCAACGACACCAGTGGACACGAGGCCGGCGATCAACTGATCCGGCAGGTCGCCCTGATCATTCACAACAAGGTCCGTAGACGTGACGTACTGGCTCGTTTCAGCGGCGACGAGTTCGTCATCCTCTTCCGGAACTGTTCGTCCGACGAGGCCCGGCGTCTTGCCCAGGAGATCCTCGAGGCACTCCGCGCCTTTCGCTTTCGTTGGCAGGATCGCCTCTTCTCGTCCCGCGTCAGCATCGGTCTGGCACCGTTTACCACCGGCAGCTTTGCGCCCGGCGCAGTGTTGAGCTGGGCCGACGCGGCCTGCTACGTGGCCAAGGAGAGCGGCGGCGACCGCATTCACGTCTATCGACCCGGGGACACGGCCGTGGCCGAGCGACGTGGCGAGCTGCAATGGATCTCCCGCATCAACCAGGCAGTCGAGGACGATCGCCTCTGTCTTTACCACCAGACCATTCAGCCACTCAACGGCGACCTCGCCGAGCCGCCGCTCACCGAGCTTTTCGTTCGTCTCATCGACGACGATGGTGACGTGGTAGCGCCGGGCGCCTTTGTTGCGGCTGCCGAGCGCTATGGGCTGATCTCCACCATCGACGAGTGGGTTCTGCGAAAGGCCCTTCAGATCATTGCCGATGGTGAGCATACGACCGATGAGACCCGCTTTGCCATCAATGTCTCCGGACAGAGTCTGGGAGTCGACGGTTTCCTCGGCCAAGTCGTAAATGAGTTCGAAACCAGCGGTGTCGCGCCCGGGAGGGTACTGTTCGAGATCACCGAAACGGCCGCTATCGGTAACCTGCCCAACGCTCTTCGCTTTATCTCCGTGCTCAAGGAGATGGGTTGCCGCTTCGTTCTCGACGACTTCGGCCGCGGCCTGAGCTCCTTCGGCTATCTTCAGGACCTACCCGTGGACTACCTCAAGATCGACGGTGAGTTCGTACGTCGCATGCTGACCGACCCCATCCAGGCGGCTCTTGTCGCCCTCATTCACGAGATCGGCGATGTCATGGGCTTGCGGACCATTGCCGAGTCGGTCGAGGACGAGGACACACTGGAGGCCCTGACGCGGATAGGCATCGACTACGCCCAGGGCTTTTTTATCGCCAGACCCGAGCCTCTCTCTCCTCAGTCAAAAGGCCGCTCGTCTCTGTTCTGACGCTCCAACCCGCTCTGGCCGGGTGGCAAAACCGCGCAGAATTGGGCGCTTTCTCCGCCGTCTCGGACACGAAAATGTCTCTCTATTGTGCTATTCTCATGGTTGCTGGGCTCGCAGATTTGCCGACCGGAAGGGGCAAGCGAAGTTGGCCCAGATCCCCCCAAGACCCGCGAGACTTCAGCAGGAGGGCTCATGTCCGTTGCCAAGGTAATCGAGATTCTTTCCTCCTCCTTCATACTGGGAGACTAATCGAAGCCGCGCGCCCTGACGGCTGCCGATGAGGCCGGTCAGCGGGGTGATTGCTCGGTTTGTTCCCGCCTACTCCAAATGCCTACCTGGAGACACACCCATGCCAACTGTGGAATCTGAAACAGCAA
>Ga0255057_10001793_pt1 | contig 11833 bp, 9 predicted proteins | sample Cases_109_6_MG_FD_189022 | JGI IMG/M metagenome (GOLD analysis project Ga0255057, IMG submission 189022) | Seawater microbial communities from Amundsen Gulf, Northwest Territories, Canada - Cases_109_6 | ecosystem: Environmental > Aquatic > Marine > Gulf | place: Canada: Northwest Territories... | reverse complement strand
CGGGTGTTCAGAGATTCCGCTTTGGTCCACGATGACTCCCATAGCTCTATCGGTGGCCGTCCAACCAGTGCCAGTATCGTGCTGAGCAAGGCGTCCACGACCGTCTCAAACCTAACGAGCCTCGGATTCCGCCCACATCTGAACTCGCACATAACGGCGCATATGCGCTACCTGCTCGATGCTCAGCGAGCGCTTTTGACCTCAACCTCGATGACGTGAGTTGGCCCGATCAAGATCTCCGCCTCGTGTTCCTCGCCGTCGACCCAGATTGCCTCACCGGAACGACGATCAATGATCGACTCGGTGCCCGAGGCGTCAACAGTCCGCAGTCGATACGGACCGATAGCCACCACGAGTCTCGTCGGGTGGTGGTGCATTGCGAGTCGCTCGCCCGGCGCGCTTCGGACTTCAAGAACTCGTACATGCTCGTTGTCCAACACGACGCGATGCCCACTCGGGTCGATCTCGGTCGAATCGGGTGCTTGGTCCATCTTCTCCTCCACACGCGCCTTGGAAACACCCTACAGATCGCTCCCCGAACGGAACCGCCTCTCCAGCCCGACTTTCATGACCCGCCCATACGGCAACGACACCGAACCAGTCACCGACACGATCATGGACTCCATGGACGACGGCTAGCTCGTCTCGGCCGCCCGATTGCTTGACGCTCCCCAAGATTGGGAAACGCCACACCCACCAAGCCATCCAATCTGGTCGCCCGTAACGGCACAGACGCGCTACCTGGCGAAGTGCGTCGTAGGCGACAGCCTCCACCTGATCGAGCGAATCCACCGAAGAAGATGTTGACGCCCCGGCGCGGTTGGTTCATACTCGACGTCCGATGTTCAAAACAACCGCAACGATCATTATCTGCTGAGGGGCCGGCGAACCAGCCGGATCCCTTCCTCGACCTCCGCCTCGGCGGGGGTCTTTTGCATCCCGAGGGAGGCGCCCATGTCCAACCAGGTCGAGATCTACGACACGACTCTGCGCGACGGCACGCAGGCCGCCGGGCTGTCACCAACGGTCGGCGACAAGCTGCGCGTCGCCGGCCTGCTCGACCGGCTCGGCGTGCACTACATCGAGGGAGGCTGGCCGGGTGCCAACCCCAAAGACGATGAATTCTTCGCCCGCGCACGCGACGAGCTCGATCTGAAGACGGCGACGCTCACCGCCTTCGGATCAACCAGGCGTCCCGGGGGATCCGCCGCGGGTGATGAGCAGCTGGCGGGGCTCCTCGAAGCCGAAACCGAGGTCGTGTGCCTCGTAGGCAAGAGCTGGCTGCGTCACGTGACCCAAGCCCTTCGCACTACCGACGAAGAGGGAATCGCCATGGTGGGTGATTCGATCCGGTTCCTCAACGAGCAAGGCCGACGGGTCTTCTTCGATGCCGAGCACTTCTTCGATGGCTACGGCGAAGACCCGGACTTCGCCCTCGCGGTTCTCGAAGCGGCCGCCACAGCCGGTGCCGAGCGGCTCGTCCTATGCGACACCAACGGGGGCACGCTGCCCGCCGATGCCGCCGAGGTGGTCTCCGTGGTTGGAGACCAGTTCGATGTGCCGCTCGGGGTGCACTTCCACAACGACGGGGGGTGTGCGGTGGCAAACTCGCTGGCCGCCGTCGGCGCCGGGGCGTACCAGGTGCAGGGCTGCGTCAACGGTTACGGCGAGCGCACCGGAAACGCCGACCTGTGCTCCCTGATCCCGAACCTGTCCCTCAAGCTGGGCTGGGACACGGTGCCGGCGGCGAACATCGACCTGCTGTACCCGGTAGCACACGAGATCGCAGAGGTCATGAACTCACCGATCGACCCGAGACATCCGTACGTGGGATCGTCGGCCTTTGCCCACAAAGCCGGACTCCATACCTCTGGTCTGGCACGCCTCGAAGGTGCGTATGAGCACATCGCCCCTGGTTTGGTCGGGAATTCGCCAAAGCTGCTGTTCAGCGAGCTCATGGGCCGCGCCACCCTGCTCAGCGCAGCCGCAGACCAGGGCTGGGACCTCAATGCCGAGACGGCACAGGTCGTTGTTGATCGGGTCAAGGAGCTGGAGCACGCCGGCTACCAGTTTGAGGCCGCAGACGGCTCGTTCGAGCTTCTCGTCAGGGACGCCATGGGATGGGAGCAGCAGTTCTTCACCGTCCTGTCGCGGCTGGTGACGCTTCACGGCGAAGGCGAGTCGGAGCCGACCGCATGGGCCACGCTGGTGGTCCGGCTGGGCGACGAGGAGCTGGAGGTCTCCAGGGGCGGGGACGGGCCGGTGCATGCCCTCGATCAGGCGCTGCGCGCCGCCCTCGAGCCGGTCTATCCCGAGCTCAAGGGCGTGCACCTCACCGACTACAAGGTGCGAGACCTCGACTCGGCGGACGGCACCGCGGCCAGGGTCCGGGTCCTGATCGAGACCTCCGACGGGGAGCGAACCTGGGGAACCGTCGGCATCCACCACAACGTGATCGAGGCCTCTTGGCAGGCCATGCACGACGGAATGGTCGTCGGCCTGCTCCACGCCGGCGTAAATCCGATGTGAGCTGCGAACCCAGGGCTCGCAGCGACACTATGCGGCTCTGTTCTGGTGCAGCACTGCCAGCCCACGGTTCGGGAACACCTCGCTAGGTGCTGCCTTCGAGTAAGGCCCCGCTCTCGGCGGATCCGACCAGCGCGGCATATTTAGCCAGGGCGCCGGTCGGGTAGCGCGGCGCCGGTGGCTCCCAGGCCTCGCGCCGGATCTCGAGCTCGGCCTCGTCGACGACGAGGTCGGCGATGCGGTTGGGAACGTCGATGCGGATCGGATCACCCTCCGCCACTAGGGCGAGCGGACCGCCACGCGAGGCTTCGGGAGCGACGTGGCCGATGCACAGGCCCGTCGTCCCACCGGAGAACCGCCCGTCGGTGATCAGAGCGACGTCCTTACCCAACCCCGCCCCCTTGATTGCGGCGGTGATCGCCAGCATCTCCCGCATGCCCGGGCCACCATTCGGCCCTTCATAGCGGATCACGACCACGTCGCCCGGGTGGATGTCGTGGGAGTACAAGGCATCCAGGGCATGCTGCTCATCGTCGAACACCCTGGCTCTGCCCTCGAATAGGACCTCTTCGATCCCGGCGATCTTGAGCACCGCTCCACCGGGCACCAGGCTGCCGCGCAGCACCGCGATCCCGCCCTCGGCGGCCATGGGATCGTTCACCGCGTGGATCACATCCTGATCGGCGGGAAGCGTCACTCCCTCGAGGTTGTCGGCCACCGTGGCACCGGTGACCGTGAGGGCATCACCGTCGATCAACCCGGCCTCGAACAACGCGGCCATGATCACGGGCACACCCCCGATCCGGTCCAGGTCGACCATGTGGTAGCGGCCAAACGGGCTCAGATCGCCTAGGTGCGGGACGCGGCGGCTGATCCGGTCGAAATCCTCCAGAGTGAGATCGACCCGGGCCTCGGCAGCGATGGCAAGCAGGTGGAGAACCGCGTTGGTCGATCCGCCGAGCGCCATCACGACCGTGATCGCATTCTCGAAGGCGGGGCGCGTGAGAATGTGGCGAGGCCTGATGCCGGCTTCCATGAGTGCCATGACCGCTTCACCGGACCGTTCGGCGTAGGCGTCGAGCCGGTCGTCGATGGCGGGGACCGAGGCGCTGCCGGGAAGCGACATCCCGAGCGCCTCCCCGACCGAGGCCATCGTGTTTGCGGTGAACATGCCGGCGCAGGATCCAGCGCCGGGACACGCCGCCTTCTCGATCTCGATGAGCTCTTCCTCGCTCATGTCCCCCTCGGCGAAGGAGCCTATGCCCTCGAAGACGGTGACGATCGAGATGTCCTGGCCCCGCCATCGCCCCGGGAGGCTGGAGCCCCCGTAGAGGAAGACGGCGGGAAGATCGACCCTGGCTGCGGCCATCAACATGCCTGGCAGCGACTTGTCACATCCGGCGACAGCGACCAGGCCGTCGAAGCGCTCGGCGTGTAGGACCAGCTCGACCGAGTCGGCGATCACCTCTCGCGACACCAGCGATGCCCGCATTCCTTCATGGCCCATCGAGATGCCGTCGGAGACCGCGATGGTGGTGAATTCGAACCCGACCCCGCCGGTGGCGGTCACGCCTCTCTTCGCCGCCTTGGCCAGGCGCGGACCGCTCAGGTTGCACGGGGTGACCTCGTTGCCGGCCGAGACCACACCGATTTGAGGCTTTGCAAAGTCGTCGTCGGTGAGCCCGAGCGCCCGCAGCATGGCCCGCGACCCGGCCTTCGTCGGGCCTTCGGTCACATCCTGGGATCTGATCTTGTCTGCCATGCCGAGATCCTAAGTGAATGCGAGAGGTGCCGGCACGCCTTAAGAAGCAGGCGTGTTAGCGTCGATAGCTATTGACACAGTTGTAAGCCATCGGCATACTGCCGCAACCCATATGAACAACAGCCAACTCACCACCGTACTGCTTATCACCTAGCGCACGCGCTTCAGACGCGTGCGCCTCGACCCTCCGCCACCCGCCGGGGGGTTTTTTCATTCTCCAACGAGGACCCGAACATGACCACCGACACCCACATAACCGGAGCACAGGCGCTCATGACCGCGCTCGAGCGCGAAGGGGTCGAGGTGGTGTTCGGCTTGCCGGGCGGGGCCATCCTCCCCGCCTACGATCCGCTGCTCGATGCGTCGATTCGCCACGTCCTGGCAAGGCACGAGCAGGGTGCCGGACACATGGCGGAGGGCTACGCCCAGGCGACCGGCCGCGTGGGGGTCGTCATGGTCACCTCTGGCCCCGGCGCCACCAACCTGATCACCCCGCTGCAGAACGCTCTGATGGATTCAACCCCGATCGTCGCCATCACCGGCCAGGTCGCATCCCATGCGATCGGAACCGACGCCTTCCAAGAGGCGTACACAACTGGGCTCGCCATGCACTGCACGAAGCACTCCTACCTGGTGACCGACGCCGACGATATCGGCCCGATCATCCACGAGGCGTTCCACCTGGCAGGGACGGGTCGCCCCGGCCCGGTGCTCGTCGATCTGCCAAAGGACGTGCTCAACGCCCTCACCGAGGTCGGGCCGGCCCAGCCGGTGGTACTCGACGGCTACAACCCGACCACCGAAGGCAACGGGCGCCAGGTGCGCGCCGCCATCGAGCTGCTCGAGGCGGCTGAGCGCCCGGTCCTCTTTGTCGGTGGGGGCGTGATCAAGGCCGCCGGCAGCGCCGAGCTACTGGCGTTCGCCGAGGCGGCCAACGCCCCGGTGGTCACCACGCTCATGGCGCGAGGCGCGTTCCCCGACACCCATCCTCTTGCCCTCGGCATGTCGGGCATGCACGGCAGCTATACCGCCACAACAGCGTTGCAGCGATCGGACCTCCTCTTCAACATCGGCGCCCGGTTCGACGATCGGGTCACCGGTGATCCGGCCACATTTGCCCCGTTGGCCCAGGTGGTCCACGTCGATATCGACCCCGCCGAGATCGGAAAGGTCCGGAACGCCGAGGTGCCGATCGTCGGCGATGCCAGGACGGTGCTGACCCAGTTGCTCACCGCGCTGGAGCGGCGGCGGGGTGACGACGAGGCGCCGGCTCGCGATGAGTGGTTCGCCACGCTCGCCGGGTGGCAGGAGGACTACCCACTGGAATACGAGCAGGACCCCGAGGCCCCGATCAAGGTCCAGTACTTCATCGACCAGCTCCAGGAGGCCACCGGGGGAGACGCCGTGGTGGTGGGCGGTGTCGGTCAACATCAGATGTGGGTGTCCCAGTTCTGGCGGTTCAGCGAGCCCCGTTCGTGGATCAACTCCGGCGGGTTGGGGACGATGGGGTTTGCCGTGCCGGCGGCGATCGGAGCGAAAATGGCGAGGCCGGACGACCTCGTCTTCGCCCTCGACGGCGACGGCTGCTTCCAGATGACTTGTCAGGAGCTGATCACCGCAGCCACCGAAGGGATCCCCATCAAGGTGGCCGTATTCAACAACCACGGCCACGGCATGGTTCGCCAGTGGCAGCGGCTCTTCTACGACGGCCGCTTCTCGGCGAGCGATCTGGGAACGGTTGCCCCCGATTACCCCGCCCTTGCCGAGTCGATGGGGTGCGTTGGGCTCCGTGCCGAGAAGCCGGCCGAGGTCGGGCCGATCATCGACAAGGCGCTGGCAATCAACGACCGGCCCGTAGTCATCGAGGTCGTCGTCGACCCTGACGAGATGGTCTTCCCCATGGTCATGGCTGGCGGATCGTGCGAGAACGTCCTCCTCGGCCCGGAGGACCTCTGATGCGCCACACCCTGTCGGTCGTTGTTGAGGACCAATCCGGCGTGTTGGCGCGGGTGGCGTCGATGTTCGCCCAACGCGCTTTCAACATCCATTCCCTTGCGGTGGGACCAACCCACGAGGAGGGTCGATCGAGGATCACGCTGGTGGTTGACGCTCCAGACGTCGAGCAGCTCTCCAAGCAGCTGTACAAGCTGGTCAACGTCCTCAAGGTCACCGAGCTCACCCCGGAGGAGGCGTTGGAGAGCGAAACCATGCTGGTGCGAGTCACCGCAGGCACCGACACCAGGGGAACCGTCCTCGAGGCGGCGGCGATGCTCGATGCCACGCTGCTCGACCTCGGCCCCAGCTCGGTCACCTTCCAGGTAGCCGGCGATCCAGCCACGCTCGCCCGATTCCTCGAAGTCATGCAGCCGTTCGGCATCGCGGAGCTGGTGAAGTCCGGTCGTGTCGCCATTGCCAAAGAGAGCACCCGCGCCGCGGCTCGCGCCGCCGGTTGAGAGGAGAGCCATGCCCGCCACGATCTACTACGACGCCGACGCCGACCCAGCCCTGATCGCGTCGCGCCGGGTAGCGGTGATCGGGTACGGAAGCCAGGGCCACGCCCATGCCAGGAACCTGGCCGACTCCGGGGTCGATGTCGTCGTCGGGCTCCGTGAGGAATCGGCGTCGTGGGATATGGCCAAGGAAGTCGGGCTAGAAGTTGCCACGCCCGCTGAAGCGGCCGAGTCGGCGGATCTGATCATGATGCTGATCCCGGACCCCGATCAGCCAAAGGTGTACGAGCAGATCAAGGGCCACCTCAATCCGGGAGACGCGCTCCTCTTCGCCCACGGATTCAACATCCACTATGGGTACATCGATCCCCTCGAGGGTGTTGACGTGGCGATGGTCGCCCCCAAGGGCCCCGGCCACCTGGTGCGCCGCACCTTCGAGCAGGGCAGCGGTGTCCCTGCCCTGGTCGCGGTCGCGCAGGACGCCACCGGCAAGGCGCTCCCTGTCGCCCTCTCCTATGCCCACGGCATCGGGGCAACCAGGGCAGGTGTCCTCGAGACCACGTTCCGCGAGGAGACCGAGACCGACCTGTTCGGCGAGCAAGTCATCCTGTGCGGCGGGGTGTCCGAGATGATCAAGGCCTCCTTCGAGACTCTGGTCGACGCCGGCTACGCCCCCGAGTCCGCCTATTTCGAGGTGCTCCACGAGCTCAAGCTCATCGTCGACCTGCTCTTCGAGGGCGGGCTGAGCTGGATGCGGCATTCGATTTCTGACACCGCCGAATACGGCGACTACACCCGCGGCAACCGCATCGTCACCGACGAGACCCGCCAGGCGATGCGCGATATCCTGGGCGAGATCCAGTCGGGCGAGTTCGCCGAGGAGTGGGTAGGCGAGTACGCCGAAGGGGCAGAATTCCTCCACGAGCAGCGAGCGAAGGAACGGGCCCACCCCATCGAGGAAGTCGGCGCCGAGCTGCGCGAGATGATGCCGTTCCTCGACGAGCAGAAGCCCCCGTCATGAACCGGCTCCTCTCACTCAACGAGCTCCTGGCACTTACGCGGCCGGGCAGCCCTCGCAGCTGACCCGGCCCAGCAGCAACCAAGTCCCAAGATCCAGAGAGGAAACGAACAACCCATGACCAAACGAGTAATCATCTTCGACACAACACTGAGAGATGGGGAGCAGTCTCCCGGTATCGCCCTCAACAGCGAGGAGAAGCTGGAGATCGCCGGCCAGCTCGCCCGTCTCGGAGTAGACGTTATCGAGGCCGGGTTCCCTGCCGCCTCCGACGGCGATTTCGATGCCGTCCAGGCAATTGCGCGTCAGGTCGAGGGGCCGGTGGTCGCAGCGCTCGCCAGAGCGATCGACTCGGATGTCGATGCGGCGTGGAGAGCCATCGCGGACGCCGCCCGCCCCCGGATCCACGTCTTCCTCGCAACGTCTCCGATCCACATGTTCCACAAGCTGCAGATGGAGCCTGCCGAGGTAAAGGAGGCAGTAGTAGCGGCGGTGACACAGGCGCGCAACCTCTGCGACGACGTTCAGTTCTCCCCGGAGGACGGCACCAGGTCCGAGCCCGACTTCCTGATCGAGGTCTGCAGGGCGGCCGTCGATGCGGGGGCGACCACGATCAACATCCCGGATACCGTGGGCTACGCCACACCGGGCGACTTCGGGCAGCTGATCGCCAGAGTGGTGGCCGAGGTCAAGGGCGATCGGGACGACGTCGTGATCTCTGCGCACTGCCACAACGACCTCGGGCTGGCCGTTGCCAACGCGCTGGCCGCGGTCGAGAACGGCGCCGGCCAGGTGGAGGGAGCCATCAACGGCATCGGCGAGCGGGCCGGCAACATGTCGATCGAGGAGATCGTCATGACGTTCGACGTACGATCAGACGCCTATGACGTGGAGACCGGCGTCGATACCGCCGAGCTGTACGCGACGTCGCAGTTGGTGTCCGAGCTGACCGGGTACCCGGTCCAGTTCAACAAGGCGGTGGTTGGCCGCAACGCCTTCGCCCACGAGTCTGGAATCCATCAGCACGGCATGCTTCGGGAGCGAACAACCTACGAGATCATGGATCCCGAGGGCGTCGGTCAGGCGGGGACGGTGCTGGCCCTCGGCAAGCACTCCGGGCGCGCAGCCTTCAAGGATGCATTGGGGAAGCTCGGCGTTGAAGTGGAAGGTGACGCCCTCGAGGACGCCTTCGTTCGCTTCAAGCAGCTCGCCGACCTGAAGGTGCAGTTCACCGACCGAGATCTGCGGGCCATCGTCGATGAGCAGTCGTCGGCAGAGGATCTGATCGAGCTGCTCGGAGTCCAGGTGTCCGGTGGAACAGCGGTAACGCCAAGGGCGAAGATGCAGGTGCAGACCCGTGGCCTGCAGTTCGAGTACGACACCGAGGGCGACGGCATGGTCGACGCCATATTCGAAGCGGCAACGTCCGCCTTCGGCATGGACGCCAAGCTGCTCGGCTACAACGTGCGCCCGCTGACTCCGGGCTCCGATGCGATCGCCGAGGTCGAGGTGACGGTGAGGATCAACGGCGTGGTCTACAGCGGCATCGGCGTCTCTACTGATGTCGTCGAGGGATCGGCCCGGGCGTTCATGGCAGCCCTCAACCGGGCCGCTGCGGCGAACGTCGCGAAGGAAGTCGCGACGACAAGAGCGGAATGAAGATCGCCGTCGTCGGCGGCGACGGAACCGGCCCCGAGGTCGTGGCCGAGGCACAGAAGGCGCTGGATGCGGCCGCGGGCCGGTTTGCGCTCGACGTCGGGTACGTGCCGATGGACCTCGGCGGCTCACGGTACCTGCGCACCGGCGACGTGTTGACCGACGAGGACCTGGCTCAACTGAAGTCGGTCGATGCCATCCTGCTCGGGGCGATCGGCCACCCCGACGTCGCTCCAGGCATCCTCGAGCGCGGGATCCTGTTGCGGATCCGCTTCGAGATGAACCAGTACGTCAACGTGCGCCCGATCAAGCTATACCCGGGCGTGACCAGCCCGGTGGCAGGCCTGAGCGCTGACGACGTCGACATGGTGGTTGTGCGGGAGAATTCGGAGGGCCTCTATGCGGGATCTGGCAGCCTCGAAGAAGAGGGAACCCCGGACGAGGTAGCCATTCAGGAGTCTGTCAACACCCGCCGCGGTGTCGAGCGCTGTGTCCGGTATGCCTTCGAACTGGCGCAAACCCGGCCTCGACGACAGCTGACGATGCTTGGCAAGACCAACGTGCTCACCTACGCCTCCGGGCTGTGGGAGCGGGTCACCAACGAGGTCGCCGCCGATCATCCGGACGTGAAGACCGACTACGCCCACGTCGACGCCGCCGCACTATGGCTGATCGAGGACCCCGGCCGCTACGACGTGATCGTCACCGACAACATGTTCGGCGACATCATCACCGACCTCGGAGCAGCCATCCAGGGCGGCCTCGGCGTTGCGGTTGGGGGCAACATCAACCCGGAAGGGGTTTCCATGTTCGAGCCCATCGGTGGAACCGCTCCCGGCTTCGAGGGAACGGGGCAGATCAACCCGCTGGCCGCAATCGGCGCCGCCGCCATGCTGTTGCGCACGGTTGGTGAGACCGAGGCTGGGGAGACGGTTGAGGAGGCCGTCGCCGAGGTCGCCGGATCGTTGCCATCGCTGCGGGCCGGTGAGATGGGCATCACGACCAGCGAGGTCGGCGACCGAGTTGCCGAACTGGTCGGAGGCTGACCTTCAGACCGGAGGTGTCCCGGGGACATCGATGAGCGGCTCCTGGTCGTAGTCGGCGTCTTCGGCATCGGCAGCGTCGACATGTTCGCGACGTACCCCCATCAGAAACAGGATCGCGTCCAGGTACGGGACGGTCAGCGCGGTATCTGCCGAGCCGTTGACAACCGGCTTGGCGTTGAAGGCGATGCCGAGCCCGGCGGCGGCCAGCATCTCGAGATCGTTCGCCCCATCTCCGACGGCTACCACCTGGGCCAGCGGCACTCCTTCGGCCTCGGCGACCGATCGCAAAAAGCGCGCCTTGGCAGCCCCATCGACGATCTCGTCGGTCAGCCGCCCGGTGACCCGCCCGTCCTCGACCTCGAGCGTATTGGCGAGCGAATATTCGATGCCAAGCTCCTCGGCCACGGCATCGGTGAAACGGGAGAACCCGCCCGAGATCACCGCGGTCACCAGGCCGAGGCGCTTCACGGTGCGAATGAACGTGCGAGCGCCCTTGGTCAGCGTGATCTTCTCCGCCACCCGATCGAGTGCCGCCTCGTCGAGGCCCTCGAGGAGGGCGACCCTCTTGCCGAGGGCATCCTCGAACCCGACCTCACCAGCCATGGCGGCTGCGGTCAGCTCGGCCACCTCGTCTCCGACGCCGGCCTCCTCAGCGAGCAGGTCGATGACCTCGTCCTCGATCAGCGTCGAATCAACGTCAAGCACCATGAGGCGCTTGGCGCGGCGGAGCAGACCGTCCGGCTGGATGGCGACGTCGATGGGAAGCCGGGCGACGGCGTCGACTAGGCCGGCGCGCATCGCGGCGACATCGCCCGATGACACGACGAGCTCGTAGCTGACCACCGGGTATCTGGAGAGGCGATAGATGCGCTCGATGTTGCCCCCGCCGGCGGCGATCGCCGCCGCAACCGCACCAAACTCCTTCGGTCCGACGTTCATGCCGATCATGGTGACGATGGCCATCGGGCCAGCTTGTTTCGGGGCTTCGTCGAGCACTTCGAACTCCAGGTGGAGATCGTTGTCCCAGCCAAACAGCAACAAGTCGCGGATGGTGGCCCGCTCTCCCGACACCTCGATGAGGACGTTCAGGGTGAGCCGGCCGCGGACCACGATCTGCTCCACGTCGTAGATATCGGCTGCTGTGTCGCTGAGGACGTCCATCAACGACGCCGTGATGCCCGGTCGGTCGGCGCCGTGTACCGACACGAGGACGGTGGAACGATCCATGGCGCGCGATGGTATCGCCGGGGCGTGTAATCACCCTTGCATGTAACACGGGCGTAACAAGACCGTCGCAAAGGCGTAACGCCGTGGTTACCGCGGTGAAACCACCGGCACATAGCGTGCCCGTCGACGAGAAGGCCGGCGCCGGGGC
>Ga0255057_10001792_pt1 | contig 11833 bp, 8 predicted proteins | sample Cases_109_6_MG_FD_189022 | JGI IMG/M metagenome (GOLD analysis project Ga0255057, IMG submission 189022) | Seawater microbial communities from Amundsen Gulf, Northwest Territories, Canada - Cases_109_6 | ecosystem: Environmental > Aquatic > Marine > Gulf | place: Canada: Northwest Territories... | reverse complement strand
TCGGTGGTGGCGGACGTAGCGGTGGACCAGGGGGGCTGTGTGGAGACGATCCACCCCACGACGCACGCGGATCCGACCTACCTCGTGCACGACGTGATCCACTACGGCGTCGCCAACATGCCCGGCGCCGTTCCGCGCACAGCGACCTTCGCGCTGACCAACACGACGCTGCCCTTCGTCGAGTCGATCGCGGCTCTGGGAGTGGAAGAGGCGGTGCGGCGGGAGCCCGCCCTGCAACACGGGGCCAATATCTGGCGCGGCGAAGTGGTGCATGCGGGAGTGGCGGATTCTCTGGGGCTGCCCCTGCGCGAGCTCCAGACCCTGATCTGAGGGGGTTGGCCCCCGCATTCACACCGATGGGGTCGCCGGCTGCACTCGGCCCTCAATTCCTGCCGCCTCTTTGCCGATGAGCTGCGCATTCCTGAACGAAGGGGGCATCGTGATGAAGGCGACCCGTAGCGTGCCGGTGGCGGCGGCTGGAAGCAGTTTGTTGGTGGCGGTCGGTCTGACCGTCATCGGGTTCTTGATCGTGAACGACAGCCGCGGCGAGATCGCCGATCTGGTCGCGGTGGCGCAGCGCGCCGAGCGCGCCGAGCTGGTGCGCTTCGCCGGGGGGCAGCCCGACCGCTGTCTGTACGCGGGTCCCGGCCGCGAGCTGTGTCGCTGGGAGATCGCCGGCACGGTGGTGGTACCCCTGGGCTCGGCTGCCATCCAGGGTCCCTTGAAGCTCGTCTGCGAGCTGCCGACCGGTGCCGCTCGAGACCAGCGCGGCAGCTGCTTCGTGCGCGGGGAGGCCGCGGCCTTCGCCGGGGCACCGCTGCCGCCCGTCAGCTCAGCTGCCACGCCCGAACAGCAGGCTCGCCACGCCGCAGCCGTGCTCGGCGAGGCCCGCACGATCGCGGAGCTCAGCCTGCTGGTGGGTGACGCCCCGGAGAGCTGTCATACGGTCTACGCCGGTCAGATGTGCCGCTGGAGCCTTCCGGAAGGCAGTGGTGGCCGAGAGCGCCTGGCGGCGCTGGCCGGAGACGAAGGGCTCTTCGAGCTGCGCTGCCTGCTCCCTCTGGAAGCAACCGGCCGACCGCCGGAATCCTGCGCCGTGGTGTCCGTCGAGTAGGGCGAGGCGCGCGGGAGTGAGCTGGAGTGACAGAGGCAAGCCGAAGGCTTGCCGTGCCGGCAGGGCGGCGCGAGCCGGCCGCTAACCGGCCAAGGCAAGCCGAAGGCTTGCCGTGCCGGCAGGGCGGCGCGAGCCGGCCGCTAACCGGCCAAGGCAAGCCGAAGGCTTGCCGTGCCGGCAGGGCGGCGCGAGCCGGCCGCTAACCGGCCAAAAATGCCGACCTACACCATGCGAATGCGGGCGTCCCGGGCGCGCTCGATCAGCGCATCGCGGTCGGTGCCCTCTTCGGGGTGCACTGCGTAGCCAAAGGCCAGGGCCACGCGGCAGGGCTCGTTCAGGGCCTCGTTCTTGGAAACATCTTCGGCAACGCTCCGCGCCAGGGCGAAGACCCGCTCGCTGGGCGAGAAGCCCGGCTCGGGCAGCAGGATCACGAACTCCGCTTCGTCGTTGCGCCCGGCCACGTCGAAGTCGCGCAGGTGGGTGCGCAGCGCATCGGTGACGCCGCACAGGACGCGCTTGGCAAAGGCCCGATCCCGTGCGCGTTCGATCTCGTCGAGGTTCTCGATGCGGCAGGTGGCCAGGGCCAGGGAGCCCGGCCGGCCCCCGGAGCGGACGAGCTCTTCGTCGATGCGCTTGCCCAGGTAGGTTGCGTTGGGAAGACCGGTGTCGTCATCGAAGTTGCGGAAGCGCCGCGCCTTGTCGTGGAACCAGGCGTTGCAGAGCGCCCGCTCCAGGTGGGACACGAACTTCGCGAAGAGCTCCCGGTCTTCGTCGGTGAAGCAGCCGGCCGAGAGCCGGTCTGGCGACATCTTGTCGTAGAGAGCGAGGGTCCCGATGATGTTGCCGTCGTGCTTGAGCGGGGAGGCGATGAAGGAGCGCAGGTCTTCGCCAAACTCGGCCAGGCCGGGGTCCGCGCTCAAGTCTCGCATCAGCACCGCTGCTCGCCGCTTGATGGCGGCCACCGATGCGCGCTTGTCCAGGCGAAAGAGCCGCTCCTGCAGCCGGCCGTCGGCGGATCCGAAGTACGAGCGGATCGCGAAGCGGCCGGTCTGCGCGTCGCGCGCGCGCAGCACCGCGTGGTCGGCCTCGAGCACCATCGCCGCGGACGACGCCCCCTGCCGCAGTACCTCGGCCGGGTCCGTCTCCGAGATCATGCGGATGCCGGCCTCGTTGATGGCGCCCATCTTGGTGGCGCGAGTCTGCAGGCGCGCTTCGCGTTCGAGCGCTGCGATCTCCTCCGCCGCGACGGCTGCGATCTCGAGCAGGGTCTCTTCGGCAGCGCGCCCGCGCGGGGCCTGGTCTCCGGTCTGGATCGAGAGCACCCCGACGAGGGTGTCGCCCGCCACCAGGGGCAGGGCCGCGTAGGCCAGAGCGCCGGCGGGGCGGCGCAAGAAGACCGGTTCGCGCTTCGCTGCGGCGGCGCCGTCCAGCCCCTGACCCAGGGCGATGCGCAGCTCCTCGCCAAAGCTGCTGCCCTCGAGGGAGCTGCCCGCCAGGTACAGGTCCTGCTGATCGCTGTCGTGGAGATAGAGGTTCGCGATCCCCAGGCCGCTCCTCGACACCACATAGGCGCAGAGCTGCGCCAGGCGCTCGCGCAATGGGGTCTTGGCTCCGAGCAGCTCGCGCACCTCCTGCACCGCGGCATAGCGCGACGCCTGGCTGCGCATGACTTCGTGCTCCTGGGCGCGGGCGATGATCTGGGCATCGAGGCGTCCGAGCTGTTCCGTGAACTCGAGGTCTGCCTCGGAGAAGGCGTCGGGGCGGGTCTGGTGGTGCAGGTTGAGGACGCCGAGTACGCGGCCGTCGTGGATGAGCGGGACGCACAACGCGGATTCGACGTCGAGGCGATCGCGCACGATCCGGAAGGCGCGGCGGTCGGCCTTGCCGCGTAGACGCAGCGGTCGCGCTTCCTCCACCACCCGCCCGGCAATGCCCTCACCGATGGGCACGCGGATCTTCGGCCACAGCTCTGGCTCGACACCCACGGCCACCCGAACCCGCAGCTCGCGCCGCTCGGAGTCGAGGAGCATGACCGAGCCACCGTCGGCGTCGACCACTCCGATGGCGATCTCCAGCATGCGCCGGAAGAGCTCATCGGCCTCCACCGTGAGGTTGTAGGACTCCACCACTTCGTGGAGCGCCTGGAGCAGCTCGGCCTTGCGCTCGGCGGCAGGCGTCGTGTAGCACCAGAGCAGGCGGGCCACGAGCGGGGTGACGACCTGAACCCCGCGCTCCACCGCCTCCGGAAAGCGATCGGTGAAGGGCTCGAGCTCTCCCGAATCGATTACGGCGTAGAGGCGCGGGTCTTGCACCAGCGTGTCGACATCGCTGCCGACCGCATTCTCCAACGCCTCGGCGACCTCGCGGTCGAGGCCAGCCATGCGTTGGCGCAGCGCTGCCGGATCCGGGTCGTAGACGCACCCGAGCTCCAGATCAGCGTTGGCCAGAAGGGGGGGGATCAGCTGGAGGGCCTCGTCGCTGGCCCCGTAGATGCCGATCCGCCGTCTCATCAGCCCGAGTCCTCCAGCAGGGCTTCGAGCTCGATGTGGAGCACCAGCGTGCTGGTCCCGCCCTCGTTGTCGCCCACCACCAGCGGCAGCCGCACGCGCCGATCTCCGGAGCGCGTGGCCTCACCCACGGAGACGATGCTGAGCGAGCGGCCGAGGCGGGCGCCCGTCCCGCGCTCGATCTCACCGGCAGCCTCGGGCCAGGAGCGGTCGAGCAGCGTTGCGGCCTCGCGGCTCGCATCGGCGGCCTCGGGCGTTGCCGCCTCGTCGAGGATGGCCTGCTCCATCCGCCCGGCCGTGTTCATGGCTGCGCCGGGAGCGGGCGCCACGGGTACGGCAGCGCCGGCCGCCGGCGGCCGCAGCTGCGGCAGGCTTTGGTCGCGCAGGGCGCGGATCACGTGTTTCGACACGGTCGACAGGGTCTGGAGCACGCCGGTGCCCTCGGTGGCGACCGCTTCGAAGACGGCCGCGCCCGGTAGCTCGATCTTGCGGTGCAGATCGTCCAGGGCGTACCCGTCGGCGAGGTCGCGCTTGTTGTACTGGAGCACCACGGGCAGATCGGCGAGTGAGCGGCCGTAGGCCGCCAGCGCCTCGCCGAGCTCGGCGAAGCTCGCGAGGTTCTCCTCGGTCTTGCCGGTGCTGGCGTCGATGACGAAGACCACCCCGTCCACCTGGTCCAGTAGCTGCTTGCGGGTCGGTCCCTGCTCGGGACCGCCGGGGACGGCCACCAGCTCGATCTGGGTGCGGATGCCGGCGACGTCGCCCAGGGAGATGGGCAGCACCTCGTAGGTCACGGTCGGGTCGACGCGGCTGGCCACGTCCCGCATCTGACCGCGGTGGTCCGGGCGCAGCTTCGTGAACGCGGCGCGCAGGTTGGTCGTCTTGCCGGCGCCCTCGACGCCCCAGTACACGATCCGTGCGTTCACCTCGGCTGCCTCGCGGCTCACCTTCGCCATCAGATCTTTCCCCTCTTCGTGAGAATTCGGCGGGCGTGCATCGACACGGCGGACGGAACGTCCTTGCTCTTCATCATGTGTCTCAGGTCGTTGTCCTGTAGGAAGTTGACGAACTTCATCGCCGTGGGCTGGGGTGTGCGCGGATTCGACGACAGCGCGAGCTTCACCTGGTAGTTCCGAGTCCACTGCCGATTGTTGGAGATGATCCGCAGTACCTCGTCGCACACGTTGCGGGATCCGGCGACGGCCACGACCTCACTGTCGCTGATCTTGGGGCTGCTGATCGAGGCGACGGCTACCACTTTGTTGCGGTCGCGCACGAGCAGCCCCCGCGCCTCCTTGTTGCCCAGACGCGCCAGCTTGACCTTCTGGAACACGCTCATCTGCTGGATCAGCGCGTGGAGGTTGGTGGCGTCGTCCTCCCCGGGGTCCCCGTCTCCCTCGTGGACCAGCGCCGACGCGAACTCTCCGAGGTCGTCGCCCAGCACTGCGCGGAGAGCGGCCTCGGCGGCCGATTCGGAGACGGGGCCGTCCTCCTGCGCGGGCTCCCCATCTTCCGTGGGCTGCTCCATCCCCAGGAAGGAGAGGATCCGATCGATGACCGCGCGGCCCGTCAGCGGATTCGATCCCAGGGCCTCGACGATCTGCGGTGCCCGCAGCATGCGCTCCTGGTTGTTCGACGCGATGTCCACCACGCGTTTGAAGGGCAGGGCGGCCAGAAAGGCGATGGTGTCGTCGTCGGTTGCAGGGTTCAGCGCCAGCTTCTCGCAAGGGCCTTCGTCCTCGCGGAAGGCGTGCGCGAAATGCGACAGAATGGCCGGATGAGCCGGACCGGAGAGCACGGGGTCGATCACGCTGGCCGGCAGTGCCTCGAGACTCTCCCGCGCCGTACTCTTGACCTCGGCGTCGGGGTCGTGCATCAGGGCGAATAGCACGGTGGCGAGCTCGAGCGGCGGCAGGGGCAGCGCGCCGCGCGCGGCCATCAGCCGCGCCTCGCGCGGAGCGTCGCGGCGCGCATAGCGCTCGGCCTGGGAGGAGAGTGTGAGGCGGACCTTCTCGGCCGCCTTTGCCCCGCTCTGCTCCTGCACCGTTGGCGCTCCCCCCGAATCTGTACTGCCGCGTGTCCAGCCCGTCACGCGCCGGACGCTGTGGGCTGTCTACGAGGCCTCGGCCTTGGCGGCTTCGGCCGCGGCCACGATCTTGTCCCGCACCTGGGCCGGCGCCTCGTCGTAGTGCGAAAACTCCATGTGGAACTCCCCTTGACCGCCGGTCATGCTGGTCAGAGAGCTCGCATATTCCAGCATTTCGGCCATCGGGACCTTGGCCTGAACCACCGTCGCGCCGCCGCGGGCCTCGGTGCTCTGGACTCGGCCCCGCCGGGAGGAAAGGTCGCCCATCACGTCTCCCACGTGGTCCGAGGGAGCGGAGACCTCGACGTCCATGATGGGCTCCAGCAGGGTGGGCCTGGCCTTCTCCACGGCCGCCTTGAAGCCGAAAGATCCAGCCAGCTTGAAAGCCATCTCGTTGGAGTCGACGGCGTGGAATTTTCCGTCGATACAGCGCACCCGGATGTCCACCACCGGGTGCCCGGCCAGCGGACCCGCGACGCAGGCCTCGAGCACCCCCTTCTCCACCGCGGGGATCAGGTTTCGGGGAATGGCGCCTCCGCTGATCTCGTCCACGAACTCGAGACCCTCGCCCCGGTTCCGCGGCTCCACCGTGAGGTAGCAGACTCCGAACATGCCCTTGCCGCCGGTCTGCTTCTTGAGCTTGCCCTCCACGTGCTCCGCCTTGCGGGTGATGGTCTCCCGGTAGGGGACCTTCGGGGTCTTGAGGTCGACACCGACGCCGAACATGCGCTGCAGCTTCTGCACGGTGATGCGCACGTGGAGCTCCCCCATGCCGGTGAGCAGGAACTCCCCCGTCGACGCCTCGCGCCCGAGGTGGAGCGTCGGGTCCTCTTCCACCAGGCGGCCCAGCGAGGCGTAGACCTTGTCCTCGTCGCCCTTGGACTTGGCCTGGATGGCGTAGGAGATGACGCCCTGGGGAACCTCGATGCGCGGCAGCTCGACGCCGCCCTTCTCGGCTGTCAGCGCGTGACCCGTATGCACGGTCTTGAGCTTCGCGACCGCCACCACATCGCCAGGGCCGGCCTCGGCGATGTCCTCGTGATGCTCGCCCTTGAGCAGCATCAGCTTGCCGAGCCGTTCCTTGTTGCCGCTGGTGGCATCGAGCACGCCCATGTCGGACTTGACGCTGCCCGAGACGACCCGGAAGACGGAGAGAGTCCCGGCGTAGCGGTCGATCACGGTCTTGAAGACGACGGCGGAGAAGGGCGACTCGGTCGTCGCCTCCACGTCGCTCCCGTCCGCCGCCTTCCACGCCGGCCGATCCGCCGCCGAGGGGAGCAGCTCCGTGATTCCCGTGAGCAGCGCCTGCGCCCCGATCTCCTGGATCGCTACGCCACAGAAGACGGGCGTGAGCTTTCCGGCCCGGGTGCCGGCCAGCAGGCCTCGCACCACTTCCTCCTCGCTCAGCTCGCCGTCCTCGAGGTACTTCTCGATCAGGTTGTCGTCGCACTCGGCCACGGCTTCGACCAGCGCTTCACGGGCCGCCTGGGCCGCCTCGGTGTGCTCGGCCGGGATCTCGCCGCGCCCCTGCGCGGTCATGGCCTGCATGTGGACCAGGTCGATGATTCCGCTCAGGCTGGACGCCGCTCCCATCGGCAGGCTCACCACGGCCGGGCCTGCGTCGACCGAGCGCAGGCTCTCCACGGCAGCGTCGAAGTCCGCGCGCTCGTGGTCCATGCTGTTGACGAAGGCCAGCGTCGGGATCTCCCCCTCGCGGCAGGCGCGTAGCATGCGCTGGGTACCCACCTTGGCGCCATCTACGGCGCTCACCACGAGGACGGCGCCGTCCAGGCCCTGGAGTGCGATCAGACCGTCCGGCTGGAAGTTGGAGTCGCCCGGGGCGTCCACCAGCGTGAGGTGTTTGTCGTTCCAGTCGAAGGCGTAGATGGAGGAGCTGATGGTGGTCTGACGCTCCTTCTCCTCGGGCAGGAAGTTCAGAGCCGAGCTTCCGTCCGTGACCTTGCCGAGGCTGGTAGTGGCGCCTGCGACGTGCAACAGGGCTTCGCCCAGCGAGGTCTTGCCGTCGCCGGAGTGTCCGACCAGGGCGAAGTTGTGGGTGTCGCTGACCTTCACGTTCTTCATCAGGGCCTCTCCTTTCGGGATCCGTCCACCGGGGGGCGGTTCTTCTCGAAGATGATGCGCAGTCCCTCGAGCGTCAGGAAGGGTTCCACGCGCTGGATGGTCTTGCTCTCGCTGGCCACGCGTCCGGCCAGGCCGCCCGTGGCCACGACCTGCGCCTCCTGGCCGAGCTCCTCGCGGATCCGCTCGACCATGGAGTCGACCACGCCGGCAGTGCCGTAGAGCAGGCCCGACTGCAGCGCGCTGGTCGTGGTCTTTCCGATCACGCTCTTGGGGCGCGCGATCTCGACGCGGTGGAGCATCGAGGTGCGCTCGAAGAGGGCCTCCATCGAGGTGTGCATGCCCGGGAAGATCACTCCGCCGAGGTACTCTCCGCGCTCGGATACACAATCGAAGGTGGTCGCGGTACCGAAATCGACGGCGATGATCGGTCCGCCAAAGCTCTCGAAGGCGGCGACGGCGTTCACGATCCGGTCCGCTCCCACCTCGCGCGGGTTCTCGTAGCGCACCGGCATGCCGGTGCGGACACCCGGCCCGACGACGAGGGCTTGGCGGTCGAAGAGCTTGGTGGAGACGCGCTCCCAGATCGGGAGCAGCGGGGGCACAACGCTCGACATGATGACATCGGTGATCTCAGCGGTGCGGCGCCCGGAGTGCCCGAGCAGGTCGTGGAGTACCAACCCGACTTCATCGGAAGTCTGCTCGCGGTGGGTGCCGATGCGCCAGTGCTGGGCCAGTTCGGCTGACTCGCCGGCGGCGTAGTCGAAGATGCCCAACGAAACGTTGGTGTTTCCGATGTCGACGACCAGGAGACTGCTCATCGGGCTCCCCGGGCTCCCCGGGCTCACGGGGCGTTCCTGCTGTTGGCGACGCTGTCTTTTGCGAGGGTGACGTCCCCAGCCACGACGCGCGTCTCTGTCCCATCGTCGAGGCGCAGACGGAGTGCACCGCTGGCATCGATGCCGAGGGCCGTGCCGCGGCTCTCGCCGCCACCAATTTCTTCGACCCGCACCGGGCGTCCCACCATGCCGAAGCGGGACTCGAAGGCCGGCCGCAGTGCCTCGAAGCCCTCCTGCTCGCAAAGCTCCAGGGCGCGCTCCAGCTCGGTGTAGAGGCGGCGCGCGAAAGCGATGCGATCCACGGGTTCGCCGCTGTGGGAACGCAGGCTGGTGGCGAAGGCTCGGAACTCGTCGGGGAAGTCGTCGCGGTCCACGTTCAAGTTGACACCGATCCCGAGCACGAGGAAGGCGACTCGGGTGGCCTCGGCGCCCAGCTCCATCAGGATCCCCGAGGTCTTGAGGCCTCCCAGCAGGACGTCATTGGGCCATTTGATCTCCACCGCAGCGTCGTCTCCGACGCTGCCGGCGACGGCCTCGGCGACGGCGACGGCCGCAGCCAGGATCCAGGTGGGGGCGTGGGCTGTGCTGAGATTGGGACGCAGCACGACGGAGGTGTAGAGGTTCAGGAAAGGAGGCGAGTAGAAGGAGCGGCCGAGCCGCCCGCGACCCGCGCTCTGTCCCTCGGCGATGACCGCGGTGCCGTGGGCTGCGCCCTCGCGGGCGAGCTCCAGGGCCAGGCGGTTGGTCGAGTCGATGCTCTCGAACCAACGCAGGTCTCGGGCCAGCCAGCGCGTCGAGAGTCCGGCCTGAACCTCTTCCGGGTAGAGGCGATCGGGCGCTGTCACGAGCTGGTAGCCGTCGCCCGCCGCCGCCGCGACCTCGTAGCCGAGCTCCCGCAGTGACTCAACGTCCTTCCAGATCTGGGCGCGGCTGACGCCAAGCTCGTCGGAGAGAGTGGCGCCGGAGAGCTTCCGGCCGCCGGCCTGGCGCAGAGCGTCGAGCACGCGCGCAGGCCCTCCTTTCACCGCGCGGCACCCCCACCGGGGCTTCCCCCAGCAGTGATCTCCAGTGCTATGTCCACTCCTGGTGCCGAATGTGTGAGAGATCCGATCGAGATGCGGTGCACGCCGGTCTCCGCGACCTCTCGAACGTTGGCGAGACTCACGCCGCCACTCGCCTCGAGGGTGGCCACGTCGCCCACGCGAGCCACGATGCGACGCAGCTGGTCGGGGTGACAGTTGTCGAGCAGCAGGAAGTCCGCGCCGGCCTCGATGGCAGCGACGGCGTCGAGCTCCGATTCCACCTCGACCTGCACGCGCAGGTTTGCGGGGGCCGCGGCCCGCGCCGCCTTCACGGCGGCGGTGACGCCGCCGGCCAGGGCCACGTGGTTGTCTTTGAGGAGGATCCCGTCGTAGAGGCCGACGCGGTGGTTGCCGCCGCCTCCCACGGCGACGGCGTACTTGTCCAGCACGCGCCACCCCGGCAGGGTCTTGCGGGTGTCGACGATGCGAGCTCCGGTGCCCGCGACCGCGTCGACGAAGCGGCGCGTCCAGGTTGCGACGCCACAGAGGCGGTACAGGAAGTTCAGAGCGCTCCGCTCGGCGCACAGGATCGCGCGCAGCTCTCCCGACAGCTCGGCCAGCAAGTCCCCTGCGCGGACGGTTGAACCCTCCTGCACCTGAGATCGGAGCTCGAGCGCGGGCTCGAGGGTCTGGAACACGCAGCGGGCCACCGGGATGCCGCATGCGACGAGATCCTCTCGCGCCTCGATCCGGGCCTCTCCCTGACGCCCTGCCTCGACGACCAGCGGGGTGGTCGCATCGCCAGGGCCCACGTCCTCTGCCAGGGCCAACCGTACCAGCTGCTGCCAGCTACGCGCGGGGGGCACGGTCACCATGGCGGCAGTTTATGGGATGCGGGAGATCGCTGCAGTCGCAGCGTGCGGCGGCCCTGCAGGAGTGCGGTTCGGAGGCGCCCAGGCGCCCTGGGGCTGCGCCAAGCGCTCCAGGGGCGCCCTAGTCCTCGCTCTCGCCCTTCATGCGGCGGATCTCCTCGCGGATGAGCGTCTCGGCCATCGGCGGGATCACCTCCCAGGCGATCCGCTCGGCCCGCTCGACCGCCTGCTGGACGATCTGTTCGGCGACGCTCCCGAACGACTCCCAGGCGATCTTCTCCAGGGTGTCGTGAATCTGCGCGCGGAGCTGGGGTGTGACGTCGGCCAGCGCGATCCCGGCCAGGGCGCTCGGATCGTGGGTGCCGGAGGCCGGTGTGCGCAGGTCGCCAACGGGCTCCGAGAAGTCAGGCCGGTGATCGCCGAAGTCTGCCGACGACTCGGCCAGATCGGAGTGCGGCTCCGCCCGGCCCGCCGCGGCCCCCGCGAAGGCGGGAGCATCGGCGAAGTCGGCTGCCGGATCATCTGCGAAATCTGCCGTCGGATCCGCCAGGTCCGCAGCCGCGTCGTTGAACGACCCGGGCCGGCTGAACGAATCCTCGAGGCCGGTCTCCACCGGCTCGGGCTCTGCGGTCCCGAAGCTGGCGTCGGGTTGAGAGGCCGGCTCCGGTTCGCTCGTCCGGGGTGTCGAGGCCTCGGAGGGCGTCGCTGCCGGCGTGTGGGCAGCCGCAGGCGCAGCGAAGTCGTCGAAGGCGGCCGGCCGGTCGTCGAACGCGGGGGCGGGCTCTTCGAAGCGGGTGGCCGACGCGTCGAAGTCATCGAAGTCGGCGCTAGGGTCGCCGACCCCAGCGGCAGGCTCCGCGATGGGCTGGGCGCCGAAGGGCCGCTCGGGGACCGCTGCGGGCTCGTCGCCCAGAGGGGTGGCCAGGTTCGGCGTCACGCTCTCCGGGGGGTCGATGGCGAAAGCGGCAGGCGGCTCGGGTGTGGACGGCATCGGGGCGGGCGGCGCCAGCGCCGGCGGCTCCGCCGGCGAGGCCAGATCCGCCAGCGGCGGTACCGGCGGCGGCGTGGCCGGGGGCTGCTGGCGATCAGGCTCCGGCAGCGGCGGCAGCATGGACTCGAGCGACGGCGGCAGATCCGAGGCTCCGGGCACCTCCAGCTGCGGAGGCGACGCAGCGGGCGTCGCTGCACTGCCGGGCTCGAAGGCTCCTGCGGCTTGATCCGGAGCAGCGGCGGGCGGCTCGGGAGCGGGCGGGGCAGCCGAACCCGAGGAAGCCAGGTCCGAGTACGAGACGTCGTAGCCCGAGGCGCCCTTGG
>Ga0255057_10001791_pt1 | contig 11839 bp, 9 predicted proteins | sample Cases_109_6_MG_FD_189022 | JGI IMG/M metagenome (GOLD analysis project Ga0255057, IMG submission 189022) | Seawater microbial communities from Amundsen Gulf, Northwest Territories, Canada - Cases_109_6 | ecosystem: Environmental > Aquatic > Marine > Gulf | place: Canada: Northwest Territories... | reverse complement strand
TCTCTCGCTGCTATCGCACACTGTTTTACCGGCTGTCAGAGAAACTCCTGGCGATACCCACTTTCGCGAGTACTCTGGAGATCATCGGTCGGGAATGCTTAACTACTGTGTTGGCCAGTGGGATGAGACATTGAGGGGCCCCGGAGCAGAGCAAGACATACCAATAGTGACATGAGTAACATGACTGAAGACGGCTCAGGAATTGCCACGACATTCGATACAAACACGCCTTGGGAGCCATCTGTAAAACTCGCGCGAAACACGACCTCGCCTCGATCATTGAAACCGCTCATCCGACCGTCTTCGTTGCCGGTCATGTTCGAAGATCCGCCGTCAAAGGTCTGGAAAGGCAAATCCTGAATGGTCCGCAGATCGACGCCTGGTCCATCATCCACATCGATCTGACCACCAATGCGTGCAATCAACCGCAAGTCTCCGTTGCGATCCTGCGCCCATATTCCAACGCCAATTGTTCTGGTCTCGCCCTCCGGAATGATGTTGGCTTGAAACGCCACCTGGCCTGCAGCATTGTGTACCATGCCGAGAACATTGAGGAAGAGGTTGAGGTTCGGAGGAAGGTCGGGAGCTGTGTCTCCGCTCCGGGCAACGAGGCTAAGGACGCCGTCGCGCTCAGCCCAATTTCCTCTACCGGAACTACTGTCTGCGTTCAGGCCGGCATTGAATGCGACATCTCCACGGTGATTCATCGAAACGGGGAAAACAAGTTCTCTAAAGGTGGTGCTCGTTCCAGGAGCAATGTCTCCTTCAGTAGCAACAGATACCACTGTTCCGTCAGGCTGCGTCTTCCAATACGAGTCATTGTGCGTATCACTATCGAAACCAGAGAACGCCACTTGCCCAGCATCATTAAAACGCGGCTCCCGAAGGAATGAAATATTAGGGGTATGAACAGAAGTTGGCGGAGAGATACGAATTGCGGCCACGGCAAACTTCAAACCTTCACTATGGTCATCTATCCAAATGCTGGTCTCGATCAAGCTGTTCATTGCGAAGAACGCAGCGTCACCAAGATTGTTGAGTTCCATCTTGTCAGATAACTCAGTAAATACTGGAGTATCGAGCATTGCAGGTGCCGCTTGACCTTCTTGTACGACAAGACGCAGACCAGCATCGGGATCCTCAACCCAAAAAGTTCGATCATTACTGTCGGTAATTCCCGGTCCTGCGAGTTTGGCTACAAACCCAGTTTGTCCTAGATTATTGAACCGGAGGAAATTGCCCTGTTGAAAATCCTCGAAGACCGTGTCGGCCGAGAATCCAAAAGCCGTTTGACCTTCCTTAGCGATCAGTCGAAGCCCGTTGTCACCACTCTCTGACAGAATTGCGCTATTGCTGTTCTCGTCGATACTTGTACCGCGCAACGTCGCTTGAAATGCCGTCTGTCCGAGGTTGTTAAGGAGAGGACTTCTGAATCTGTCGAAGACTACACCAGCTTCCAGCCCGGGTACTTGTTGCCCCTCTCTGGCGACTAGTCCTGCGCCTTCTGTTCGGCCTTCAGACCAAACAGCAAATCTATCGTCCGTTCCAACCTCTGGGCCTCGGAGAAACGTGCGAAATGCCACCTGACCAAAATTGTTGATGACCGGAGTACCGAAGAATGCAGCAAACAACACTCCGGGGCTTTCAGTGGCCACCTGATCGTCGCGAAGGGCCACTGTGCGAAGAAGACCATTGGCATAGATTTGCGACCAACTGGCAGTGAGGGCGTAGTGGCAATGAATGCTCGAAGAATGTTATTCATTAGTCACTCCGTCTGATCGGTAGAAGTATTACAGCGTAGAACCACATCGAAGACTCTTTATGCATGAGAACCGCGTGGCAGAGTCTTGTCAAGAAAAACTGTGTCAGTTCTTCAGGTTACGACTCGACTTCCGAGTAGCCTCGGCAGGCAACCACCTGATCACGAAAGAGGCGCGAGCTGCCTGAAAACGTCGTGGAACACGAAGTGCCTGCATTTGAAGGTTATCGGCTGTGGCGACTCAGCCCAGGGCGGGGACGCCCCGGCTCGCTGCGCATGAAAAACCCCCGCCGAGGCTTGATGCCCAGGCGGGGATAAGGGGCTTGGCGATATTCGCTTTCGGACGTACGCGCACTTTCGTCTGCCCGAAATGCTGTGACGTCGGATATCGTTTGGTCAATGCGCGTGGCGCTTCAGTTTTCGTTCGATTGCATCGCGCAAGCCGTTCTCCAGCCCGATCTTGGTGGCTGCCGCAGTCAGGTTCTTAACGTTTTCCGGTGAGATGTCGCAGACCACGTTCGCCAGTACAACATCGTTGCCATCTGCCACGACGACGAACACGCCCAAGACTGAGCCCTCGACCCGCTGAAACGAGACGTGAGCCGATTCGTTGCCGTCGCGGACCTTGACGATACTGTCCCATTGGCCGCTGGAGAGTTGGTCTTTGAATCGGGCGGCTAGATCCAGGGCGCTGTTCTGCTCATCGCCCAGGTTTTCATACACTCGCACATGGACTTCACGAACGACCTGTTTGGCAAGTTGTATGATTTCACGCGCCGCGGCGAGCTGCCCGGCGGCAAATTGGGTGGCGTCGGAACCCTGCGCGTCGTTGGATTGAGTGAGCGACTCGACAATTCCAGCGATCGCCGCATCGCCCAGGCCGAACAGATCGCTGAAAATCTCCTGACTCAGATCGACCTCAACCGTTGCCGGCGGCAGATCGACGCTGGTGAAATCGATGTGACCCGACCTGCCATCGGCCGCCTGAGCCAAGGCCGTCGCTGGGCCGAACAGTAAAACGACTGCGAGAGCGGCGCCGCTGGCCGCGCGGCCAGCCCTTGGCGAATGATGCCTGAACATGATTGTTCTCCTTTGCCTTAAAAAGTGTGAGATCGGAGGTCGCTACGACGAAAGTCGGCGAATACTGGGTGATTCGCGGGCAGGCTGCCGATCTTGGCCTGCCGCGGAGAAATATTTTGGCGATGCCCCTCTGGCAAGCGACTTGTCAAACTCCCAGAATCACAGCTCCGGTTCTTTCGGCAGCTTGCTGTCGCGATCGTAGGGAGGATCAACGTGGGCAGGAATCTGGTCTTCTGGGTAGTCCTTCCGCCAGTGGTCGCGGTACTCGTCGTCGGCGTAGTATTTCAGGTGCAGCTCGATGTCCTCTTCGCTGCCGCTGCCGAGCATGTCGAGATGGCAGATCCAGCCCATGCTGGGCGGCAGGTCCGGAGTGATTTCGCGTAGCGTGTCGTGCCAGAGGTGTTCGTAGAGTTCGCGGTCACTTAGATGGTCGGTCTGGGAGAGGAAAACCTGCAACTCGGCGAGGCCCTCAACGACCTCCCACAGCTTGGCGGTCAACTGAGCGTCGTCAATATCTTCGGGAGCGGGCATATTCAAGCCCCGCTCGGCGAGTTGATTGAAGTGACACGTTTTCTCCGCGCTTTCGTAAGCCAGAACATTGCCCCAAAACGTCTCGGCAATTTCGGGAGGCACGTCATCACTTTCCCACGCGGTCATCTCTCCGCCCGACGCCTCGCGGGCCGATTCGCGCAGTTCGTTGATGCGAATCTGCTGATCGATGTCCGGCGGGTCGTCGCTTGGCTGGTTATCCACGGCAATACTTTCCGGCGATCTTCGCCACACTATCCCAGACGGAGTTTCATCGCTTGGAGTGTTCGCTTAAACGGATCCAGCACCAAGCCGAGGTTTTTCAGTGTGACGGTTCCCAGCAGCGGTTCGTCGCCTGGTTGGCCGAGAATGACGGGGGTGTGGCTGTCCTCACCCGCTAAAGCGATGTGGCACTCTGAAATTTCGCGCTCGATGGTCGTTCCATCGGCCAGTGTGAAACTAGCAGTCTTTTTCGCCTTCAGTCCGATTGCCTGACACACATCCTGAGGAATCAGGGAGTAGGCGGCACCGCTGTCGACCATCAGTTTCAGTTGACGAGATTGGCCGGTCGGTCCTGTGACAGTGGCTTCGACGAAAGTGAGTCCCATCGTGTGCTCCTGAGGTTGACCGGTGCCGTGGAGAGATACCCGAATTATGGGCTGCAACGTGGATTTCGGCAACTGGGACCGGTTTTGCTGCGTGAGGGCAGTCCCGGGGCAGGGACGCCCCGGCTCGCTGGGAGAATGCAAAACCCCCTGCTCGGGACGAATCCCGGCGGGGTTTTTGGGTTTCGCTAAGCCGCGAGCGGCAAAGCAAAAAACCTGGCGATACCTACTTTCGCCGTCTTCTTTCAAGATTGCAGCCTCTCACCGATCATCGGCCCGGGGTGAATTACCAACCGATTCGCCGAAGTTTTTTAACCAGGTCGAAATGCTCGTCTCGGCTGACGATTTCCAATTCATGCTGTCGAGCCAAAGCGGCGATCCAGAGATCGCCCTCAGGGATTGGTCGACCTCGTTGTTTCAGGTTATGGCGAATCGATGCGTACCAGTTGGCCGTCTCGCGATTGGGGTAAAGAACTTCCGATTCGGCTTCCAAACGCCGGAAGAGTGATTCGTACCGCTTGCGCTTTCCCATGGCCAAAAGCCCGAAACGATACTCACCGATTACTGGCAGGGGAATATGGTAAAGCCTAACACTGCCCAACACCTGAACAAGGTCTTGATCGCCGCCTAGCAGAGCGGAAACGGCATTGGTGTCGAGAATCATGACGGGGCATCTGGATCGGGAAGTCCCCACTTGGCATAGTCGATCTTACGGCAGTCCTCGTCGATAATCCTTTGAAGCTCGGCCATGTCCTCCGGATCCGCTTTACCGAAGACAGCCCGCCAACCGGTTTCTTGCTCCTCCGAGGGTGACGACTCCGGGGTGGGACCGGCCAGCTTTTCCCGTAGGGCCTCAACGAAAAACGCCTTGATCGTCTGACCCTGCAGCGCGGCCCGGGCCTTGATCTGGCGATAGAGCTTATCGGGGACTTCGACGGTGGTTTTCATACTGTAACCATAAAACCATATTTATGGTTTGTCAAGAAAGAAAGCCCATGCCGTAAAATCACCGACATCCGAAAAGGCGAGTGCGAAAGACAAAACGCCGACAGCACTCTTTCGTAGCAAGAATCGATAACGAACGTTGAGCAACGAAACTCTTCACATCCAACAGTACGTGTTCCCGCAAAGTTTAGGTCTGCATGTGCGTCTTGGCCCAGTCCGCGAAGCTCGTAAACCGCTCAGGGATGAGTGCGTTGGCAGCGGCCACTTTCGCTTCGTGATCAGGGCCGAAATAGGTGTACTCCATCCAGTACTCCATCATCTCACGGAGTTCGGCGGCGTCTGGGAATAGGCCGTCGAACTGATCAGCGGGTATCGGCGCGTAGAGGACGTCGTGGCCCTGCTCGTTGAGCGTGTCGACCATCTCCTGCCAGCCGTACAGCCCGCCGCACATCGACAGATGCTGTCCCTGGCCCACCTTGTCGGGCTTCGCGAAAACACGGGCCACGAGCTTGCCGAACTCCGAGATGTCGCCGCCGTGAATCGTCTTGCTGCCGCCGGACATCGGAAAACGCCACGCCTTCTTCCCACCCTCGATCAGCTGGGGCGCCATCATCCCGGTGAGGTTCTGGAAGTACATCGGCGGCTCGACGAAGGTGTGATGCGCGAAGCCGGCCTCACAAACGGCCTCGTCGACGAGCGCCTTGCTGGTGAAGTGAGCTACCTCGAAGCGCCCGTTCGAGATGGCCCGGCAGTTGGGCAAGGTCGACCAAACCAGGTGGTTCACGCCCGCCGCCTTCGCCGCTGACACCGCGGCCTTGCCCTGCTCGGTCTCGCTGCCGCCAGTGCCCGGATCCCAGTAGTTGGTGACGACGAAGGCGCCCTGCGCCCCCTCAAACGCCGGTTTCAGTGTCTCGGGGTTGGCGAGGTCGGCCTTTGCTATCTGGACCCCACGCTGGGTGAGGGCCCGCGCTTTTTCGCTCTCGGGGTTGCGGGTCAGGACCCTTACTGCGTACCCGCCCTCGGCGAGCAGCGCATTCACAACGCCGCTCCCTTGAGCTCCAGTGCCACCTACTACGACAATCGTCTTGGTTGTCATGTACTCCTCCTGTCCAAGCGGAAAATCCGCCGACGCTCGATCTGCATGACTACGCAAAAACCCCCACAGGGACGAATCCCGGCGGGGTTTTGCTGGATCTCCGAAGAGAAAAAAACCTGGCGATACCTACTTTCGCGAGTGCTCTCACTATCATCGGCCCGGGGTGCTTAACTACTGTGTTCGGAATGGGAACAGGTGTTTCCACCACGGTATGGTCGCCAGAAGAAGTGCAGCGGGCCGGTAGACCCGACTGCACTTAATTTGGTGTTTTGCAAGAGTGTGCTATGCGTTGCCGACCATCAACTGAAGATGGTGCCCGAACGCGGCTGACCTTTGTCCCTAGTGGATCAAAAGAGCGTTGGATAAATGTGGCCAAGCGTTCGTCCATTAGTACCGGTTAGCTGAATGCATTACTGCACTTACACATCCGGCCTATCAACCTGGTCGTCTTCCAGGGGACTCTCGGCTAGTTAGCCTACGAAACCTCATCTTGGAGCGGGCTTCACGCTTATATGCCTTCAGCGTTTATCCGTTCCGACCTTAGCTACCCTGCCGTGCCGCTAGCGCGACAACAGGAACACCAGAGGGTCGTCCTTCTAAATCCTCTCGTACTAAAGAAGAACCTCCTCAAGTTTCGTACGCCCACAGTAGATAGGGACCGACCTGTCTCACGACGGTCTGAACCCAGCTCACGTACCACTTTCATTGGCGAACAGCCAAACCCTTGGGAGCTTCTCCACCCCCAGGATGTGATGAGCCGACATCGAGGTGCCAAACCGCTCCGCCGCTATGGACGCTCGGGAGCGATAAGCCTGTTATCCCCGGAGTACCTTTTATCTGTTGAGCGATGGCCCTTCCATACGGAACCACCGGATCACTAAGCCCTACTTTCGTACCTGCTCGACTGATAAGTCTCGCAGTTTAGCACCCTTCTACCTTTACGCTCGATGCCTGATTGCCAACCAGGCTGAGGGTACCTATTGGACTCCTCCGTTACTCTTTGGGAGGAGACCGCCCCAGTCAAACTGCCCAACTGACACTGTCCGTTGCCTGGATTCACAGGAATCAACGTTAGAACTAAACCATGAACAGGGTGGTATTTCACCAATGACTCCCCCCGAGCTGGCGCTCGGGGTTCAAAGTCTCCCACCTATCCTACACAGTACATAGCACAGCCCAATATCAGCCTACAGTAAAGGTTCACGGGGTCTTTCCGTCTAGCTGCGGGAACGTGGCATCTTCACCACGACTACAATTTCACCGGGTCACTGGTTGAGACAGTACTTCTCTCGTTACGCCTTTCATGCAGGTCGGAACTTACCCGACAAGGAACTTCGCTACCTTAGGACCGTCATAGTTACGGCCGCCGTTTACCGGGGCTTCGGTCGTGAGCTTCGCACTTACGAATAAATGCTAACCCTCTACCTTAACCTACCGGCACCGGGCAGGCGTCAGTCTCTATACATCCACTTGCGTGTTAGCAGAGACCTGTGTTTTTGATAAACAGTCGAAGAAGTCGATTTACTGTGGCCCCCAGCAGCGTGAACCGCCAAGGGCACCCCTTATTGCGAACTTACGGGGTCATTTTGCAGAGTTCCTTAACCAGTGTTCTCCCGAGCGCCTTAGACTACTCGTCTCGCCTACCTGTGTCAGTTTTAGTACGGTTACCGAAGCTTCAACCCTGAGAAGCTTTTCTTGGACATCCTGCCGATGACTTCGCGAACATAAATGCACTCGGTCCCCCCGCTTGGATTGTGTGGGCGGATTTGCCTACCCACCACCTTGCAAGGGTCCACGGACGTTTCTATTCGTACCGCTCACCTTTCGGATGCCGTCCCTCCATCGGTCCACTTCGGTAGCGCAGGAATGTTGACCTGCTATCCATCGTCTACGCCTTTCGGCCTCGACTTAGGTACCGGCTAACCCTGGGCGGAATTACCTTCCCCAGGAAACCTTAGGCTTTCGGCGGGCAGGATTCTCACCTGCCTTATCGTTACTCATTCCGGCATAATCACCTGATGGCCCCGACACCGCTCCTTCCGGTACGGCTTGTATCTGACCATCAGCGCTCTCCTACCGACTGTCAGTAGTCCGTGGTCAGTTGTCCGTTGCAAGAACAGTAGCACAACCTAGACAGGCTGCTTACATGTTCAACAACAGACAACGGACAACGGACCACTGACAATCCTACTGCTTCGGTGTGTAGCTTACTCCCGTTCATTATCGGCGCAGAATTGCTCGACCAGTAAGCTGTTACGCACTTTTTAAATGATGGCTGCTTCTAAGCCAACATCCTGGTTGTCACAGCAATTCAACTTCCTTAGTGACTAAGCAACACTTCGGGACCTTAGCAGATAGTCTGGGTTGTTTCCCTCTCGACCGCGAAGCTTATCCCTCGCGGACTGACTCCTGAGATAATCGCAACGGTATTCGGAGTTTGGCTCAGCAGGGTACCCCGGTAAGGGCCCCAAACCAAATCAGTGTCTCTACCCCCGCCGCGTAGTGGCTCAAGGCTAGCCCTAAAGCTATTTCGGAGAGAACGAGCTATCTCCAGGTTTGATTAGACTTTCACTCCTCCCCACAAGTCATCCCCTCGGTTTTCAACCCAAGTGGGTTCGGTCCTCCACGCAGTACAACCCGCGCTTCAACCTGCTCATGGGTAGATCACCTGGTTTCGCGTCTACCACGCACGACCAATTGTCGCCCTATTCAGACTCGGTTTCCCTGAGGCTTCGGCCCGTAAGGCCTTAACCGAGCCGTACACGGTAACTCGCCGGATCATTATGCAAAAGGCACGCCGTCACACATTGCCCGAGGGCCATAGTGCTCCGACCGCTTGTAAGCGCATGGTTTCAGGTTCACATTCCTCCCCTAACAGGGGTTCTTCTCATCTTTCAGTCACCATACTGAGTTCGCTATCGGTCATCAGGGAGTATTTAGCCTTACGGGATGGTCCCCGCTGGTTCAGTCCGGGTTCCACGTGACCGGACCTACTCAGGTACCTCTCGGGAGATTGCCAACTTTCGCTTACGGGACTGTCACCCTCTGTGGTTGAACTTTCCAGAACATTCTGCTAGTCGGCAATTTTGTGACTCCCATGTGAAAGGCCCTACAACCCCGCAGGGGAAACCCCCGCGGTTTGGGCTGTTTCGCTTTCGCTCGCCGCTACTTACGAAATCGATTTTTCTTTCTACTCCTGTGGTTACTGAGATGTTTCAGTTCACCACGTTTGCCACGCACAGCTATGAATTCACTATGCGCCAATTCAGGGATCTCGGGATCAATACTTGTTTGTCAGCTCCCCCGAGCTTTTCGCAGACTTCCACGCCCTTCATCGCCTCCTGATGCCAAGACATCCCCCATGCGCCCTTCATAGCTTGGCCACATTTATCCAAGGCTCTCACACAGAGAACTCTGCACAAATGTTGCTACGAATCTAAGTCCGCACCGCGCCGCGTGTTGAAGCACGCTCGCCAATGCGTCTTAGTAAAGTAACGCTTGTTCGATCCTTGTAATCTAAGGACAAAGGAAATACTCACGAGCCCGTGTGGCGACCCTCTGCAAAAAGGCCGCGCGGCTCGCAAGAATTCATATGTCACTCTTGCTCATTTCACCAAATTGTCAAAGAACCGTTGATCGGCCTGCCAGCAGAGGCTGGCCCGCCAATCGCGACCGCCAGGGGCCGCTCCCATAAGTTATGGGGAAACTTAGATACTAGCGACTTTTCCTGCCCTGTCAAAGGGGGGGAATTCCCCGAATTGGAGCCGAAAAAAGCCACTCACCATAGAGGCAGTATTTTAGGTATCCCCGCATCAGGCACAAGAGGAGATATCTCACATATTTCTGAGTGTCGAGAGGAGGGCCCGGGCCGGCCGGGAAAGGGGGCCGCCTCTAGCCGCCGGACGACCTCTCGAAAAAACGGCGAGCCCAAATGCAGAACCAGCCATTGGCGGCCGCGGTCCCCGCGATCAGCACCAGGTCCAACCAAGCAGCCACTGCACCGCCAAGCGGAAACAGACGGTGGAAACCGTGCATGTACTGTCCGCCGATGCCGGTCCACATCGAGGATACGACCAGCACAGCGCCAATGCAGAACGCCCGTTGATCGCCCCGGCCGAATACTATGCCTATCACGAGCCATCCCGTCGCGATGAACCAGATCGCCCCGACCAATAGTTGGCTGAACGCCACCGGCAACAGAAACACTAGGGCACACCAAAAGGCAAAGATCGTGGTCGCGATCAAGAGGCTGCGCAGACTAAACCGCAAAGATATCCCGGGCAGCAGCGTTCGAGAACCCGCTTCACGCGGGGGCGGCGGAGGCGTTGGCGCGGGAGAGTCGGTGCTCATTGTCGAATTGGCCATAGCTTCAGAGAGATACAATCGCCTCTCATTCTACCAATCTAAGGCTGAGAGTACCAATCAGCGCCCAAGTGTCAGATCAGGCAACGGGAACGGTCTTCTTGCTATTGTCCACGGTTTGGGCCCGTGCCCGGTCCAACATGCTCTGGGCGTCGTCATCTGGCTCCACGCTGCTAGTACCGATCAGCAATTCCAGTTGAATCTCTTTGCCACGTAGCGGAATGGCACAGTTGGCAAGGGCCGTCTGAATTCGAGTGGTGACCACTTTGGCCTCGCGGTCGGAACTGCCGGGCAGCATGACGGCGAACTCGCCAGGCGTGATCATGCCCAATAGGTCCATGTCACGCAGCAAAGTCCGGATAAACTGTGCCACCGAGTCGAGCAGCAATTTGCCGACGGCATCGCCGTACTCTTGCTCTAGTTCGTCATAGTTCTTCACCACGACGTGCATGGACGAGAGCGTGACGCCGAAACGATGACTCTCGGCAACCCGGCGCTGAAGTTCGTCCGTAAAGGTGGCTTGATCTGGCAGTGTGTCCACGGACTGCTCCGAGTTCTTCACCGGGGATGGTCGTTTGGGAGTCTCAGGGGGCGCCTTCTTGGGATTTACCGCCACGTTCATCGGCAGATAATCGTCCCCGTCGCGCCAATGGCCGCAATTGCGTCCCGCTTCTTTTGAAAAGTAGACAGCGTCGTCCGATCGACGAATCAGCTTCACGGCGTCTTCTCCCTTAGCGGCCTCCGCCAGACCGACACTTATGGTGACGCTGAGCGTTTTTCCTTCGAATTTGACGACCATCGCTTCAATCGCTTTGCGAACTCGCTCTGCGGCTACACGTGCTGCGGCGATTGGGGTGCTGGGCATCACCAGCGCGAATTCTTCGCCCCCGTATCGGCAAGCGATATCGCTTATCTTCACCACTTGCAGAAGCATCTTACCCACGCTGCGCAGCACTTCGTCGCCCGCTTGATGGCCATGGGTGTCGTTGAATTTCTTAAAATGGTCGACGTCGAGCATCAACAAGCTAAAGGGTCGCCGATCACGACGGCACAAGGCGAGGTTTTGCTCCAGGGCATCGTCGAACGCGCGGCGATTGGCCAGCTTGGTCAGCGAGTCGGTGCGCGCCTCGCTTTGCTGAGCTTTGATTTCCTCAGCTTGCGCTTGAATCTTTTGTTTTGCATCGACCAGGCGAGACTGTAGTTTTTCGTTTGCGGACAAGATTTTGCCAACGGCGCCGACCACGGTGGCGTTTGCCTTGGGAGAATCGGCGTCGACTGCTCCCAGTTCGTCGGAAATGCCGGACATCAAGGTGTTGTGAGCGCCCACGTCGGAAGCCACGTTCTTGGCCAAGTCGCGCATCTGCTGGACAGCCATGTTGGTTCGGGCTGCCTCATTGGCCTTTGCCTCGAGATCGCGTTGTGAGTCGCCATCACCCTGGTCGCCGTCGTTGAGCGTCGACGAAT
>Ga0255057_10001790_pt1 | contig 11840 bp, 12 predicted proteins | sample Cases_109_6_MG_FD_189022 | JGI IMG/M metagenome (GOLD analysis project Ga0255057, IMG submission 189022) | Seawater microbial communities from Amundsen Gulf, Northwest Territories, Canada - Cases_109_6 | ecosystem: Environmental > Aquatic > Marine > Gulf | place: Canada: Northwest Territories... | reverse complement strand
AAACGCACCGTCTCGTGGCAGATATCGATCCCTCGTTCATGAAGCAGGTCCTCGACCTGCCGCAATGACAGCGGGAAGCGGACATACATCATCACCACAAGGCGGATCACCTCGGGTGATGTCTTGAAATAGCGGAACGGATTTCTCATTCGAGGACGCTACGAGACGCGCTTTCGGCGCTCAAGCAATTTTGCTCTGACACTGCCCTTTTAGGCGTTTCTGAAGGGGGCAACATGTCCGCCCTGTTCGCAGCCACCTATCCCGAACGCACGCGCGCCCTTGTGCTCAGCGGCACCTCGGCCAAGGGCAGTTGGGCGCCGGACTATCCTTGGGGTGAGAAGCCTGAAACTGTGGAGCAAGTTGTTGCTTATATGCGCCAAAACTGGGGCATGGCATTCAGCCTTGATGAGGCGGCCCCAAGCATGGCGGACGACAGGGCGGCATGCGAATGGTGGGGCGCCTATATGCGTAATTCAGCGAGCCCGAAAACCGCTGAACTGATTACCCGGCTTAGTGCTGAGATTGATATTCGCGAAGTATTGCCTACCATCAACGCGCCGACATTGGTGATCAACCGAGAAAACGATCGCTGGCACAGCGCCGACGAGGCCCGGTTCATTTCCGATGCCATTCCAAATTCGACCTTCAAGTTGGTACCGGGTGACGACCATCTGGTTTGGTATGGTGATCAAGACCGATTGCTGGGCGAAATTGAAGAATTCCTGACCGGCCAGAGGGACAGCTCACCGAGCGAGCGGGTGCTGCTTACTATTTTGATGACCGACATTGTCGGGTCCACCGAGAAAGCGGCCGCACTTGGCGATAGCAAATGGCGGGCTCTCCTGGATCAGCATGACATCATGGTTCGGCAGAGAGTGGCGGCTTTTGGCGGCAGCGAGATCAACACCACCGGTGACGGCTTCATCACGGCGTTCACGGGCCCGACGCGCGCCATTCAGTGCGCACAGGAAATTCGCGCCGACCTCGCCCGCTTGGACCTGGAGGTAAAGACGGGCATCCATACCGGAGAATGCGAGCGGCGCGGGTCGGATATAGGCGGTTTGGCCGTACACATCGCGGCTCGGATCTTGGATAGCTCGGCGCCCGGCCAAATTCTGGTGTCAGGCACGGTCAAAGACCTCGTCGTGGGGTCGGGCCTTGATCTGGATCCTGCGGGAACCCGATCTCTGAAGGGCGTCCCTGGAGAGTGGCCGCTCTACGCGTCACATCTGTGACTAACCTCGCCTATACCAGGCAAGCGCTTGTCTCCTTTTGGCTACAAGCGGACATTCCGACGGGTGTCCAGGAGCGTCTGGTTTGCCCCTGACAGCGGACATCGGAGGCGGAATATCCGCTATCGAACTGATCGTGCCCGCTTAGCCCCCAATTCGTAATGGCGTTTAGAGGTCTTCACCTCCAACAATATCCCCCGATAACGGCCTTTTGACCGCACCGAAGTGCAAGATCACACTGCCGAAGACGGCAGATAAGATCGAGCCGGTGATCACACCGAGCCGTATCGGTGCGTCAAAATCCGAATGCTCCCAAGCCAAGCCGCCGATGAATAGGCTCATGGTGAAGCCGATGCCGCAAAGCAACGAAACGCCGTAGAGTTGAGCCCAGTTCACACCTTCCGGCATACGGGCAACCCCCAGGCCGATCATAAGCCACAAGGCTCCGAATACTCCAACCTGCTTGCCAACGAACAAACCTGTAGAGATGCCGAGCTTGACCGGTTCGACGAAGCTACCAAGCCCTATGCCTTCGAAAGTAACGCCGGCGTTGGCAAAGGCAAACAGAGGCAAGATTCCGAAGGCGACCCATCCGTGCAAACTGTGTTCCAGATGCCCTTGTCGACGATGTCTGCGGCCAGCTCTGGCGCGGTATGCTCCAGGGCCACCTTGACCGCCTCGACGATGGCGCCGACCGGCTCGACCATTTGGTCACCAAATAGCCATGAGCCGTCGTTCGAAGAGGCGCTTAGGTTCCCGCCTCGTCCGCGCCCATGAGGCGGGAATAGCCCACCACGTCGGCGGCTAGTATGGCGGCAAGCCTGCGTTCCAAACCCTATCTCCCTCGCCCACGAGACTAACGACATGGGGCAGGAGAATCCATGTCGTTGGGATGGCGGTCGAATGTCGCCTTCTGGCTACTTGCAGACGAAACCGCCCACCCTCCAGTGCGTCGGGTTTACCCCTGAAAGCAGAAATCGTCCGGTGGAAAATCGGGTGATCTATTGAAGCGGACGTAAGACGACCGCTCCACCTTCCAAAGCAGGCGTCACAAGCGAGTTTAGATATGGTCTGCAAGTGACCCGAAGGAGACGGCGACGCCTAGAGCGTTCTGGCAATTCGGAAGCCGAGAATGTTGATGCGATCACCTGGTGGCATCTCGTAGCGGTCAGAGGAGCGGAGGACCCGAGGACCATAGCTCCAGGCACCGCTGCGAAGAACGCGCAGACAGTCCGATGTTTCAGAAACTGAGCTGCCATCTGTTGGCGCGTCGCTATAGCTGTCCCGATAGCAATCCCGCACCCATTCCAGGGCATTGCCATGCATGTCGTAGAGGCCAAAGCTGTTCGGGCTGTATTGGCCCACTGGAACTAACTTATTGCCGTCATTCGCTTTGGAAGAATCGAAGTCGTCGCCCCAACTGAATTGGGTCGTTGCGCCTGCACGCGCCGCATACTCCCATTCAGCCTCGCTTAGGAGTCGATAGGGCTCGCCAGGTACTTTGGTATTGAGCCAGGCAACGAAAATCTGGGCATCGTGCCACGACACCTCGATCACCGGCCTGCGCCCCTTGCCCCAACCATTATCGCCACCGGCCTCGTTCACAGGACCATTGTCGCACATGGCTTCCGCTACGCAGACCTCCCACTCGTCCCACATCACTTCGTATTTGCCCACGGCGAAAGGTTCGGTGATCGTCACCGCGTGCACTGGTTTTTCGTCGAAATCTCCTTTGTTTGAGCCCATCATGAAACTGCCCTCGGGCACGACCACCATCTCAGGGCATACCGGGCAATCACGGAATGTCGTGCCCGGTTCGGCCCCCGCATCTTCAGAGACAGAAGGTGTGGTTGGAACGCAACACAACGCGCCAGCCATGAATGCGGCTACAATCCAATATGACGATAGCGGTTCCATGATTTGAGCTAGGTGAACGGCAATCCATTCCGCCATCACGCATTATATTAGATATCGTAGCTCCGCAGCAATGATCACTGTCGGCTACTTGCAGACGGAATTGACCGTGCTGCGAAGCATCGGCTTTACCCCCTAATGCGGAAAAGTTTGGCGAAGAATTGGGTTGCGCTGCGAAAGCCGACTTAAGATGGCCGCTTGTCCCTCAGGTGCGGACCAATTTGCGGCCCAAGACAGCGGCCCGCACCTGACCCGCAGCGGGCATTGCTTAGCGCTTATAAGTTCTTGAGCTACAGAGGTCTCCGTGAAATGACGTAGCTTTCGTCGTTGAACCATAGCCCGTTGTGTTCCTGCAGGACTTCCCGCGTCGCATTCACATAGGCAGAGTCCAGGATCGCTTCTTCCAGCCTCTGCTCCTCGATTTGGGCAACATAGGTGGCAGCGTTCCAGGCTGCCAAGATAGCAGAAGTTCCAATGGTGCTCTGCATGTCGCTTGAAAGCGTGTGAAGTTCGTAGCGGAATTTCGCCCGCTCGTCCGTCCCGGTCGCAAGATTATAGTAACGCCCATCGACCCCAAGGTATTTTCGAACGGCCTTTAGGAGTTCGCGGCGGTCCACTGGAAACGGGTTTTCGTTGGGCCAAACCTTTCGGATCAGCTTAAGTCCCGGATCTTCGCCGCAAGAGTGGATGCCCAAAAGGCGACCGTTGGGGCCCAGGGCCCGGGTCAGGGGACCGATAACCTTTTCCGCCTTAAAACTTGCCGAAGCTCTAGCCCGGTACGGCTGTGCTGCAACAATAAGATCGAAGTCGGCGCGCCCCGCGCCTGGCTTCGGAATAATCGGGTCCAGGAGGAAGCGATGATCTTCGCGATATAGGACCAATACAACCGGCCTTCGGTAGGTGAGATTGCCGTTTTTCCCGACTTCGACTTGCCAACTGTCGGAGAGGAAAGGTTGCAAGTCGGTAATCTGTTCGTGGAACTCGTCGGCTGAGGCCCCGCGCAAGGCCACATCCTTCCATACGAACTTCGTGGCCGACGCCGATGATTTGGTAGTAAGCCAAGGGCTTTCTCGGTAGTAGAGATTCGTGAAGACTAAGACCGTTGCGGGATGTTCGAAAAGGCGGTCCGGCATCTCGTCCAAGGCCAGGCGAACGTCCTCGATGGAGATCTCCTTGGCCACCACGTAGAAAGGCATCGTTAGAAAGCGTCGATGCATGGCCCGCATCAGGGCTGCCAGGACGGTACCGTCGCCGACGCCGGCATCGAAGACTCGCACGGATGGGGGCTTAGGGCGGATGTTGGGTAGTTCGCGGGCGATGCGACGGCCGATTTCTCGCTTCTCCGAGCAAGTATTGACAAACATTAGGTATTTCTGCCGATTATCGAAAAAACGCGCCACCGGTCGCTTCTTATCCCCCTGCGGCGCGACGCTATCCATTGCAGTTTGCCTTCGTTCAAAATCGAATTTCAGTGAGTACGGAGACTATCTCCCCCGGTGTGAAGAATCCATGGTCCTGAGAAGACCTCTTTACGACCGCAACTGGCTACTTGCAGACGAAATCGGCCACGCTGCGAAACGGCGGCTTTTCACCTGAAAGCAGAAATCGCCCGGTGGAAAATCGGGTGATCCGTTGAAGCGGACGTAAGACGACGGCTTGCCCCTCGGAAGCAGGCGTTTTCGACCGACTCAATTGAAGACCGGAAATGACCCGTTACGGACATCGAGCACGATGAGTTAGCTTCCCGAATAACGAATGTTCGTGTTAGATGACCGAGCTTCGCAACACGCCCAGTGGAGGGAAAGATGAAAGCGTTACCTCAAGTTTTGTTTTGGTTGGGAATAATATCTGTCCCGCTTGCATGGGTGCTGTGGTACTTCGGGCCAGAGCTCGAACTCATGAGGCCTGTGCTTAGCGGTGTTGACGATCCTGCATTGAGAGAGGTCCTTCAAGAAGCTCATGCAGAGCGGTTGGGAATTTGGATAGCTATCTGGCCAGTAACTCTTCTGGTATTGAGCTCTATCCTTGAAAAGAAAGTGCAGGGATAAACGACAATACGGCCGGGCTGGGTGTGCGGTCGAGGCGGCCGCAGATCCGCACGCTGACACCCGACAACGACCGGATAAGGACACTCGTTCGTCATCTGGTGAATGATCGCGGGTGGCTATACCTCGCCGCCCCGAGCAGGGGGTCGCCACGCTCGGGTTACCCCTGACACCGGACCTTTGCGCCGGGATATTTGGGTCCGAGCTTTGTTCGTTTTGCGCTCAAGTCCAGTACCGACGGGCCGAAGCGATGCGAACGAGCACAGGGGTCAGAGACTCACCGCACCAAAGTCCATATCTCGCGGACTGGAGAGGCATAATCAGGGATATCGTTGACCCTGGTGACTTAGCGGCTACAGACTAGGGCATGCGAAATGACAAGGATGAGGGCGCCCCGAACTCGGCAAGGTCGCATCACCGATGGCCAGGGACGCTTCTGGCGGGTCTAGGGCTGATCCTAGCCTCGCAGGTCCTACTTAGCATTGATCTGGTGTTGCGGGAAGCCGCACCATCACCTGGCTGCGGGACAGCTTCCGACGAAGAGCGATGTTCCCCTCGGTGTCGAGACCGATCAGGTGGAACGTGTTCTTGCCTATATCAATGCCGATCGTCGTCACTTGCTTCGTCACTTTGCGGGCCATGGTTCATGCTCCTTCTGTTATCTGCACCCAAAATCCCAGGGTGCGTCTCGGAGCACGGTCGGTCCATCCCATTAGCGGACATTCGGCGGATTTCGCGGTTCAGCAGGCAGCGCCAAGAAAGTGCACCCGCCGTACCACCGATGGATGGACCGGGACCTCGGGTCACGTCACCCAATCGCGTATTCCGCTACCATAGGGGTTTGCTCATTCTTTCCGTAAAGGCGGAGAGCATGATGTTGAAGCTGATGCTGATCCTTGTCTCGTCGCTGCCGCTAGCGTCGACCGAATGAGGCAGCCAGGACGAGAACATGAGAAGGGTGCCGTCGCTGACCTTGACCACAACCTGATCCGTGTTCTCGGCAGTGAGTTCCGTGATTGGCGGCCGAATGATCCCCGTCTGCGACCTGGGATCGTGAAAATTGACGGTGTCGGCACCTTCGTGAGTGCGAACATAGTAGACGCCACTCAGGAAGTTGTTGGGGTGGCTATGGATAGAGTGCGCCGCGCCTTTCGGGTTCATGTTGGCCCAGAGGCCAGTTATCTCGAAAGCACCGTCCCCGGTTTTCAGGAATTCCAGGACGCCTTCGGCCGCGTCATGGATGCAGGCGACCAGGCTCTGAAATTCGTCCAGATGGTGCAAGTCCTTTTCCGACTGCCAGCCGCGGCCCGGCGCCAAATCTCCTGCATCGCGCCTCATCTCATCGAGTTTTGCAAGTACGTCGTCTTCCATCCCTTGACGGACGCTGGGCGCCACTTGCGCCTTCCAGACAATGGTCGGGAACATGCGGAGCACGTCTAATGCCTCGAACTTGGCTCCACAGGTCTCAATCATTCCACCAGCCCATCTCATTCGGGGGACCGTCGTGCCTTACGCCACTCCGTAGAATACGTTAGTTTTAGCTACGGCCGAGGAGATAAATGGAGCGGAGCATGCGGGACATTGTCAGCGATATCCTCACGTGGCCATGGTTTTCCGAACCCCACGGCTACAACTTCAACGGCCACCTCGTTCGCGATCCCGGTGGCAACATCTGTATCGACCCGGTCGAACCGACGGAGGACGACATGGATACCCTCGTCCGCGAGAACGCGGACTGGATTGTCCTCACCAACCGCAATCATTCCCGCGCGGCGAACAGGGTGCGGGCGAGTACCGGCGCGCGAACGGTAATCCACGCCGACGACGCGGACCACGCCCGAAGCCAGGAGACGGAACTGGACGGTGCGTTCGAAGTCGGCGGCACGGTCGGGCCGTTGGAGGTGGTCGACGCCTCCGGAAAGTCGCCAGGCGAGGTTGCCTTATTGTGGCGGGACCGGGGGATCTTGATCGTCGGCGATGCGATCATCGGCAACCCGCCGGGGCAGTGTGGACTCTTGCCGGAGCGCGTAATGGAGGACCCGGCTCGTCTTCGGAGTAGTGTGCGCAAGCTCTTGAATCTCGACTTCAACATCCTCCTTGTTGGCGACGGCGAATCCATACTTCAGAATGCCAAAGCCCGGCTCGAGGAACTGGTTGAGACGTTTCCAGATTAAATCTGCGGCTCCTGGCAGAATTGGCGTCCCGGTGTCGCAACCCGAAGCGTAGGTATTAGGGTGGGTAGCTGATACAATCTCCACATGGCCGACCCCACCCTGCCGAGCTCGCCGTTCGCGGGGACCATTGATTCTTATGATGGCGCCGCAATTCGGTCGATCGCACCGAAGGAGCTTGCACGGACTCTCCAAGCACACGAGCTCTATGTGAAGTCCAAACAGCGGTTCGGTAAACGGGCCAATCTGGACTCGACCGATCTCGTGGGAAAATCCTTCGCCGGTATGAAGCTTTGGCACATCCGTATGCAACGTGCGGATCTTGTCGGCGCGGACTTCACGGGCGCCGATCTCAGGCGAGCAATCCTGGTCGGAGCAACAATTCAAGGCGGTCGCCTCGCCGACGCCGACTTGACCCGTGGGCGGCTCAACGGGATCAAACTGACTGACGCCGACTGCAAAGGGGTTTGCATGGTCGAAGCCGATATAGAGTTTGGCATCATGGCGAACTCAGACTTCCGCAACTCGGATTTTCGCAACGCCGATATGAGTGGCGCGATTCTCGATGCGGCGGATTTGAGCGGTGCGGATTTACGGGGGGCGAACCTGCGTGGCGCGTCGTTCCAGGATACTCGTCTGCACGGTGCTGACCTGCGAGATTCCAGAATGGGCGGCGTAATCTTACGGCACACGTCATTCAATGGCGCCGATCTGCGCGGCGCTTATCTGCGTGTAGCGAAGTTTCACCGCACCGATTTGTCGAGCACCGATCTGCGGGATGTGGAGGGACTGACCGCAGAGCAAATCGTACACACGATCCGCGATGCCCATACACGCCTGCCTCTTGACTTGATCACGAAGCAGGAAGATGGCGAATAACGAACAGATGGATTTGCTGAAGCAGGGGGCCCAGGCATGGAACGCTTGGCGGGCGGAACAAACCGAGGCGACCATAGATCTTTCAGGTGGCGCCCTCCGCGGCCTGGACCTTGAGGGAGCCGATCTTTCCGGCGCCGACCTTAAGGACGCCGATCTTCGCGGTGCCAATCTCAGCGGCACCAATCTCACGGGCGCACATCTTGAGGGCGCCAATCTTTTCAAGACCACTATCAATGGCGCCGACCTCAACGAGTCCGATCTCCGGGGGGTACAGTTTCTTCAGTGCCCACAGCTCAATTCTGCGCGCAACTGGCAATCGGCCTACCGCGACGAAGACCTGGCATGTGGCGCGACGATCCCGAGCTACTAGATTTCCGTGGCGTGCCAAGGCGGAAGCTTGTCCCCTAGCGGGGCCTTCGCCGACATCGGTTTGTACATATTCGGCGTTTGCCCAGGAGCAACTTTCTGAAGAGGGGGCTCAAGATGCTGGAACTCTGTGATCAGGGCTGATGTAGGTGGACAGGATCTCTTCCACGAAGACCGGGCTAATCCCGAGGTCTTCCAGTGTCAATTCGTTCCCCTCGATCACGTTGTCCTGTTTCATCAGCTTCACTTGATCACGGGTCAATGGCGGGTCGGGGAAGAACGCCATAAAGGCCGCTAACGTGTCCCACAAGAAGAACGGGACCGGGACCAAAACTCTTCTCCTGTCGACCTGCTTGAGCACCAATTGTAAGAGTGCATTGTAGGTGTAGACTCGGGGCCCGCCCAATTCATAGGCCTTGCCCTGCGTCGAGGGATCGGCCAAGACCCTCACGCAGGCTTCCGCAACGTCCCCCACGAACACAGGTTGCAGGTTCGTGCGGCCCATGCCGAACAGGGGCAGGACCGGAGTCCGTCGTGCCATGCCGGCGAGGGTGTTGAAGAAGGAATCATCGGGTCCAAAGATCACGCTGGGACGGAAAATCGTAACTCCATCAAACGCTTTTTTGACCAGGACTTCCCCGATGCCCCGGGCTCGAACATAAGGGGAGTCAGATGTGGGATCGGCACCCAGACCCGAGATATGGATCAGCCGCTTGGCCCCTGCTTGTCCTGCTTGCCGGGCTACATGCAGGGCGCCCTGTCCGTGGACCGCGTTGAATCTCGCCCCGCCTTTCTCGACATAGTGGCCGACGGTATTGATTACCGAAGCCGACTGCTTCACCGCCCGGGCAACCGATATTTCGTCCCATACATCGGCGTGTACGAGCTCGATCTGGCCGTCCTGGCCGAGCCGTTCGAGGAAGGATGCGCGCTCGGGGCGGCGCACCGCCACGCGGACGTTGGTCCCCTCGGCGGCCAGGTATTTCACGATTTGGCGTCCAAGGAATCCTGATCCTCCGAACACTGTTACACGATTGGATTCCATCGGTTCTCGCTCCTAAAGATCGAAGCATAGCGCGAACGCACCGTAATTCGTGGAGATGGTAGAATTTCAAACGGGCAGATGGCATTAGCTGAGTGCTTAGTCCGAGCGAGCAAACTCGGAAGTGTGTATCGGCCCCGACCATGAAAAGGAAGCCGCGATCATGATAGATGTGAAAAAGGCGATGCTAGATCCCACGATGGTGTTCAAGGATCCCAAGGAAGTCGTCGCCAACTCCGAGCTTTCCCGCGACCAGAAAATCGAGATTCTGCGCCGCTGGGAATACGATGCCCATCAGCTTGAGGTGGCAGAAGAGGAGGCCGGGATGGCAGTTCGCTGTCCGGAAATGTTCGACCGCGTTGTTCAGGCACTGCACGCGCTCGGCGCAGAACGCGACACGGAACACACCCCACCGACGAAATAGCCCCATAAAGTCGCCGCGCCCGCGGGGAAAAGTTAGGCCTTCCTCTCGGTCTATCTTGGCCACATCATACTAACGGCCGCGGCTTTAACGATGTGTGTCTGAGATGAGCGGATAACCCTGGACCTATGGCCTCGAACCCTAACAGCCCGCCCAGTAACGTCCCTGGCGTTCCCGACGCGGTGGCGCGGGTGCGCACCTACCATCAACGCACAAAACATCTGCCCGGGCAATTCGCTCCAGGGCCTGGATACATGGACTGGGCTAACCAGCCCGACCCGTTTCGCCGCTTCTCAGGCGCCCGAAGCATCGAGTTGCCACTTGTACGCGATGACGGCACACCGCCCTATGACTCGTTGTTCCATTCCAAGGAGACGCCGCCTCAGCCGCTGACCGCTGAGAGCCTTGGCTTGTTTCTTGAACTCTCGCTCGGGCTCACCGCCTGGAAGGAGTTCCAGGGCACACGCTGGGCGTTGCGCAGCAATCCGTCGAGCGGCAATTTGCACCCGACAGAGGGCTATGTAGTGTTGCCACCTCTTGCCTCACTGTCGGATTGCGGCGGGGTGTATCATTACGCGCCACGCGAGCACGCTCTCGAGCAACGCTGCATCCTTAACAAAGCTGCGATGGGCACCCTGGCTGCCGTGTTGCCCGCAGGCGTCTTCCTCGTCGGCCTCACGTCGGTGCATTGGCGCGAGGCCTGGAAATACGGTGAGCGTGCCTACCGTTATTGTCAGCATGACGTGGGTCATGCGCTCGGTGCGTTGTGCATTGCCGCTGCTGCCCTCGGTTGGCGTGTCGCGCTCGTGTCGGCGCTCTCCGACACCGAGGTCGCCGGGCTGCTCGGCGTCGACCGCACCACCGACTTCTATGACGTCGAAGCAGAACACCCCGACCTGATTGCGACGGTGATCACCGACCCGGCCGGTGCCGTCCCGCCCAATTTGACGAAAGGTACGGTCGCTGGCGTGCGGGCCTCCCGTTGGACGGGTAAAGCGAACCGGCTGAGCCCTGATCACGTCGATTGGGCGGAAATCGCCGCCGTCGAGAACGCCACGGTCAAGTTGTCCACAGCATCGCTCCCATTCCCGGATTGGGGTGCAATCGGCACTCCTGCGTCGGGACCAAAGCGTGATGTTCCACGGTCGGCGGCGATTATCCGTCAGCGACGAAGTGCCGTCGACATGGACGCGCGGACCGGGCTATCACTCAATTCCTTCTTCGGCATGCTTGCGCGCACACTTCCCGATCGCCCGCACCCGCCGTGGACGGCGCTCGATTTTCCCAGCAGAATCCATTTGTGTCTGTTCGTGCATCGAATCGATGGGCTTTCATCGGGGCTATACGTTCTCGTGCGCGACGAGGCCCGGCTCGACGCTTTCCGTGCCGCGTGTCACGATCAATTCGCCTGGAGGCACGTTGAGTCGAGCGGCATGCCGCTCTACGCCTTGGCCCTCGGGGATTACCGAGAGGCCGCTACTCAAGCAAGCTGCTTTCAGGCGATCGCCGGCGACAGCGCCTTCAGCCTCGGTATGGTAGCCGACTTCGCGCGCACTCTCGAGGAGGATGGGGCATGGGCATACCGCCGCCTGTTCTGGGAAACCGGTCTGATTGGCCAAGTGCTATATCTTGAGGCTGAGGCCGCCGGGGTGCGCTCAACCGGCATGGGCTGTTACTTCGACGACGTCGTGCATCAGCTGTTCGGCATTGATCTCTCGAATGATGCCTGGCAGAGCCTTTATCACTTCACCGTCGGCGGGGCTGTGGACG
>Ga0255057_10001789_pt1 | contig 11846 bp, 6 predicted proteins | sample Cases_109_6_MG_FD_189022 | JGI IMG/M metagenome (GOLD analysis project Ga0255057, IMG submission 189022) | Seawater microbial communities from Amundsen Gulf, Northwest Territories, Canada - Cases_109_6 | ecosystem: Environmental > Aquatic > Marine > Gulf | place: Canada: Northwest Territories... | reverse complement strand
GGCGACGAGTGGCCTATAATTACTCAAAGTGAAAGCTGTAGGCTATCGGCTGTCGGCCAGAAAATGCGTATCGTCCGGCGGTTCTCTTGCTGAAAGCCGACGGCCGATAGCCGATAGCCTATGCAGCGAAAACAGTGATTTTATGCAGAACAGGTCAGCCGAAGTTTTCACTCTGAGTAATTACTGATAACAAGAGAGTAGGCCGGAATAAGTCCGCGCGGTTCCGGCATCAACCCGCACCCGGTACGCATTGCCGGAACTGCGCTCCGCTTGTTTCGGCCTACGAGACTGATTATCGGCTGCACAGGCGGGAGCGTCTTCACGGAGTCATGGGATTATGAGGTTCAAAGAGACGCCGGTTGATGCGCGATCGCGCATCGCAAAACGCCCCCTTCTGGCTGCGATTCTATTCCTCCTGGTTGGCATCTTGCTCGGCACGGTGATCCGGCCCGGCGAGGGGCCTCCAGAGCGACAGTCAGCCGACGTTGAGTCGATGCAATCCACCAACGAGCAGGACCAGGCGACGATGTGGACCTGCTCGATGCATCCTCAAATTCACAAAGACCAGCCTGGTCAATGTCCGCTCTGTGGCATGGATCTAATTCCCGTGCAAAAGCAAACGGCAGGCGGTCTGCGCACGTTGACCGTGAGCCCGGAAGCACGAGCCCTGATGAACATCCAGACCGTGCCCGTGGAGCGAAAGTTCGTCAGCGTCGTCGTTCGCATGGCTGGCAAGGTCGAGTATGACGAGACACGTCGCGGCTATATCGCAGCATGGGTCCCGGGCCGGCTCGATCGTTTGTACGTCGATTACACGGGCGTGACCGTCAAGAAAGGCGACCACCTGGTCTACATCTATAGCCCGGAACTCTACTCTGTCCAGGAAGAGTTGATCCAGGCGATCCGGTTTGCAGCTGAACGCGGCGACAGAGCCAACCCGGGAGGGATCAATCTGGTTGAATCTGCCCGGGAAAAACTCCGCCTGCTGGGACTGACTGAAGAGCAGATTCGGCGGATCGAGGGTCAAGAGGGGCCCACCGACCACATCACCATTTATGCACCGACGGGCGGCATCGTCATCGAGAAACTGCGTCAGGAAGGAGACTACGTAAAAACGGGCGAACGCATTTATACCATTGCCAACCTCGACCAAGTGTGGGTGATGTTGGACGCCTACGAATCCGACCTCATTTGGCTTCGCTATGGTCAGGGAGTTACGTTCACGACTGAAGCTTATCCGGGTGAAGAGTTCGTTGGCCGCATCTCCTTCATTCAGCCTGTACTCAACGATCGCACGCGGACCGTGAAGGTGCGCGTCAACGTGCCCAACCCGAAGCGTAAGCTCAAGCCGGACATGTTTGTGCGCGGGATTGTGCAAGCCAAGGTTGCCGAGGGAGGCGAAGTGATTGGTGTCGACCTGGCTGGAAAATGGATCAGCCCGATGCATCCCGAAATCGTCAAAGATCAGCCAGGCACATGCGACATCTGCGGGATGGACCTGGTCAGTGCCGAATCGCTCGGATACGTGACGGCCAGCGATCGGCTTCGGCGAGCCCCGCTGGTGATTCCCACCACTGCGGCATTAGTAACCGGCACACGCGCCGTGGTTTACGTCGAACAGCCAGATGCCGAGGAACCGACTTTTGAAGGTCGAGTGGTCGTGCTCGGCCCTCGCGCTGGGGACTACTATTTGGTCCGGCAGGGGCTTGAGGAAGGCGAATTGGTCGTGGCCCAAGGAACTTTCAAAATCGACAGCGAAATGCAGATTCGCGCCAAACCCAGCATGATGACCCCAGAAGGTGGCGGAGGCGGAGGGCATGTCCATGCCGGCAGTGGAACGAAATCTCTGGAAACTTCCACCTCTGGAGCGGACCACGCTGGCCATGCCTCGATGCAAGTTACCGTGCCGGCAGCTTTTCAATCGCAGCTGGCCTCGCTCTGGCAACCTTATCTTCGCCTGCAAGCCGCACTAGCTTCTGACGATTCCGCTGAGATGGCCTTGGCAGTCAGGCAGTTTAGCAGCGCCTTTCGCGCGATTGACGCCTCCAAGCTGGACGACCGCGGTCAGGAAGTGTGGAACCTTCCACACTCGCAGATTGCTGCAGCCGTGCAGGTGATGTTGTCGACCGACCAGATCGAGGACGTACGCGTACAGTTTGAGCCGTTATCGGACAACTTGACGACGCTCGTAGAGACCCTGGGCATGGGCGACGTGGGAGCCGTTTACCAACTGCATTGTTCCATGGCGTTTGACAATCGCGGGGCGTCCTGGCTGCAAGACAACCCCGAGGTGCGCAACCCCTACTTCGGCAGCAAGATGCTTCGCTGTGCGGACCCAGCGAAGCAAATCGTAGGTAAGGAACAGCTCAAGAATAATTCCGGCAGTTCACCGTAAGTTGACAGAGTAGGAACCACGGAGTCACGGGGGACACGGAGCACCGATTGAGGAGAGACGTTTGATGCTGATATTGGAAGAATTGACTGGTACTATTTGCTCCGCGGCCATCGAAGTCCACAAACAGCTTGGGCCGGGTCTGCTGGAATCGGCCTACGAAGAATGCTTGTGTCACGAGCTGCACCAACGCGGGATCGCATTCCAGAGACAAGTTCCTTTGCCGGTTACTTACAAGAACGTGCGACTGGACTGTGGCTATCAAATGGATGTCGTCGTCGAAGATCAGGTCGTCTTGGAGTTAAAGAGCATTGAATGTGTTCTGCCAGTCCATGAAGCCCAGCTGCTCACCTATCTGAAACTCAGCCGGAAAAAAGTCGGATTGCTATTGAACTTCAACGTCCAACTCATGAAGGATGGTATTACTCGACGAGTGTTGTAAGTCCTATCCGAATCATTTTCCCTGTGTTCTCCGTGCCTCCGTGGTGAATCCAAAACGTGGAAGTTACTCTTGAACCGATCCTACCCAGCTTCAGAACGCCAAGACGGCGCCAATCATCACCACTAGACACCTCGCGTTACGCGAAGATGCAGAAACACCGCGAGCAACATGACTGATTTGCAGCAACCAGCAAGTTCCGATGCTGACAATCGTCGGTCGCTCTTGGCCAGCGTGATCTACTTCTGTCTGACCAACAAATTGGTTGTCTCCCTGGCGGCGATTGCCATCGTGTTGTGGGGAGCGTTGGTCGCTCCGTTTGACTGGGACCTGGGCCCTCTGCCACGCGATCCCGTTCCCACCGACGCGATTCCCGACATTGGTGAAAACCAGCAAATTGTCTTTACCACTTGGACGGGTCGTTCGCCACAGGATGTGGACGATCAGATCACCTATCCCCTCACGGCAGCCCTGTTGGGCGTGCCGGGCGTGAAGACGGTGCGCAGTTCTTCTTTCTTCGGCTTCTCGTCGATCTACGTCATTTTTGAAGAGGACGTCGAATTCTATTGGTCGCGCACCCGCGTGCTGGAGAAACTCAATAGTTTGCCGGGGGGCACTCTGCCCGAAGGAGTCCAGCCGGCGCTCGGCCCAGACGCCACGCCGCTCGGTCAAATCTTCTGGTACACACTCGAAGGTCGAGACCCCAATGGCAACCCGGCCGGAGGCTGGGACCTCCACGAGTTGCGGACCGTTCAAGATTGGTACGTCCGCGACCAACTGCTCGTAGCTGATGGCATTAGTGAAGTCGCCTCAGTGGGCGGTTTCGTTAAGGAGTACCAGATCGACGTCGACCCCGATGCGATGCGGGCTGCCCGAGTCGGGCTGGACGAAATCATCATGGCCGTGCAGATGTCGAACATCGATGTCGGGGCACGTACGATCGAAATCAACAAGGCCGAATACTTCATCCGCGGACTCGGCTTCATCGAAACAGTCAGTGACATCGAAGAGACGGTCGTCGCACAAAACGACAACGTGCCGATCACCATCAAAGATGTTGCCAATGTGACGATGGGGCCAGCGCTGCGTCGGGGGGCGCTGGACAAGGGAGGCGCGGAAGCCGTGGGGGGCGTGGCGGTCGTCCGTTATGGATTCAATCCGCTTGAAGCCATCAAGAGCGTCAAACAAAAAATCGTCGAGATTGCACCTGGTATGCCAACCAAGGCCGTCATCAATTACTCAGCGACTAGTCGCTCGGATGTCGAGCTGTATGCGAAGGAACACGGTTTTCAGGCATATGCTGGCGTGGCGTTGGATCACGACGCCTGGGTCAAACACTTGACACCAGGCGAGCGGTGGCCTGATTGGGTGACCACGAGCCAGGTAACTGTTGTGCCGTTCTACGATCGCACTGGGCTGATCTACGAGACGCTCGGCACGCTCCACACGGCACTGGTCGAAGAGATTCTCGTCACGATTATTGTCATCCTCGTTTCTGTGCTCCATCTCCGCAGTTCGCTGTTGATTAGCTCGCTGCTGCCGCTGGCCGTGCTGATGTGCTTCATTGCGATGAAGCTGTTCGACGTGGAAGCGAATATCGTCGCACTGTCTGGAATCGCGATTGCCATCGGCACGATGGTCGATATGGGAATCATTCTCTGCGAAAACATCTTGAAGCACCTCGAGGAAGCCTCTCCGGACGAAGATCGCCGCGACGTGATCTTTCGCGCCTCAAACGAGGTTGGCGGCGCAGTGCTCACGGCCGTGGCGACGACCATCATCGGTTTTCTGCCCGTCTTCACGATGGTGGGCGCCGAAGGCAAACTGTTCACGCCCTTGGCGTTCACCAAGACGTTTGCCCTGTTGGCATCGGTCATCGTGGCCTTGGCAATGATCCCGCCCGCGGCACATTTTCTTTTCACGGCCAAGATTCGCTGGGATTGGCTCAGGCGAGCGCTTTTCATTGTTCTTATCTTTTGCGGTCTCGGCGTTGGAGTGATTCTGGCGTGGTGGGCCGGCGCGATTGTCGTTGCCCTCGGAGTGTATCATTTGGCCGAAGAGCGGATGCCGGCTGGTGTGCGTCGCTTTACACCTTGGATCGCTACTAGCGCGGCTGCCGTCCTGGTCGGTTTGTTGCTGACGGAACACTGGCTTCCACTGGGTCCTGAGAAGGGAATGTTTAAGAATGTTTTGTTCGTGGGAGGGCTCATCGGTGGGTTGCTCCTGTTCTTCCAGATATTCGAGCGGGTGCTCTACGCGCCGATTTTGCGTTGGTGTTTGAATCACAAAAAACTCTTCTTGGTCGTGCCCACACTGATCGTTCTCGCCGGCGGCAGTGTCTGGCTTGGCTTTGACACGATGTTTGGCGCTATCCCGTGGTCGGCTGAGCGTGTGGGAGTTGGCGCTGATACGATCCGCCAGTCGCGACCGTGGCAAGCAGCCTCCGCCGCCTTCCCGGGCCTGGGCAGAGAGTTCATGCCGCCGCTCGACGAAGGCTCTTATCTCTACATGCCCTCCACGATGTCACACGCGTCGATCGGCGAGGTGCTCGAAGTGCTGCAATTGCAGGATCGCCGCATCATGTCGATCCCCGAGGTGGAATTGGCCGTCGGCAAGTTGGGACGGGCCGACAGCCCGTTGGACCCCGCCCCGGTCTCGATGATTGAAACAGTGATCAACTACCATCCCGAGTATGTCATCGATCGAAACGGCCATCGCCAGCGATTTCGCATTGATCTGAACGAAACGGATCTCTTCCGTAGCGTTGATGGCGAGCCGCTCGCTGCGTCAGACGGACAGCCGTATGTCGTTCAAGGCCGCTACGAGCGCGACGATCAAAGCAATCTGAAACCAGACAACAAGGGCGCTCCATTTCGTCTTTGGCGACCAGCGTTGGACCCGAATCTCAATGATGGCCGCACCGCCTGGCCCGGCATTCAGAAGCCGGACGATATCTGGGACGAGATTGTGGCAGCAGCGCAAGTGCCTGGCACGACGTCCGCCCCTCGGCTACAGCCCATTGCTGCTCGACTCGTCATGCTCCAAAGCGGCATGCGGGCGCCGATGGGAATCAAGATCAAAGGGCCCGACCTGCTCACGATCGAACGGACCGCGTTAGAAATGGAAGTGCTGCTCAAGCAAGTTCCCAGCGTGGAGGCTTCCGCAGTGTTCGCCGAACGAATTGTCGGCAAACCCTACCTGGAGATCGACTTCGACCGGCGCAAGCTGGCCCGCTATGGACTAAGTATTCGCGCCGTGCAAGACGTCGTGGAAGTCGCCATTGGCGGCCGACGCGTCACGACGACAGTTGAGGGGCGAGAGCGATACCCGGTTCGAGTGCGCTATCTGCGGGAGCTGCGTAACCAAATCGAGTCGTTGGGAAAAATCCTCGTCCCTGCCAAAGATGGCACGCACATCCCGCTCAACCAAGTTGCCCAGATCAAGTATGTCCGCGGCCCTCAAGCCGTGAAGAGCGAAGACGCCCGCCTAATTGGCTACGTGCTGTTCGACAAAAAGCCCGATTTCGCTGAAATCGACGTGGTTGAAGACTGCCAACGGTTCCTGCAAGAGAAGATCGATGCCGGGGAGTTCGTCTTGCCGGCCGGCGTCAGCTATTCGTTCGCGGGCACCTACGAGAACCAAATCCGCGCCCAGGATACACTGAGGGTCGTTTTGCCGCTGGCGCTCTTCTTGATTTTTCTCGTCCTCTACTTTCACTTTCGTTCGGTCTTGACCACCTCACTCGTGTTCAGCGGCATCGCCGTCGCCTGGGCAGGTGGATTTCTGATGATCTGGTTCTACGGGCAGCCCTGGTTCCTCAACTTCTCGGTGTTTGGCACCGACATGCAATCGCTGTTTCAGATCCATCCGATCAATTTGAGCGTGGCCATTTGGGTCGGCTTCTTGGCTCTGTTTGGCATCGCTTCGGACGACGGAGTGGTGATCGCAACCTATTTGGATCAGAGTTTCTTCCGTCGCCGAATTACGACGCCCGAGGAGGCGCGTGCAGCCACGTTGGAAGCAGGGCAGCGCAGGTGCCGGCCATGCCTGATGACCTCGGCTACGACGATTCTGGCATTGATCCCAGTGCTCACCTCGACCGGACGCGGCTCAGACATCATGGTGCCGATGGCCATCCCGACGTTCGGTGGGATGACGATCGTGATCATGACGATGTTTATTGTTCCCACGCTTTATTGTGCCGCGCAGGAATGGAAACTGCGGTGGGGCATCGAGGACCCGCGCTTCGCAGCCCATCAGCGGACTGATGCATGACGCAAGGCCGCGCGCTAAGCCCCAAGCGGCCAGCCGCTTGCGGCCTAGCGGTTCTGGGATAGGTTCTTAGCGCGCGAGTGGAGTTTCTGCGTTGATCAATGATTGGCCGGTCATTTCTTCCGGCTGGGGCACTCCCATCAGGGCAAGCAATGTGGGAGCGATGTCGGCCAGGCGGCCCCCTTCACGCAGTTGGCAGCCTTTTGCTCGGTCGTCGACGACGATGAGATCTACGTCGTAGGTCGTGTGCGCTGTGTGAGCCTCGCCCGTGCTGGGGTCGATCATCTGTTCGCAGTTTCCATGGTCGGCAGTCACAATGAGCCCGCCGCCTTTTTCTAGCACTGCAGCAACGATCTTTCCCACGCACTCATCGACAACCTCCACGGCACGGATCGCTGCTGCAAGATTTCCGGTGTGGCCGACCATGTCTCCGTTGGCAAAGTTGATGATGTAGACGTCGTGCTGCTGAGATTCAATTCTTTCGAGCACTGCGTCCATAATGCCGTGGGCAGACATTTCGGGTTTCTTGTCGTAGGTGGAGACATCGCGCGGCGAGGGCGCCATGACTCGCTCTTCGTTGGGAAAAGGATCGTCGCGATAATCGTTGAAGAAAAATGTCACGTGAGGATATTTCTCAGTCTCGGCACAGCGAAACTGCGAGAGGCCGCGGCGGCTGATGACTTCCCCAAAGATATTTGGCATCTTGGGCAGTTTCTCAAATACGACTTCGACAGGCAGGCCTTGTTCGTAGCCAGTCATGGTTGCGAAGTAGAGGTCCTCGATTTGTTGGCCCCGGTCGAATCCACCCCCATCGATGTCGTTCCACTGGGGATCGGGAAACACGAACGCCTTGGTCAATTCACGAGTTCGGTCACCGCGGTAGTTGAAGAAAACCACGGCATCACCTGACTTGATCCGTTGAGCAGGCTCGATTTGGCCGACAGGCGAAATGCTCGCGGGCAAGACGAACTCATCGCCCTGGCGGCTCGGCTCGGTGGGTTTGTCGTAGTAATCTTGAATCGCGCCCTGAGCAGAAGTGAAGATTCTTTCAGAGCCTCTCGTCAGCAAATCGTACGCCTGTTTCACTCGCTCCCAACGCAAATCTCGGTCCATTGCGTAGTAGCGCCCGACGATGCTTGCGACTCGCCCGATGCCAGATTTCTGCAGCACATCTTCTAGTTGCCGAAGATAGCCGATACCGCCGTTCGGCGAAGTGTCTCGACCATCCATGATTGCGTGCACGAACAAGCGACCTCGTTTGAGGCCCATTCTGCTGCAAAGATCTACCAGGGCAAATGCGTGTTCCAGATCACTATGCACCCGACCATCCGACAGCAGACCCAGCAGGTGAAACGATCCGCCCGTGCTGGCGACGTGCTTGATCGCACCCTGGAGTTGCGAATTCTCGAAAAAGACTCCTGCTCGGATCGCCCGGGAAATGCGCATTACCTCCTGGTCGACGATTCGTCCCGCACCAATGTTTTGGTGACCCACTTCGCTGTTGCCCATGACACCCGTAGGCAGCCCGACGTCTTCACCGGAGGTTCGAATCTGCACATGCGGATAGGTCGAGAGCAGTCGATCGTTGACCGGCGTCTCGGCCAGATGGACGGCGTTGGCATGATTCCACTCTTCATGCGGGTTATGGCCCCATCCATCTCGCACGATCAGTACCGTGGGTCTTGTTATGGACTCATCCATGGCTCTCAACTCAGACAGTTCCCGGCAGGCTCAGAAACAATTCTTCACTGTACCAAGATAGATTCCGACCGGAAAGCGGCGGCGAGCTCGGCACGAGTGCTTTGACAATACCTAATTCTGAATGTTGCCAAAGCACTAGCCGACGGCGGCAGGGGTCGGGTAGAATGTCCCGTTCTTCGCCCACATGGGTCCCTTGACAAGAGGACGGTCATTTCCGAATCCGTTTCCACCGCTGAACGAGCCGCCCAGCGCAGTCTGAATTTGGCCCTGGCCGCGGCGCGCACTGCCGAGGACAATCGGGGTGAGAACATCGTGGTGCTCGACATGCGCGCGATCACCCCGGTGTTCGACTACTTTGTGATCGTCACGGGCAACAGCCGTCGGCAACTGCACGCCATCAGCGAAGAGATCGACCACTGTCTGGAAGACGAGTTGGGCGATCGTCGGATGGGAATCGAGGGCTACAACGAAAGTCGTTGGATTCTCTTGGACTACGGCAACGTGGTGATCCATCTGTTCGACAGCGAAACTCGCGAGTACTATGCCCTGGAACAATTCTGGAGCAACGCCCATCAGGTCCCCTTGCCGTGGCAGGAGAAACCCAACGCGGCAGCCGAGGGTCTGCAATGACTCTCGCAGAGACTATTCTTGGGAACACTCCGCCGCATTCATGAACACGCTCGTCGAACTTCGCGACAGATTTCGCACGGCGCTTGCGTCGTTGGATGCCGATGCGGGCAGGTTCGCGGAGCTGGTGTTGCCGAGCCAGGATGCAAGGTTTGGCGACTATCAGGCCAACTGCGCGATGCCGCTGGGCAAACAACTGGGCCAATCTCCGCGAGAGATTGCCCAGCAGTTGGCCCACGCCTTGGACCTGGCCGACATGTGCGAGCCGCCCGAGATCGCCGGTCCCGGGTTTATCAATCTCCGTCTCAAGAACGACTGGCTCGTCCAGCAATTGCAATCAATTGCCCAACTGCAAGCCATTGCCGGTGACCAGGCGCAACTGGGGATCGCTCCGGTGGGCGATCCCAAGACCTATGTGCTGGACTATTCGGCGCCCAACGTGGCCAAGCCGATGCACGTGGGACACATCCGCTCGACCGTGATCGGTGACGCACTCTGCCGCGTGTTGCGGTTTCTGGGTCATAAGGTGATCAGCGACAACCACATCGGCGATTGGGGCACCCAATTTGGCATGATTATCTACGGCTACAAGCATTTCGTGAGCGAGCAGGCGCTCGCCGCGGAGCCGGTTGCCGAAATGAGCCGACTTTACAGGCTGGTCAACCAATTGGTCGAGTACCACGACACGGTCAACAATAAGATTCCCGAGTTGGAACAACAGATTGTCGGCCATGCCGTGCAGTTGGAGCAGATGGACGACGCGACGATCCCCGAGGATCCCCAGGAACAGAAGAAAGTCGACAAACGTCTGCGGCAAGCCGAGACGCAACTGGCCGACGTGCGAAAGACGCTCGACGGCTTGCGGAAAAAAGTGCTCGTGGTCGACGAGGACCCGCAATTGGCAAAACTGGCCACGGAGCACGCGAATATCGGCGCGGCCGTGCTGGCGGAAACGGCCGCCTTGCACACGGGCGATCCCACCAACCGAGCACTTTGGGAAAGATTTCTGCCGCCCTGCTTGGCGGAGATCGAAGCCACCTACGACCGCCTGGGCGTCTCGTTCGACCACACTCTCGGCGAGAGTTTTTATGTGGATCGTCTGGCCGCGGTGGTCGCGGAACTTAAGGAAACAGGCCTGGCGCGCGAGAGTGACGGGGCGATGTGCGTGTTTCTCGATGGGCACGACACTCCACTGATCGTGCAGAAAAAAGACGGGGCCTTTCTCTACGCCACCACCGATCTGGCCACCGTTGAATATCGGCTCCGCTCGTGGTCGCCCGACGCGATCCTGTACGTCGTGGACCATCGCCAGTCGATGTATTTTGAGCAATTGTTCGCCACCGTGGGGCTGTGGGGCTGCTGTGTCACTGAAAGGGGCAACGTGGAGCTTCGGCACGTGAGTTTTGGCACCGTGCTCGGCGAAGATGGTCGGCCGTATAAAACCCGCTCTGGCTCTTCGGTCGGCCTCACGGGACTGCTGGACGAAGCGGTGGAGCGGGCCTACCAAATCGTTTCAGAGAACGACGACGCCCGGCCCGAGCCGCTCTTGGGTGATTCGGATCGCCGCGAAGTGGCTGAGCGGGTCGGCATCGGCGCGATCAAGTACGCCGACCTGGCCCACAATCGCACCAGCGACTACGTCTTCAGCTACGACAAGATGCTGGCCATGACCGGCAACACGGCCGCCTACATGCAATACAGCTACGCCCGCGTGCGGAGCATTTTTTCCCGCGGGGATGTCGAAGCCGAGTCGTTGCGCGACGGCCGTGCCACACTGGTTCTCGACCATCCGTCCGAACGGGCCTTGGCGCTGGCGATTCTGCAGCTGAGCGAAACGCTCGCGCGAGTGGTCGACGACTATCGGCCCAACCACCTGACCACGTACTTGTTCGACCTGGCGAGCAAGTACTCCGAGTTCTTCGAGCACTGCCCGGTGCTCAAGGCCGAGAGCGACCAACTCCGCACCAGCCGGCTACTGCTGTGCGACCTAACCGCCCGCACAATCGCCCGCGGGCTGAATCTGCTGGGGATCGAAGTCGTCGAGCGGATGTGAGCTCACCGGGTGCCACTGTCTGGCTTGTCCAGCAGTGAAACCCTAGTACCCGCTTCGCACTGCTGGACAAGTTCGTAGGGTGCATCAAGTCCGTATCGGACGCATCAAAGCCGCCGTTTTTGAGAATGGCGAGGTTCGGCGAGTTTTACTCGCGAAGACTTACCGCTGCTTGCCAAAGTTGCGGACCAAGTCCACTCGTATCTGTACGAGCAGAATGGTTCTGCTGGCCAGTGATGGTTTCTTGAGGCCACCCATGCACCACCGGCCTCTCTTCTCGACCTTCGGAAAAAGAGAGACTATGGTTACACACCCCCCACCAACCTGCGGCGGTGTGTCACACGAATGGCACTTAGATAGCGGAA
>Ga0255057_10001788_pt1 | contig 11851 bp, 14 predicted proteins | sample Cases_109_6_MG_FD_189022 | JGI IMG/M metagenome (GOLD analysis project Ga0255057, IMG submission 189022) | Seawater microbial communities from Amundsen Gulf, Northwest Territories, Canada - Cases_109_6 | ecosystem: Environmental > Aquatic > Marine > Gulf | place: Canada: Northwest Territories... | reverse complement strand
CTCTTTGTCAAGGAGCGTCCCAAGGCTGCGGAGTCGGGACCACCACCTTCGTTGCGTGCCAGCGTCCGCCGACTCATCCAGGCATGGCGTCGGGCGAGGACGTACGAGGGCGTCGCCCGGTTTCTGATGGGTCGTTTCCTATATACCGATGCCGTCAACACTCTGATCGGAGGCTTTCTTACGATCTACGTGATCGAGGAACTCGACTTCTCCGACAGCCAGGTCCAAGGGCTGCTCGGCGTTGCCATCGTCGGAGCGATCATCGGAGGAATCTGGGGAGGTCGGCTGGTCGACAGGCGGGGACCGCGCTGGCTGCTGCATCGAGTTCTGTGGACCTGGATGGTCGCCATATCGTTGGGAATCGTCGCCGGCGCAGCAGGTATCAGTTCGCTCGTGTGGTTGCTGGGGGTACTGGGCGGTTTGGCGCTGGGGGCAACATGGGCGGCCGATCGGGTCTACATGCAGCGTATTTCGCCGCCGCGATACCTCGGCGAGTTCTACGGTCTCTATGCGACTGTTGGACGGTTCGCCACCATCCTGGGGCCGTTGGTGTGGGGAGTGATCGTCTCCATCCTCGGGCTACCGAGAGAGTTTGCTCTGGGAGCACTGCTCCTGTTCATCGTGGCATCCCGACTCGTGCTCCAGGGAGTAGATGACAGCGTGCGTGAATGGGATGCAGCCGATCTCAGCGAGTGAGAGGGCCGCAGGTGGTGAGGTCAGGGGTGCTGAGGGGCCCGATCACAGCACACCGGTCACGGTGCGGAGTCAGGCACGTGAGACGTACGGAAATAGTCGCGTCGGATCGGGCAGTCGCAGCGGTGGATAGACGTGGGCGCCGCTGTCTTCGAGCGTGGTCTGACCGGTGGCATCAACACCCATCTTGTCTGGCATGAAGGAGAACAGCACCTCGCTGTGTCGCTGTCCCGAGACATACGGATGCAGCTCGGCGAAGGACGGGATCCGTCGGCCCACGACATCGAACAGCGTCAAGCGCTCGTCATCCACCTCGAAGAAGATGGCGACCTCCAAGTCCGCCACGAAGTACAGGGAGTTCCGCAGCGTGTACAGACAGTGGAACATCAAGAGCTTGGGATTCAATGCGCCCAGCAGATCAGAAACGGGGCTACGTTCGCACGCCAGTCGATAGACGAGCGCGAGGTCTTCGTCGCTCTCGGGGTCCAGCTTCCGTAGCCCGGGTTGAGGAGCCTGCGACTTCACCTTGAGGCTGGTGATCGTCTCAGCCACAGGTATGAAGCCGCACTTCTCATAGAAGCCAACGGCATCCTCATCCGCAAAAAGGAAGAATCCATCGTGGGTCACGGCGGCCCAATCCAGCGCCTTCTCGGTCAACCGGCGATTCAACCCACGTCCACGGAACTCAGGCAACGTCCCGACACCGGAGAACTGGCCCAGCTTCTGTCGCCTGCCATCGACCACCATCTTCATCGAGAACAAATTGGTCGTCGCGACAACACGATCGCCTTCGAAGAACGAGAAGGCGGTGTAGTGCTCTTCGTCCCAGTAGCCCTTCTGCTCCCACAGCGAGAGATCCCAGCCGTGAATCGAGATCAGGAACTGCTTGAACTGTTCCCTGGCCCGATGGTCGTCCCAATACCCCGAACGGAAGACCAGCCCTTCCTCTGTCTTCATGCGGCCACCTTCACTGCGGGCCCGAGAGAACACATCTGGCGAGCTTACGATTGCCGACCGCTGCGTGGGGTGGCTCGAATCGATGCATCGCCAATTCGGAGGTGCTTACCCGACACCACGAATCTCGACACGGAGCGAAAAGGGAATCCCAGTGAAGTCCTGACAGGGGTGCTGAGGGAAGGAGAACCTGCCCGGGCGGCCGTCGTTATTCCTGCGGCCGTCTACGGCTGGCGTTCCTCCAGCAGGTCAAGGATGCGAGCAGTTCTCTCTTTGAGGGCATCGAGGTCGGCCATCATGCGATTGGGGGGGAACGATTCCGGCATGTTGGCCAACATCCGATCGCACATCTCCGAGCACCGCTCCCGCATGGCAGGGCCGGCACCCTCGGCCATCTTCCGAATGGCCAGGCAGATCCCGACAGCAACCACTGCGAAGATGATGAGACGCCTCATGCCTACCGACCCTCGAGTCTGCGGCGCATGGCGTCGAACTGCTCGTCGGTGAGTTCGCCCGCCGCGTAACGCCTGCGCAGCACATCGAGGGCGCTTTCATCCCGTTCGCTGTCCTGCTCACCGCCCATCATGCCCATGGGGCCCATACGCATCGGACCCATACCCCTTCCACTCCCGGAACCTCGACGGCGGAAGCCAAACATCCTCGACATCATGAGCACCATGAAGATCACACCGATGATCGGAAAGATCACCCACACGCCATTTCCATCAAACATGGAACCACCACCAACAAGCCACTGGACCTTCTTCCCCGCTCTAGACGACGCACACATGCCTACGTCTCATCGCTGACCGGCGGCGAGGACGCGACCATCCGATGTGACATGCCCTCGAATTCGACGGTATGTGGCCGATCTCTCACCTCCTAGGGCCGAACGGCCCTAAATTCTCAACCCAGGTTTGTCGAGACGGCGCTGTCAGCGCTGTGGCGCGATCGTGAACTCAAACGGCACCACCAGAATGGCCATGTTTCGACAGGGGTGCTGAGGGGCAAGACTTGTTGCTAGGCCAGAGATGCCAACACGTCCAGGGCGGTTCGACGCCGTCTGTCCCAGACCTCCGGTCAAGAGGATCGATAGTTACCCTGAGTGCATGGTCGCGAAAACGGCAGCAATCTTCTTGGTGGCAGTCCTCGGGGAGTTAGGCGGCGTGTACGCGATTTGGCGATGGCGTCGAGTCGGAGCGTCGATCTGGCTGGTCCCCATCGGCTTGGCCGCTTTGCTCGCCTACGCAGTGGTCCAGACGTATCAGCCCGAGGCGAGTTTTGGTCGTTTATACGCTGCCTACGCCGGTGTCTTCCTGCTCGGTGCGATGCTGTGGGGCTGGGCAATTGATGGGCTGAGACCAGACCGCTTCGATAGCATCGGAGCAATCCTCGTTGTCGCTGGCATCACCATCATTCTGTGGGGTCGAGTCCTCTTCACCTGAACCGATCACGACGCTTCCAATGGTGCGGGTGAGGAAGGATTCTGTCTCGCACTCGGCTGATGGCTAGATCGTGAGCTCAAACAAGACTCAATGCTGGTCAACTTTCGACAGGGGTGCTGAGGCGCGTGATCTGTTGACTCTGCCGTCGCCTCCCCCAGTGTTCACGAGCTCTGCAACGAGGTGGCGACTTTGTCGAGCTTCAGCCGCTCGATATGTGCCGTTATGTGCGCGGGTTAGGCCCGGTCCAGAAGTCTCAACTTGTTTTCAAGCAGCGTTGAAGGTGTACCTTGAAATCATGATGATCGATTTCACACCCTCTCGTGACCTGTTTCCGTTCGAGGCGAAGTGGTTTGAGTCCTCGGTCGGTCGGGTGCATTACATCGACGAGGGTGAGGGTCGTCCGATTGTCTTCTGTCATGGCCAACCGATGTGGAGTTTCCTCTATAGGCACATCGTTCTCGGTCTGCGTGACCGGTTTCGGTGCGTGGTCATCGACTATCCGGGTTATGGGCTGTCAGTCAGGCCCGATGGCTATGGGTACACCCCTCGGGAGCAAGCCGGGGTTTTGGGGGAACTAGTGGACCATTTGGGATTGGATGACATGATCGTGATGGGTCAAGACTGGGGAGGGCCGGTCAGCATGAGCATGGCCGCAGCCAGATCTGATCGTGTGTCCGGGTTAGTCCTGGGAAACACATGGTTTTGGAAAGACGCCAGCCCAAAGATGCGTCTGTTCAGCAGATTCATGTCGACAGGTTTCATGCAACGCCGAATTCTCGAGAAGAACTGGTTTGTCGAACGCGGTATCCCAACTGGGATAACAACAAAGCTCTCGGACGAGGTGATGGAGCATTACCGTGCCGTTCAGCCCACGCCGGAGATGCGTGTGGCTTTGCCAATTGCCCCGCGGGAGATCCTGGCGTCGGGAGATTGGCTCGAAGACCTCGACACCCAAGTGAAAGCGAACCTCGCGTCGAAACCAGTGCTGCTGATCTGGGGAATGAAGGACATAGCTTTCCGTCCCAAATTCCTGACTCGGATGAAAGAGGTCTTCCCCGACCAAGTAGTCGTGGAGCTACCAAAAGCGAAGCACTTTATCCAAGAGGACGCCCCGGACGAGATCATCGCAGCCATCATCAGTCGATTCGACTGACATCATCCGGTAGACAAGCTTGAGCGGCCCTTATCACCGGCTTTCGCCATCTCAAGTCCGACCACTCGGGATCGGCAAGAGTCACCCCACCCGCTCAGGAGGAGGTTGAAAGAGACGGGGCGGCGGTGAAGTTTTGACAAGGGTGCTGAGGGCCTGATGCCGACATCGAGGTGTCGGCATCCAAGCTGGTAGGACATCGATCGGCTGCGGTCTGGTGGCACTGTTGCTGCGGCTGCGATTAGCTTCCAAGGATGCGAACAGGGCTTATCACACAGTTGCACGGCCGACCTGGCGGCGACACGCCGGCACCAACTTGGGAGTCGATCCGTGAGAGGGCAGCCACCGCGGAGGCGGCCGGGTTCGACATGTTCGTGTTCGAGGACGCCCTCTTGTACCGCAGAGAGGCAGCAACTGATGGCGTATGGGAGTCGGTGTCGATAGCTGCCGCTTTGGCGGCAACGACGGATCGGATCAACCTCGGCCAGTCGGTCGTCAATTCGCCTTACCGCTCGCCGGCGATGGTCGCCAAGATTGCCGACACCATCGACGAGATCTCCGGGGGTCGATTCGTACTCGGTATCGGAGCCGGGAACACGGAGGATTCCGACTACGAAGCGTTTGGATTCCCGACGGACAGTCGGTACTCGCGATTCGCCGAAGCTATCCAGATCATTCACGGCCTCCTCAAACACGGCGAGATCGACTTCGACGGCGAGTTCTACACCATCAAGCAGGCCGAACTGGTGTTGCGCGGCCCTCGGCGGGAGGGTCCACCGATCAACATCGCCGGGAGTGGCCCAAAGATGCTGCAGCTCGTCGCCAAGTACGGCGATTCATGGAACTGGTGGGGCTGGGACGAGACGCTCGAACAGATGAACGAGCGGCTGGGGCCGATCATTGAACTACTGGAACAAGCGTGCGAGTCGGCAAGCCGTGACCCTTCCACCCTGGGACGAACTTACGACCTGTACACCGTGGTCCCTGAAGGCTTCAGTACCGAAGGTTGCGGCATGGAACAGCCGGTCGCGGGTACGTCTGAGGAGATCGCCGAGCACATTCTCGCTGTCGGTTCCCTCGGGTTTGAAGAAGTCCGGTGCGACGTGTTTCCGAAGACGGCAGCTGCGGTGGAAGCCATGCAATCCATCGTGGAGATAGTCCACGCCGGTTGACCGCCCGCAGACGGACGCGAGCACCCCCCAACTGGATAGTGGCCCAGTCGCGATCGTGATGCTCAGGGCTTGCTTTCCCACGCTGCACCCGAGGTGGCGACCGCTGGCCCATCAAGTGAAGGGTGGTGGTCCCGGTACCCTGTTGCGCGCACCGGTCGACGAGGCTCGCTGCCTCTCCCCATCACTCGCCATTGAGCCCAAGCAGGTCTCCTAACGATGCAGGATCTACTCGCCAATATCGCCGTTGTCGCCGCCACCGCGGCCACGCTGTTCTTTCTGGTGCCGCAGATTGCCAAGCTGGTGCGCACCGGCGATTCCGCCGGGGTCTCGACCACCTGGCCGGCGATCGGCTTCATCAGCAATATCGGCTGGTTCGTGTATTTCGTCCACGAGGCTCTGTGGGCGTCGCTTCTGGCCCCGCTCGGTGCCTCAACGGGATATGCGGTCACGTTGTGGGCTCTCGCACGGACCGGGCGACCGCTCGGTCTGAGCTATGTACGCGGCGTTGTCTTCGGCAGTGTTCTGGTGGTGACGACGGCGGTCGCAGGCTGGACGACTCTGGGTGTGGCGCTCGGGCTGTCATTCGGTGTGATGATGATTCCATCCCTATGGACCGCCTATCGGACTCCCGATCCGTCGGGTATTGCCGGCGGAACGTGGTGGCTGGGCGTCGCCGAAGCGGGCCTCTGGGGTTTCTACGGCTGGCACCACGCCGACGCCGGGATCATCACGTTTGCAGTCACAGCACTGCTGGCGTCGGTGGGCATGCTGGCGAGACACGCTGCCACCAAGCAACGCATGAAGTCGCTGACCCCCTCTCCAGTCGTGCCAATAAATGGAGATTCGTGCCAATAAATGGTCATTGACTAGTCATCTTGTGCGGCTCAAGGTAGTCACCTCAAATACCAAGAGTAGTGCTATGAACACTGTGAGCAGCACCGAAGAGCGGGGTTTTACCATCATCGAGACCTCGGTGGCAGCCTTTCTCACTGTGGTCTTCCTGGTGGGGTTCAGCCAGACCATGTTCGTGGCTCTGGCGAGTGCCCGCGACAACCGACTCCAGCTGTCGGCGAACGCGGTGGCGCTGGAGCAGATCGAAATGGCGCGTGGCCTGCCGTGGGAGCAGCTGCGGATGTCCTATGTCGATCCGTACGCACCGCTGCTCACAGAATCGAGAGAATCGGTGAGCGGCGATGCAGCCGGGTTGCCGACTGATGAGGTGTTGTTCGTCGACTACCTCGGAACGGTGTACCCGATGGTGATGGAAACACGCGACGGCGTTGAATTCACGATTTGGAGATACGTGACAGCACCCGACCTGGAATCGCGCCGCTTTGTCGTCGAAGTCGTCTGGTACGTGGACGAGCGACCCGAGCGGTACTTGGCGTCCACCATGCTGAGTGAGGCATCGGCTTGACCATGCGTGCGCGACTCCACTCGGACTCCGGAGCGCACCTGGTCGAACTGGGTGCAGCGATGCTGATCTCCGGGTTGATCGTATCCCTGATGGTGACGTGGATGGGAGCGGCCGGATCCTCGTTGAACCTCCTCCAGTCCGACGATGAAGCCCTCCAGAGTCTTCGCCTTGCCAAAGAGCAGATGAGCCAAGACGTTCGCAATGCGGGCTCCATCATCGTGGCGCAGAGTGACCTGCTGACCCTGTGGGTGGACGATGATCGCGATGGGACCCTCGACGTGGGCGAGACGGTGTCATGGCACATCACGGCGACGGGGGAGTTGACCCGAGCCATCGACGCCGGTCCTGCCGGTCGAAAAGCGGACCAGGTCGACGTTGCGAGCAGCTACTTCGCTTACGACGACATCGCCGCCTCGCAAGTGGCCAATGTGACCTTCTACATGGTGGTGATTGTCGAGGAGAATGGGGCGTCGGCCGAACGGGTCACGACCGCCACCATCCACGTGAGAAACGCATAGAGGAATGGCCATGAAGCTCGTGCGGAACCTCCGAACCGATCTTGCCAGTGATGGTGGGTTTGCCCTGGCGATCACGATGAGCCTGGGGGCGATCATCTTTCTGCTGTCGACCGTGATGATGGCCCGGGGCATCCGTCAGGTGACCATGACTGCTCTAGATGTCCGTTGGGATAGGGCACTGGATTCGGCCGAGGCGGGGCTCGACACCGGGATTCAGGTCCTTGAAGCGGATGGCGAATACAACACAGGTGATGTGCCGCCGGCGTTCGCCACCCCCAAGGCCGAGAGAGATTGGGCGGTACTGACCGCGTTGGGAAGGCCGGCGAGTGAGGTGGTGGTCACGCCGACCGGCGAATTCGTTGTGGTGAAGCCGCCCGGGACCGCACTTCTCTATTCGGTAGGGTTCTCGCCAAGCCGGGATGCTGCGGTGCGGAGCGAGCGAGCAGTGCGCATCGGATACACGCTGAGTCCCATCGAATGGGAGGTCGAGTTCGCGCTGCTCGTTGGTGACGATCTCTCGTTGAGTGGCAACACGACGATCAACGACACCAACGACAACGAAGGGGCCTCGGTGCACATCAACGGCGCGTTGTCGACGACCGGTTCCTACTCGGTCGAAGGGTGTGTCACTTCTTCTGTGACCGCTCTGACAGGAGCCATCAACTGTCCGCCCAGCCCGATTTCGTATCGGCCGATCCCGACCATCGACCCCTTACTGATGTATCCCTTTGCTCACTTCGTGCTTTGCGATGACGGCGTGCCCTATGGAGGTCCGATCCATTCCGTGTCCCCGGATCCAGATGGAGCGCCGTGCACCGGCGACGAAACAGTGGTGGCGCTCCCGGGTTGGTCGTCCAAGAAACTGGGCAATGTCTGGAACTGGAAGACGACGACGTCGGATCCGACCGAAGGCGTGTTCTACATCCATCATGGGGTCTTCAACGGCAACGTGGGAGCAGACAATGCTCCCGCCACAGAGGTCACGGTCATTTTGTCGAGCGAGAGCGGTGCAGCCTGCACCGGTAAATCCACGGGCAACATGCGGCTGGGGGCGGCGAGCAACATGGTGGTGCACCCGTCGCTGGCCGCCCTGGGATACGACCTTGTAATCGTGGCGCAAGGCGATGTCGACTTCGTCGGGAGCGCGACCGTGGGTGGCTTGATACTCGCTCACGAGCAGATCGACTATGCCGGAAGCGCCGACTCCTGGGGCGCGGTGGTGGCAGCAGGGGTATGTAACACCGTGGGGTCCCCGGTGCAGTCGAGTGGTACCACCGGCACCTCCGTCATCAACTTCGCAGGCCCCATCAACACGCCCTTCATCGATCTCGAGCGGCGTGCAGACGTGGTCGCCTGGCACGAGCTCTAAGAAGCCCGGGACGACTCAGGGCGGACCCCCGACGCTTGTCCGATCAAACTCACTTCCGGGTGAAGTAGGCCACGGTCTTTGAACTCACCGTCTCACCACGATTGAGGTAGCAGTCGGCCAGGGTGACTTGGGGCTTGCCGTCAGGTCGCGGGGTTCTTGAAGACGTAGGTCCTGACCACCTGGTCATCTTCGATGGTCCAGGTCTGGTAACCCTTGCTGCGCAGATTGTCGATTCCGGGTGCGGGCAGGTGAGAGGTGACCAGCTCGACGATCTCACCTTCGCCAAGGTCTTTCGCTGCGTGCAGAAGCGGGTTGATTGGCATCACATCGGGATCGAGTTCGTCTTCGCGTAGCACGACGACCACTCGATCGGCCTCAAACCACTCGGGTTGTTTCCCGAAGTAGGTCTCCTCGTCGGCGACATCGGCTTCGACCGGTTCCTGTCCCACCGCGGCGCGCAAGGCGTTCACCAGGGTTGCTGATGGCATGCGGCCTACAGCAGCGGCCTGCCTCAGGCTGGCAACCCGGGCCACGCTTCTTCGGAGCACCGGGTTTCGTAGCTTCTTGAATGCCGGCGCCAAACCGATCAGTACCTCTTCGACCTCGGGGTAGTCGCGAAGCAGTGCCGCCACTCGCGTTTCCTTTGTGATCGGCGGTCGATCCGGCATGGCTTTCCTCAACTCGTTTGCGTGGAAACAACGGGACGCGGCTTCGACCGATCCACACTACTTATCGGCGACTCACTTGCGGGTGAAGTGGGCCACGGTCTCGATGTGGAAGGTCTGGGGGAACAAGTCCACGGGAGTTGCCAGGTCGAGCCGGTATCCGGCCTCGTCCAGGTGGCGGGCATCCCTGGCCAGCGACGCCGGGTCGCAGGACACATATGCGATTGATCGGGGGCGACCGGCGCTGACGGCTGCCACCCCGGCGCCCCCCAGGCCCTCTCGGGGAGGGTCGACGATGGCGATGTCCCAGCTGCCGCCAATATCGACTTCTTCGACCGAACCTCTCTCTATCCGGTGCGCGACCCCGGCCTCCTCCAGGTTGTGGCGCAGGTCGAAGACGGCCAACCCATTGGCTTCCACTGCGATCACGGTGTCAGCCTTGCTGCCCACAGTGACGGCGAACAGGCCTCCGCCGGCATAGGCGTCGAGCAGCGTCTCTCCCGGCTGCGGCTCGAGGCCTTCGGTGATGAGGGTGACCAGGGCCTCGGCACCGGCGGTGTTGTTCTGAAAGAAGGCATCGCCGGTGACCCGTAGGTCCATTCCGGCGACCGTTTCGTGGATGTCGCCGCGGCCGATGACGGCGTGGACCCCGGTGCGATCCCGCCGGGAAACTGCGCATCCCCACGCCCCGGCACCGTCAGGGACCGGGCCTCTGACGACTGCCAGGACTGCTCCTGTAGTCGTCGATGTTCGGAGGGTCACGCCGCGAACCCCGTCGAGATCATCGAGTTTCTCGAACACAGTCCCCAGGTTCGGGTGCAGCAGCAGACACTCGGCGATGGGCACGAGGGTGTGGGTTCCCCGCCGTGTCAAGGCGGGCGCACCGTCCAGCACCGAGAAGTCCATGCGGTTGCGGTAGCCGTATTCAGGTTCGGGTGCGACGGTCGGAGTCACCGGCGGGTCGTCGAGACCGCCGAGATGAGCGAGTTGGCCGGCGACGATCGACTGCTTCCACTCCAGCTGCGCCGGATAGTCGGCGAACTGCCATTGACAACCACCGCAATTCGCAAAATGGCGGCACGGCGGTACGACCCGCTGGGGGGATTCCTGCACCACCTCCTGCAGCGCCACCCGCGCCCATGCTCCCTTGTCTTGCACCACCTCGCCTCGCACCAGTTCTCCCGGCATCGCTCCATCGACGAAGTGAGCCTTGCCGTCGATGCGGCCCACGGCGGCGCCGCGGTGGGCCATGCCGGTGGGGGTGAACTCAAGCATCTAGCCAGGCTATTCCGACTGCGGATTCCTGTCGCATCGACTGATCGAAGGAGTTTCAGCGCCGGGTTGCTGCCGACGCCACTAGGAGCGGTCGAACTCGCTTATCGGCAGCAGGCGTGAGTCTTCCAGCGCGGCCGACCGGTGGCCCATCCCGGCGCGGAAATCCTCGTTCTGGGCCATCGTCATGAATGCTTCCAGGCTGGGGTATTCCACCAGCAAGATGACATCCCACCGCTCGTCGGGTGGCCCGATCAGGTGGTGGCCACCACCGCCCATGAACCGGAGTTCAGCGCCGACGGTTGCGAGAAACGGCAGCGTGTGGGCGGCGTAGCGATCGTAGGCCTCCCGGCCCGTGATCGGCTCGTCGGGCGCCAGCTCGGGATGCGATGAGTAGTCGGCCTCCGCTCGGAACCGCAGCAGGTTGAGCATTGTCACCGGTCCGCCAATATCCCGCTCCATCAGATGGCGGTTGCCTTCTTCGGTCGGCTCGAGGTACATGGGCGCACGAGTGTATCGGTCACCCACTGGCGTCGCCCGTCCGTCGTCAGGCTGCCGTGCCTCAGACGTATTCGAGCTTGGTTTCGATTTCTATCTGTGGCGAGATGCTCCTCGCCACCGGGCACCATTCAGCGTGCTTGGTGTGGACTCGCTCAGCCGCCTCCTTCTTGTCCTCTGAAACGCCGGACAGGCGATATGTCACCGAGATCTTGCGGACGATGAGTACCCGACCGTCCAGGTGGATTTCACCTACCGCCTCTGCCTCGAGCGGTCCGTCGGTTGCGTCGATTCCGCGCGCCTCCAGCGCGCCCCGAAGGGTCCCGGTCAGTCACCCGGCGGCAGCTGCGACTAGATAGTCGATCGTCGTTGAGGTCGGCGGGTAGGCGTTCTCGGCGATGCCGTAGTGCTCGGCGATCTCGGCGTGGACGCCGAATGTGATCGGTTCCTGGCGGCCCGGCACATATGCTCGGCGCATAGGGCCGTCGTACGGCTCGATCCTCACGTGTGACAGGTAGACGGGTTCGCTCATGACACCTCCTGGAGACGAGGGTATCCGAGACGTGTCGCCGGCGCCCGTCGCCGGCGGCCACGCGGGGCGGAAGCGCGATACTTGGAACACACACGCCGGATGAGGAGTCGCATGTTCGAGCCGTACTACCCAGAGCCCTATTCGGACTTCACCGACCCCGCCAACA
>Ga0255057_10001786_pt1 | contig 11853 bp, 9 predicted proteins | sample Cases_109_6_MG_FD_189022 | JGI IMG/M metagenome (GOLD analysis project Ga0255057, IMG submission 189022) | Seawater microbial communities from Amundsen Gulf, Northwest Territories, Canada - Cases_109_6 | ecosystem: Environmental > Aquatic > Marine > Gulf | place: Canada: Northwest Territories... | reverse complement strand
CAGGCTTCAAGACTTCACCACTGGGTCTTGGTCCGTGTTCAAGAACCCCGACGTCCGCTTCGTCGCGATCAATACCACACGGTGGGACGCCCACAAGCACCGCGCACAACCGCTGATCGGCGACGCCAAGTTGGCCCTCGAAGCCCTGGAAACCCAGCTCGGCGACTATCGAGCGCCCGAGTCGTGGCTCGAGAGCGCCCAAGGGCACATCGCGCGGTGGCATGTCTACCTGGATTCGTGGAAGACTCGCCACAGCGATGGCCCCCCGGCCTATGCGCAGGTCATTCAGATGGTGAATGACCTATGCGACCCAGACGACTACTGCCTCTCCTCCGCCGGAGGGCTGCCGGGTGAGCTGGTCATGGGATGGCGATCGAAGTCGGTCGGCTCGTTCGATACCGAGTATGGCTATTCCACGATGGGCTACGAGATCGCCGGGGCATGGGGGGCCAAGATGGCCCGTGGAGACGGCGACGTGATCGCGTGGGTCGGCGACGGCTCATATCTGATGATGAACTCGGACATCTACAGCACGGTGATGACGGGACACAAGGTGATCTTCATCATCTGCGACAACGGCGGCTACGCCGTCATCAACCGTCTCCAAGTGGCCACCGGAGGAGCCGAGTTCAACAACCTCCTGCGCACCTCCCGCCACGAGCGCTACTTCCATGTCGACTTCGTCAAACACGCCGAGTCGATGGGGGCCCGAGCGGAGAAGGTGGAGCGCCTCGAGGATCTACCCGAAGCATGGGAGCGCGCCAAGGCGGCCGACCGCAGTTACGCGATCGTCATCGACGTCGACGAGTACACCTGGACCGAAGGTGGCGCCTGGTGGGAAGTTGGAGTCCCCGAGGTCAGCGATCGCGCAGAAGTCAGGGTGGCACGCGCCCAGTGGGAGGCCGAGAAGAAGCATCAGAGAGTCGGGCTCTGAGTACGCAATGCCTCGTAGAGCCGCTGCCAAACTCAACGGGAAATACGTTATCCGGATCGGAGCGTTCTCATACATCGGCACGTTCGAAGCTTCGTCGGCCGTTGGATGAACGTGGCCCCGGGGCGGGCCGAGGCGCCGACGTGATTTCCTCCCGCTTCGATCTCGTGTCCGTCGGCCGGGCCAGCATGGACCTCTACTCCCAGGACATCGGAGCGCCATTCGAAGAGATCACCGGCTTCGACACGATGGTCGGCGGTAGCCCGGCGAACATTGCCATCGGTGTCAGCCGGCTCGGCATGTCTGCGTTGTTGCTGACGGCCGTCGGCGACGACGCGGTTGGCGACTTCGTGATCCGGTATCTACACGACGAGCGCGTTGAGACCGGGTTCGTCCCGCGCAAGCCAGGAAAGCTGACGGCGCTGGCCCTGATCGGCGTGCAGCCCCCCTCTACCTTCCCTCTGTCGTTCTACCGAGAGGACCCCGCCGACATCTACCTTGACGAAACCGATGTCGGACGGGCCCCTATCTCATCGGCCCGCGCCCTACAGATCTCCGGTAACGCACTGAGCAGGGGCCCGCGTGCGCAGGCGACACGGACCGCGCTCAGGATCGGACGCGATGCCAACGTCGAGAGATTCCTCGATCTCGATCTACGACCGACCGAGTGGGACGATCCCCGGTCGTTCGGAACTGCCATCAGAGAGGTTCTCCCAGACTTCGACGTCGCCATCGGAACCGAGGAGGAATTCGCCGCCGCGCTCCTGCCGGACCACACTCCAAATGGGACCCTCCCGGCGCCGCTCCGAGCTGATCTGGACGACGCGATCAAGAGGCTCGGACCCGCGGCGGCCCGGGTTACGGTCGTGAAACGAGGTGAGCGCGGCGCAACCGTCTTCGATGGGCAGGACCGGCTCGACGTGCCAGGGTTCGCCGTCGAGGTGGTGAACACGGTAGGGGCCGGCGATGCGTTCGCAGCCGGACTGATCCGCTCCAGGCTTCTGGGCTGGGACTGGCGGGACGCGGCAAGGTTCGCCAACGCCTGCGGCGCGATCGTCGTGACCAGGCATGGTTGCTCTGCGGCATTCCCATCGGAGGAAGAAGCACTTGCTTTCGCCAATGAAGCCGGAGGTTTGTGATGCTCTCCGCGGGAAAGGTGAGGCGACTCACTCAGGTGTCGAGCACCGGCGGTGTATTCAACATTCTCGCCGTCGATCATCGCGATTCGATGCGCGCTGCGCTGATGCCAGACGACGCGGACGGCGTCACAGCTCGGACGATGACGGAAACAAAGCTCGATCTGGTCGAAGGTGTGGGTGATTTGGCGTCTGCCGTGCTACTGGATCCCGAATATTCTGCGTTCCAAGCGGTCGCAGACCGGGCATTGCGGGGCGATACCGCCTTTCTCTGCGCCTTGGAGGCCCAGGGCTACCTGGGCGATCAGCAAGCGCGGGTTACCACCGTTCTCGAGGGCTGGAGCGTCGAAAAGGCGGCCCGAGTCGGCGCATCCGGGATCAAGCTCTTGCTGCTGTACCGGCCGGACAGCCCGGCGGCAGCCGACCAGGAGCGGCTGGTCGAGGAGGTGGTCGCCGATTGCGCTCGATACGAGATCCCGCTCTTCCTCGAACCCGTCTCCTATGAGGCGGACGGCCCCGTGTCGCCAAGTAGTGCGCAGTATGGATCAGATCGCAGAGCGGTGGTGTCGGAGTCTGCACGCCGGCTCGGATCGTTGGGACCCGACGTGCTGAAGCTCCAGTTTCCCGCCGACACGTCGACCGACGACGACCGTTCCTCATGGAGCGACGCCTGTGCCGAACTCAACGAAGCCAGTCCCGTACCGTGGGCGCTGCTTTCGGGCGGCGGTACCTTCGAGTCGTTCCGCGACCAGGTTCGCATCGCCTGCGAGGGCGGTGCATCCGGTTTTGTGGTGGGCCGGGCCCTGTGGGGTGATTACGTGACCGCACCCCTCGAACAGCGGCAACGGTTGCTCGAGTCGGTGGTGCGACCGAGGTTCGCCGAATTGACCGACATCGCCATCGACACCGGAGCAGATTGGGCCTCCCGCTTCGACCTCCCGAGTTTCGACGAAGGCGCCTACGCGAGGTACTGACGCGGAAAAGCACCCGACGACCAAAGATGTTGGCAGCGGGGCGGGCGTGAGCAAGTCGCTCGTATCTCTGGTCATCCGCGGTGCTCCTCATGCGAGCGAAGCTCGTCGCACCGCCGTGCTCATAGGGCGCGAGATCCCTGGTCTCTGTGCTCTCGCCATGTCCAGGCCGGCTCTCCATTTGCCGATATCGCCAGGGGCGATCGAGGCACTCGATAGGGCACCGTGGAGCCGGAGCGCCTCGCTATAGCCAACCATCAGAGGAGCCGGCGTTGGACGCGCTCGGTTGACCTTGTCAGAACTGCAGAGGCGGAAGCCCCGATGGCCGCTCTGCCAGGTCGTCGAACCGGACCACCGCGCCGCTTTCCGGGGGGCTGAATGCACCGCGGATTGACACGTAGATTCTGTCTTCGCCGTCGATCAGCAGAGCGGTTGGGAAGGGCAAGCGGTCGATCAATACCTGCCCGTCCTGCCATCCGGCGCTCGTCGCTGCGAACCGCAGAAGCCGCCCCGTCTTACCCTGGTACGGATGGTCTGTCTCGGTGCCGTCGATGAACTCGAGAACGTACAGGCGGCCTTGACCGTCGAAAGCCACATCGATGGGCGTTGTCAAGCCGTCGACCGCCACATCGAATGTGCCATCCGGGCGCAACCGGAGCAGTGCTCCATCCCCAGTTGAGTGTGGGAGCTGGCTGAAGGAGGTCACGTATGGCGCTCCATCCGGCCCGCGGACGATGCCGGTCAACACTTCATGGCCCTCCACCTCGGAGAACACCTGGATCCGTCCGTCGAGACCTACGGCTAGCACCCATCCGGTAGCGCCGTCGGAAACCAGGAAGCGTCGCTGCTCCGGGTCGGGGATCATCGAGTAGGGATTGGAGAACACGTCGATCTCGTCGAAGAAGTCGGGTTCCGCAGTTTCGGCAAAAGCCAGAAAGTCGGCCACGACCTCCGGTGGATTCCCGGAACCGGTGAGCCTCAGGATCTTGCGGGCGAAGATTCCCTCGCCCTCACCCGTCAGGAGGTAGAGGTCGCCTGCCATCTCCGCGAGGTCGGCTGGTCCCGTGCTGACACCGGTGACGTTGTACAAAACATACGGCAATGTGTCGATGATCCGCTGGCGGCCGCCCCCGGGATCCACGCATGTGACCGAACCGGTATCTGCCCGGTTGGCGGTGGGTCCCGCCCGAACCTCCTGACCTACGGCCAGCCGGCCCGCCTCGGCAACGCAGAGAGTGCCGTCTGCTTGAAGCCACAGGCCCCTCGGTTGGTTGAGGCCGTCGATGACTTCCTGGTGCGCCGACTCTCCTCTGCCGCAGGCGCCTGCGACCAACAAGGTGGCTAGGGCCAGAACCAGGAGCCGCCGCGGGTTCTTCGCCTCGGGACGACGCCGGCGAAGCAGCGGGCCCCGTGGCTTTACTCGATGCGTGGACAAGGCATGGGACGGATCGGACGGCAGCTAGGGGCTCCCCTCGGTGTCGATCGTGTACGTGAACTTGCGACCGCTCTCTCCGGAGCCGTGACCGTAGTGGCCCCATTGCGGGAAGTTGAAGTCCGAGGTCACGGAAGCCGGCAGGAGCAATACCGCCTCGAGGAATGCCTCGAGGTCGGGCACCTTGTAGATGTTGACCTCGTAACCCCAGCCCGCCAATTGGTCGGTCAACTCGCGTACCGGGTCTTCATCCCACTTGATCGAGAATCGGCTGATGCCCCAGGAGGTCAAAATCTCCAGGATCTTGTGCGCCTCCTCCGGCGCGCCGATGATCAAGGGAGACAGCCAGCCGATCGCGGCCTGCACGATGGCATCGGGATGCTCGGCCCTGATGCGCCGGAATCCCTCCTCGCCGGTCAAGTCGATATCCCCGTTGAACCAGAGCCGATCCTCGGTGAACCCTGCATCGGCGACGACCTGCAACACGCGGTCGAGCACATCGGGACCTCCCTTGAGGTCGAGTTTGATTCCCCGGTCGTGCTTGGCGACTGCTTGCACCATCTCGTCCAGAGTCAGCCATTCCTCGTCGGGGAGAGCCGGCCTGGTCTCAAACGAATCGTGGCGCAGGATGAACTCGCCTGCGGAGTTCTGACGAACGTCGACTTCGGCCCAGAACACGTCGGAGGCAATGAACTGACGGAGATTCTCTTTGTCGTTGATCCCGTGCCAGACGAGTTGCACCCGCGGCGGCAGCGCATCCTCCCCTGGCACCAGTTCCGCCAGGCGATAGTCCTTGCCCCGGACCGTGCCTTTCGGGATGGAGCGACGCTGGGATTCGAAGATCGTATTCGCGTGCAGGAGCAGCACCCCGGTCTCGTTGGCGACGGGTGCAAGCGCCTTGAGCATGAGAGGCTCGTTATCGATGACGGCGAACACGTGATATCCCTCGGCCAGAAAGTGTTGCAGCCCTGCGATCTTGCTGGTTTCGACCTCCTCGCCCCACTCACCGCGATTCATGAAGAGGAGCTCATCGGTGAAGTTCACGCCGTATGGATCACCCAGCTTGTTCAAGGATTGCAACGTGACTTCTCGCAGCCGCTCCGGCCTTCCCGTGAGCAGGCCCACCGACGTGTTTGGCTGAAGTTCGAACCATCGGATCATCGGGAAAACTCCCTGAAAGGGCCGGTGCGCGTCGAGGATCGTGTCTTCCTCCCAGTAGTGATCGTGGTACCAATCGACCACTGCGGAGCGCTCCGAGTCCGGGACCGCCACCCGTTCCAGAAGCTCCTCAACATGATTCTCGTGCACGGTCACATCGCCGAGCCCGACCCGCGTGAAGTACTCCGTTCCATGGGCCTTGTCGTAGGACTGGAGCGCGGCCAGCATCGGATGCCGCATGTCGATGATGGTGCCGTCGATATCGGACACCAGCATGAGCTTGTCAACGGGATATTGCGCCCGCATCCGCAGGTAACAATCGGCGAGCTCCTTCATCCAGCTCATCCGCCGGTCTCCTCGGTGTCGGCCGGGGACGGGCTCCCCACGATCGCAAGCATCCGTGCCGGCCGGTTGGTCGTCACCGCAGTGACGCCCATATCGATCAACTCCGCGAAGCGCGCCTTATCGTCGACTACCCAGACCCACACACCCAACCCCACTTCCCGGGCACGGGCGACGACGGCGGTGTCCACGAAGCTGTGCTGCAGATTGATGCCGGCGGCTCCCAACGCGCCTGCGGCATCGACACCGCGGCGCACGACGGCCAGGGCCTCGGCAGGATCCATTTTGGTCTCCGGAGGATCGGTTCCGGCCGGCAGCTTATCGGGATTGAGGAGCGTGGTGATCTCGTTCGTCGCCGCCGCCATGATCTCGAAACAATCAACCCGACAACCGCTGACCACCACGTCACCGGTCATCCCCGCGTCGCGCACCATGGCGACACCCCGAGCGACCGCATCAGAGGTCTGGAAATCGAGATTCAACGGCACGCGTCCTCTGGTCAAGTCGAGCACCTCCTCGAGCGACGGGACCCGTTCGCCTGCGAACTCGGGACCCTTCCAGACGCCGGCGTCGAGATGCCGTATCTCTTCCCAGGTGTGATCCGTAACAAGGCCGCTGCCCGCCGTCGTGTGTTCGAGCCGTGCGTAGTGTATGAGGACCGGTACGCCATCCTTGGTCAATCGGACATCGACCTCAACCATGTCGACGCCGATATCGATCGCGCTCTCGACTGCCAGCAGGGTGTTCTCTGGCTTCTGGGCGCTGTCGCCACGATGGGCAACGACCAGCGGCCACGGGGGTGGCTGGTAGGACATCCGGTCAGAAGCGCTCGGAGAGTGGAGCGGGCCCGGTCATCGGACGATGAGGCGGATATCGGATAGACGACCTGTCGTCTCGACAGCAGTGGAGCCATTTTTTCCACCCTTGGCTACGGGCCAGTTCGGGCCGCGGCTCCGCAAATGACCTCGTCGAAAGAGATCTGACCGCACCCAATTTGCCGAGCCTCTGCTCTTTCCACTCTTGCCGCTCCGCGGCGGGCCGCTCGGGCCACGGCTCCGCAAATCGACTCGTCGAAAGAGATCTGACCGCGCCCAATTTGCCGAGCCTCTGCTCGCCTTCAGGCCCAGAGAAGCGATGCTTCGGTCTCCGGATCGAAGAATTGGATTGTGCTGATGTTGAAGACGAGGCTGATGGTGTCCCCGACACTGACTCCCCTGGTCTTGTCGACCAGCACGCGCATCTCGACGCCGTTGATGCTCACCCCCACCAGGTCCTCGCGGCCCAGTGGCTCGACGACTTCGATCTTCCCGGTAAGGGTGAGACCCTCCGCGGGTGGCGACCCCTCGTCGACCAGGTCAACGTCCTCGGGCCGTATCCCCATGATGACCTTGCCGTCGACGGCTGCCGCTTTCTCTCCCCGGTCATGGGGGACGACGAGGTCGATCGCTTCGCTCTTTGCCCGAAAGTCACCGTTGTCGCGCATGACCTCGACGTCGAAGAAGTTCATGGGCGGGTTGCCGACGAACGCGGCGACGAACAGCGTCTTGGGGCGGTCGTAGAGAGCTTCGGGGACGTCGTATGCCTGGAGCACACCTTTCGACATCACCGCGATCCTGTCGGCCATGGTCATTGCCTCCACCTGGTCGTGGGTCACGTAGATGGAGGTGATCCCCAGATCCTCCTGGAGTCGTTTGATCTCCCCGCGCATGGTCAGTCGGAGACGGGCATCGAGGTTCGACAGCGGTTCGTCGAAGAGCAGGAGCTGCGGCTCCTTCACCAAGGCGCGCCCAAGAGCCACCCGCTGCTGCTGCCCGCCAGAGAGCTGAGCGATCTTGCGATCCAGCAGATCGCCGATGCCCATCATGTCGGCCACCGCCTGAACCTTTTGCTTGATTTCACCCTTGTCCAGCTTCTGCAATCTGAGCGGGTAGCTGATGTTGCCGAACACCGTCATGTGGGGGTAGAGGGCGTAGCTCTGGAATACCATGCCGATGCCACGATTTTTGGGGGCTACCTCGTTGACGACCTGGCCGTCGAATGAGATGGTCCCCGCGGTGGGCTTGTAGATCCCGGCCACCATCAGCAACGTCGTCGTCTTCCCACACCCGGAAGGACCGAGAAACGCCACAAGCTCACCGTCGGCGATGTCGAGCGTGATGCGATCCGCACCGATGACTTCATCCCAGCTCTTGGTCAGGTTGTCGAGTTCGACCCTCATGTCAGCGCCCCCTCGTGGTGAGACATCACGTACCTTTCGAGCCGCCGGCATAGATATTCAACAGCAACTCCTGGGTGAAGATGAAGAAGATGATCAAGGGGATCATCTGGAACAACCCGACGGCCGCCACCAGATTCCAATTGACCGGCGCGGTCTCACTGATGAGCTGGTTGAGGAACACCGGCATGTTGGAGACCTTGGAACCGATGGTGAAGGTGAACGGCACCAGGTAGGCGTTCCAGCCCACAATGAACGTGAACAGGGAGAGCGCAGCGATGCCGGGACGCACCTGGGGCACCATGATCTGCCACCACACCCGGAACCGGGACGCCCCGTCGATAAGCGCAGCCCGTTCCATGTCCCAGGAGAGGTTGTCGAAGAAACCCTTCATCAGCCAGATACCGAGCGGGAGCTCGAGAGCGACCATCACCAGCGCCACCCCGCCCACCGTGTTGAAGCCGATGAAGCCCCCAATGATCGGGATGTCTCCCAGGAAGCGCAGCACAAAGAATATGGCGATGAGCAGCATCTCGGCCTTGAAGGCATGCAACACGAGGGTCCCGGTGAGGAAAGTCTTGCGGCCGGCAAACTTCATACGCGACAACGCATAACCACCGGATGTCGAGGCGAGGCCGACGCCGATCACCATAAAAACCGCGATGAGAAGCGAGTTCACCATGGCATTCCAAATGGCGCTTTCGAAGACAAAATCCCAGTTGCTAAGTGTGAAACCGCCGATGCCCCCTTCGGCGTTGCGGGGTAGGAGGCCTTCGGTGCGAAAGGAGACAGTGGCGATGAGCAGCCAGGCGTAGCCGACCACAATGGGAATGATCGACAGGATGAGGAAGCCGTACGCAAAATAGCGACCCATCTTCTGTCGGGACTTGGGGAGAGGGCCGGCAGCGGGGCGCGGTGGTGCGGTCTCAATCGTGGTCATGGCTCACAGGTTCTCGATTCTGGGCTCTTCGATCAGCTCGTTGAACCTGAACAACTTCACGTAGGCGACGGCGAGCACCAGCGCAATCGCGACGAGCACGATCGCCCAGGTCGCGCCGTAAGCCCATTGATTGTTCCCGGCATAGGTGGCGAAGGCGCGGCTGTACGACGTCAGCGCCCACACCTCGGTGGTGAACAAGCCTGGGCCGCCGTTGGTCAGCAGCAGGATGTACTCGAACGAGGTGAGCAGCGACAGCGTCTGGTAGGTCGCGATGAACAGCAGCGGCCACTTGATCATGGGGAGTTTGATGTCGCGGATGATCCTCCACGTGCCGGCCCCGTCGACCTTGGCCGCCGTCAGGAGATCCTTGGGGATCGACTCCAGGGCCGAGGTGAAGATGATCATCCCGAAGGAGGCGCCGATGAACCCGTTGGTGAGGATCACAAACGTCCACGGACTCCCCCCCAGATAGAGGTTTCCCCCCGATGCCCCGAGAAACTCGGGGGCGATCTGGTTGTAGATGCCGAACGGGTCCGCCGAAGCGATGCGCTGCCACATCATGATGTACACCACGGACGGTGTCAGACGGGGAAGCAGCCACACCAGCCGGAAGAAGAACCCGGCGCGCCGCGGGATGCTGGTCGTCACCAGCGCCAGAACGAGAGCGAGACCGAGGTTGAAGAAGATCAGCGTCGTGAACACGTAGAAGACGGTGTTGCGCGCGATCTTGGGGAAAAAGGCGTCGGTGAAAAGCCGCTCGTAGTTGTCGAATCCGACGAAGGTCCACGCGTCGTTGAAGTTGGTGCTTTGGAGGTCGGTAAAGCTGAGGATGAGAAGCAGGATGCCGGCAACGACGAAGAAGGTGAGCACCAGGGCCACGGCCGGAGCCATGAAGCCGTAGGCGGATACCGTGGAGCGCACCCGCCGGCCCAGTGGGCGGCGCTGCGGCCCCGGTGCGCCGACTGCGGCCCCGGCCAGGGCGTCGGCTTCTTCCTCGATCTGCTTCGTCACCGGGACGTCACCTCTCTAGCCATGGAGGAGTGGGGGAGGGACGGAGCCCTCCCCCACTTCCTACTGTCGGTGGCGTTACCTGATGATGACGTTTTCGCCGAGCTCGTTCTGGAGCTGGTCCACAACTATCTGGACTGCATCAGCCGGGGTCGATGCGCCGGACTCAACGGCCGAGATCCCGAGGAAGTAGCCCTCGGACCATGCGCTGAAGAACGGGCTGTTGGGCACAAACGTCGTGTACTCCAGCAGCGAAGCCACCTCAGCCAGGAACTCCGAACTCGTGTACGGCTCGTAATTCGCCTGTGATTGCAGGATCGCCAGGTGGCCACTTGCTAATGCATACTCGGTGTTCAGTTCCTTGGTCGTCGCCTTGGAGATGACCAGGAGGGCCAGATCGGTGTCCTCTGTATCCGAACTCACCATGTAGAGGAGTGGATGGGTCAGGGTTGTCGGTTCGTTGGTTCCTCCAGCAAGAGCCGGGATGGGACCAAAACCGAGATTGTCGAAGAGATACTCTTCCCCACCTTCGACAACATAGTTGACAGCCCAGTCGTTCCATTGCCATGAGCCACCGAACACGAAGAGGATATCGCCGTTGGCAACAGTGGAGTTCCAGTCCGCCCACGAGGTTCCGAGAAGGCTGTTGGAAAGGATGCCACGGTCAACAGCGCCGCCTACGAGCTCGTAGACCTGCTGCGCGGCCGCCTGGTCGTAGATCAGGGCACCGCTGTCGTCCAAGAGCTCTCCGCCCGCCGAGTAGTAGTAGTACAGGAAGTCGTTCCCGTTGACCGGGCGATGCCACCAACCGTTGCCTTCATCTACGACACCTGCCGCCACGGCGGCCTCCGCAGTGTCGAGCATGTCCTCCCACGTGAAAGCGCCACTGGCGAGGTCCGCCGGCAGGCTATCGACTTCGGCCTGGGTCCAGCCCAGCTCGAGAAGGAGGTCTTTCCGGAAGTACAGCGGTCGTGCCTCAGCATCCTGGGGGATGCCCCAGCGCTTTCCGTCGAGCTCCGCAGAAGCCCACAACGACGGGATCATGTCATCGAACTCCGGATAGTCACCGATCTGGTCGGTGATGTCGGTGATGATCCCCGACGTCGCCCAAGTGCCGATTAGCTCATGGCCGGACACGATGATGTCGGGCGCCTCACCCGCGGATGAGGCAAGCTCGAACTCGGTGAGGTAGTCGCCCCAATCTTTGTTGTCCTGGATGATCTGGACCTCGACGCGACGATCGTCGCCGTCAGCGGCGAGCTGAGCGTTAGCGGCGACGACGCCCCTCAACAGGTTGTTGCAGCGCCCATCCTCGACGTTTGGGGCCGCCTTGCATCGGGCCGTGATGGTGACCAGCCCGGAGTCATCTGCCGTATCATCGCTGCTCGTGCAGGCAGCAGCGACCATTGCGAAAACGACCCCGAGGAGAATCAGCGCTCGAAAACGCGTAGGTCTTTGTTTCATGTACAACTCCTTGTCATGCCATTCCTCACTTCACGAAAATGGCGCGACAAAGCGAAAGTAACGAAAACAACATAGCCTTCCATGGAGCCTTCCGCGCCCGATTTCCGTCACGACTGACCCTAGAGTGAACCTGCACATGGCGCAACCAGACATCGTCGAACGGCGAGGAAGCCGCCGGCCCGTCCTCAACGTGTCGATGGCTCACTGCCCGACCCCAGCCCTCGTTTGCGGCCCTTTGCCGGGTACCGATCGCGCC
>Ga0255057_10001785_pt1 | contig 11863 bp, 13 predicted proteins | sample Cases_109_6_MG_FD_189022 | JGI IMG/M metagenome (GOLD analysis project Ga0255057, IMG submission 189022) | Seawater microbial communities from Amundsen Gulf, Northwest Territories, Canada - Cases_109_6 | ecosystem: Environmental > Aquatic > Marine > Gulf | place: Canada: Northwest Territories... | reverse complement strand
GAGCTCTCGAATTACATCGGAGGCCCGTACTTGAGCTAGGCACGCGTTCCACTTTTCCCCCGAACGCGCCCCGAAAGGCCACCTGAGCCCCCAAATCCAGGTGGCCTTTTTTTATGCGCATGGGGAAGAAGACTGGGCTATGGCAGCGTCGAAACTCGAATCCGCCCCCAATTGGATTCGGAAAAGCTTCCGACGTAGAGCCAATCGCCCACCTGCTCGGCGCTCGTTGTCATGGAAAAGCGGACCCCCTTTGCCGCCTCTAGCGCTCGTGTGCGAACATCCGTAGGGCGAAGCGCCCGGCGGCTGTCGAGCGGAACTCACTCACAAGCTCCGCGTACTCGGCTGGTACGTCAGAGCCGTTCGGGAGCCTCGCGCCATAGCCCTCCGCGGTGCTCGGGGTCAGCAATGGCGCGGCCATGCAAGCAAACGTGAGATCGGCGTCGCTGAATTGCTCGCCGACCAGGTAGGGCCGCGACCCCACCAACTCGCTGACGAAGGTCATTTCTTCGCGACAGGCCGCAAGCGAACGCGCCGCCGCTTGCTCGTCGATCTTGTACCCCTTTCGGAACAAGAGCCAGACCGCCGGATACAACAGCTGAAACATTTGGGCTTGTGCAAGGCCTACGTTTTCTCTTCCGATCTGTCGAAGGATTCTCGAATCCTTCAGCCAATAGTGGTACGCGACGCATCGAGCGTGCGGCCCAAGGCGCTTCAGAAAACGCTGCGAAAGCGCAAACACCTCCGAGTCATCGACGATGATCCGTCGCTGGTCGGATGCGCAATGGTCCGCCGCGTAACGCACAATATCGGATGAATCGTGCAATGCGCGTCCCTCGTGGGTCACGAAGACGGGCGTCGAGAGTTTGCTCGAGATCTTGTCAGTACTTCCGTAGCCGTATTGCCGACCGACGTTCCAAACCGCCGCCCAATGAATGAACGGCATGTACTTGTGTTCGACATAGGAGACGCCGCAACGGTCAAGCGCCCAACGCGCGCGCTCGTTGTAGTGCGAAAAGCAGATCGTCGTCAGCTCCGCCATAGTGGCAGCCCTAGCAGCTCCTTGCCGCTGAGCATATGCACGACAGCGGCCCCTCGTTACTCAACCGACCCCTCGAGCCATCACACCGAGGCCGCGATAGGTCGGACGCGGACTGGCGTCGCGTTGCCATGAAACGCGCCCCGTACTCCAGGTCGGCCTCGTATTGATTGTGGCCTCTGCAGCGGAGCTCGATGTTGTCGACGTCGTGCGTTCCGCCCCTTCCGTAGGGTATCCGGTGGTGAAACTCGACCTGCCATGTGGAAGAGCAGCGTCGACCTTCGGCGTCAACGAAAACACATCCCCCTTCATCCCGCCTGAACACCTCCCGGCGAGTTCGAGCGGGGTTGGGGTTTTCTGAACGCCGCTCAGGTGCAGCTCCCCACGCGCGATCATGCCAAAAACGCAGGGAAAACGTGTGGCCGCGCGGCCGGCACGGATACGCTTCACGGCAATCGCTTCCGACATGTGAAAGCGCTTCGTACAGAAGGCAAACATCGAGGGACACGCGTGCTCAAGGTACCCCAGGGGACGAGATTAGTACCAAGCTCAAAAAGCCCCCTCCCAGAGCCATTGCGGGCCCCCTGTGGCAATCCTGACCCGGACATCCGTAAATCCTTATGACCGCGGACTTCTCAAAGTGTCCGCAACAGGGAAACCGGTGCGAAGTATCCTTTCTAGAGCCACCGCCAGCCAGCAACTACTAGCGACAAGTGACTTTGCTGGACACGCGAAACCCAGAGTCCGGCCTACTTGAAGCGCGCTCGACGTGCGAAGGTGTCCCTAATAACGAAATTTTTATGGGGACCCGCTACCTCTCCGCTCGCCCAGTAGTTGCGAGGACTTACGAGGCACACCGCGACAACTCGATCCCGTCGGTGTTCAGGTGGCTGTGTGGGGCCCGTCATGGACGGAACCCCCGAACCCTCGAACCTCGCTCCAACGCGGCATCATTGGGGACGCCTTTTCCAAGGGTTGAAAAAACTATCGCGCAACGCCTCGTCGCGTGGACCGATGAACGTGCGTGGTGTTCACGGAGTACACGGTCGTCCTCGGCGTTGTTGGTTTAGCCGCAGGCCTGGCGCTGTACGGGCTCGGGGTGCCACTCGTGCAGGCGTACTACCTCACGAAACTCTTCGTTCTGCTCCCCCTTCCCTGACATCGGAGGACGATCATGATCAAGAATCGAATCGAAAACGCCGACCTATTGAACGACCAACGAGGTCTCACGACGGTTGAATACATCATCGTCCTGGGTCTCATCGCCATCGTGGGTATTGCAGCGTGGCAGCAGTTCGGTGAAACGCTCACGGGTGAGATCGAAGCTGCGGACAGCTACATGGCAGACGTCGTCGAGTAGCGCCCATGGAGACGACGGTCGCCTCAATCGCTGCGCTCGCCATCGCAGGCCTTGCGGCCCTTGCCGACTGGCGAACCGGAGAGATCGCCAATTGGATCACACTTCCCCCGGTCGCGATCTCGCCTCTTCTATACGCGTTCTTCCTTGGGGCTCATCACGGACTATTGAGCGTGGCGTCGCTGTTCCTCTGCTCGTTTGTTCCGTACGGGCTGTTTCGTCAGGGGGCGATGGGCGGTGGTGACGTCAAGCTCTTCTCTGCGCTTGGCGCAGTGACCGGGTTCGACATCAGGGCCGGCATCGAGATCCAGCTGACGGCGTTCGTCATTGCCATGGTCATCGCCTTCGGCGTGCTGGCGTGGAAGGGGGTTCTGATACGGACGCTTTGCAACGTCGTTCGCTTTTCATTTCAACGGCTGCGCTCTTCGTCTCTGCTTCCGAAGACGGGCATCGAGCTACTCACGCCGATCCGCATGGGCGGACCGATCCTCATCGGGACCGCGCTAGTCGTGCTTCCCTATCTGACCGTGCACTGGGTGGCCGGATGAGGTGGCTCCGATGCAGAGAGGCCCTTCTCGTCGACCGGCATGGGACGGTTTTTCTCGAGTTCCTCGTCGTGTTCGTTCCCTTTTGGACGTTCTTTTTGTCGTTGGTGCAACTAGCCCTGATCTCCCACGCAAACCTCATCGTAAAGCACGCAGCCGATGCCGCGGCGCGTTCAGCGGTCGTCGTGCTTCCCGACGACCCGAACGAATACGGGGGCGAACCGAGCATGACGGTCGAGCGCGGACGCGTGACGATCGGAGACATCACAAGTGCGCTCGCTAGTATTTCTTCCGCCCTCAGCGACCCTTCGGCGCATTCCATCGCTGGGGCCTTCTCCGAGCAGACGTTCGCCAACTTGGGAAGGTCTCGCCTCAATTCCATTCGGCTGGCTGCCCACGTACCACTGATTCCGCTCGCACCCGTCAACGTCGGCTACGACTCGAGCCCGAGTATCAGAAAGTCGGTTGGCGGTCCTCGAAAGCTCTTGAGCTCGCTCTACTACCAACCGTTAGCGGTTGCCGTGACGTTTCCAGGCCTGATCGGCGGGGAGGTCACCGAGCCTGAGATCACGGTGCGTGTCACCTACGCGTACCAGTGCACGGTGCCGATCGCTCGCAATCTGCTTTGCACGGGCTTTGGTGGTCTCGGGTCTATGGACGACTTCGACCAAGCTTTCTTTCCTTTCGCGCAGAGCTTCGTCGGTGGCCGCTTCAAACGGCTTCAGCACGAAACCACACTCCTGATCCACGATGCCCCGTACGAGTACAAGCCGCGGGGCTCGTGATGGGCCAAAGCCAACCCTGCCTTTTTCGCGATACCGGCGGCTCGATGATGACGATGTCCCTTTTCATGGCCCTCTTCGTCGTCGGAGCCATCTACTACATCCTCGGGGTGGGAGACGCCGTCATCTACCGGCGCATCATGCAGGACGCCGCCGACGCCGGATCCCACGCGGCGGCGGTGGTAGGTGCCAAGGGAATGAACCTCCATGTCCTGCTGAACGTCGTGATGGCGATCACAGCCGGCATCCTGCTCGTCATTCGCAGTGTCGAGGTGTTGCTCGAGATCGTGCTTGGCATCCTGTACGGCCTCGCGGCAACCGTGATCTTTTCCATCAAAGCCGGAGCGCTCATCGCAGTGCTCACTCCGGTCGAAACCACGGTCGAGCGCATCGGCGATGCTGTCGAAGAGTTCGTGAAGGTCGCGCATGACGCGCTAGACGTCGCCCACGAAGCGGTTCAGCGTGGATTCCCCATCCTGGCTCAAGTCCGTGCTGTCGATGCCATGGCATTTCAGGACGCGTACGAGCCACCGGTTACAGCCGGCTTTGTCGTTCCGCTTCTTGGGCCGAGGCTCCCGGACGGAGGCGCGGGTCTGCCGGTGGAGAAGGGCGACGTGGAGATCCTCTGCGATCGGGTGGCCGATGGGCTTGGCAACCGGCTGCACAACGTCCAATCCAAGGTCCCGCGCTGGCTCATGCGGTTTCTTGGCGGCCTCGTCAGCAGAACTCTGCGGCTCGGGAAACTTCGTACGTGCGACGAAGGTGTTGTCGAGTCTCCACGACTCGTGATTTCGACACGCAGCGACGGCAGCCAGGTCTGGCTTGGCCACGAGGAGTTCCAGTATCGCGCCTACGATTTCGGGGAAGACCTTCACCAGAGCTATTGGCAACGCGGTGAGGAGGGGGTTCGAGTGGCCCAAGGTACCCACCAGGATGGGCGGAATGCGATCCACGATGCGCACCTCGTTGGTCGTGTGGGTTTTGCCCAGGCGGAGTACTACTTCGACGGGTCCGAGCCCAAGGAAGAGTGGATGTGGAAGCAACGATGGCGCGCGCGGCTCCGTCGTTTCCGAATCTCTCGCGCTTGGGTTCCTCGGGGAATCACGAGTGCATGTTCGACTGCACGCGGCCGAGGCTCGCAGGACGGCTTGACCACGCTTTGTGATGTCGTTCGCGACTTCACGCTAAACGCGATTTCCGCGCACTGAACAGCATGAAGACACCACAAATCATTCGCGACAAGAAAGGCACGGCCTTCGCCGAAACTCTGGTCACTCTACCGTTGTTCGCTGCAGCGCTCGTTGGAGTTGTCGCGCTGAATAGTATGTACAGCGCCAAGCTTGAAGCGAAGGCGCGAGCTCGTCGGATGGCATGGTTGCAGGCCGACTCCGGTGAATGCCCAGCGCAGAGCTGTCGAAGTGGCGAGTGTGGCCGGGTCGAAAACGCGATTCGAACGGGAGGGCTCGACGATGCTCTCTCCGCGGGGGGCGGTCGCTTCTCGGTCGACTCGTTTCTCGGCGATGTCGGCGGCTATCTGCTCGGCAGGGCCACCAATGGGGTAGGCCTTGCCGAGGCGCCCATGCCGAATGGCCTCGGTGGCGGCAAGACGCAGCAGCACGGGGTGAGCACGCTTCTCTGTAACACCAAGCCGCGTATGTCTTCGGACGGAAACAACATTCTGGAACACGCATGTTCCACGGAGCTCCGCTCCACGGAATACGCCGGCGAAATCTGCAGGTGAACGCCGATGTCTTCTAGCGAACGCATACCATCGACCCTACGGAGCGGCCTTCGATTCGCATGGTTCATCACCCTCCTGTCGGCGATTGCTTCGCTGTGCCTGCTTCAACAAGCCCGAGCGGCAGTGGATGAAGCGATGCTCGGTGTCGGGTCCAGTCTGATGGAGTATCCCGATGCCAAAGGGGAGGCTGTTCGGGGGCTCCACCTCAACGGGGCTCGTGTCTACTTTCGGACGCAGACGGTCGATGCGCCGTCCCATGCCGTGCTCGACCACTACGAAGCGTCCTGCGATGGCGACGCCGCCTTGCTTGCCCGGCTTGCGACTATTTCCGTCAGAGACGCGGGACGAGGATACGTGGCGTGTTTGGACCTGGGCGGGGAGGCTTTGAGCCTCGACAGGTTGGTATCGCGGTTCGTGCGTTTCTCCCGCACGGGCGATCTTCACGAAATCGGACAAGGCCGCTACGCGTACGCGCAGCCAGTCGAGGGCTCGGAAGGCAGTCGTACCTTCCTACTCACGCTGTGGACGGCAGTCGGTTTAAACCTCTACGACATTCTTCCCTTGGAGGGTCGGGATGCGGCGGGTAGCGACCTCACGCAGGTCCCACGTCCCCCTAATTCTCAGCGGATTCTGTCCGCGAGCGAGGTGGGACATTCGAGTGCCGTGACGGTCTACCTTGCTAGGGCCAGCTCCCCGCCGACGCTTGAACGGTACTATCGCGCGGCGTTCCAGGCGCGGGACTGGGAGATCCTGGAGCGCCACGTTGGAGAACGCCTCCAAGTCGACGAGACCAGTCTGGTGGCCGCGCGGAGGGGTGATGAAACGATTACCGTGCTTGCTCATCCCGGCACACTGGGTCGGACGGTCGTCACCATCCTCGTGGCGGGCGGGCCATGAACCGAACGGCAATACTCGCCGCCGCCGGCGTCGCCATTCTCGGTTTTCTTCTGCTCGCGATCTACGTGCGCCAGTTTCGCCTCGAGGCGACAGGCGGAAGGCCGGTCGAGCTTCTTGCGGTAAGGCGAAACGCGGAGATCGGCGAGCCTCTCACGGAGCAGATGTTGGTCGTGCGCACGCTACCGGAAGCCTATGTCGAGGACCGGCACGTGCATGCTTCCGACCTGCCGCGAGTGCTGGGCGTACAGTTTTCTGTCAACGTCCGGGCGAGCCAAACACTTCTTTGGACGGATCTCACGACCGCGACGCGCGAGCGGGTCACCCTTTCCAGCCGGGTCCCAAAGGGCATGCGAGCCATGACTATCTCTCGAACCGAGAGCAACGCGTTTGCCGGACTCTTGCGCCCCGGTGATCGCGTGGACGTTCTTCTCACCCGCGCCAAACCCGGTGCCGAGCAAAGGGTCGTCACCGTGCCGCTGCTCCAGAGTCTCCTCGTTCTGGCCGTGGGTGAGAGCGTTCGAGCCGCGCACGACGCTGACCCGGCAGGTCGACGAGACGGCGTGAGCCTATTGCTCACGATGGAGCAGGCAGGGCTCCTTGCTCAAGCTCAGCGCGACGGTGTGATCCGCCTCGTTCTTCGCAACGGGGATGACCTCGAGATCGCTGAGAACCTAGGGGAAACGGACGACACCGATATTCTAGAGCAAGAGAAGCGAGCCCGTCGCCAGCGACGTTTGAGGCTCGAAAAGGTCGATTGACGTGTTCCCCTGGACCAAACGGATCTCCCTCGTTGTGCTCTTCTTCGGCATTAGTGCAACGACCGCGAGTACGCGAGGCGATGTGGACCAACCCCTGACCATCGTTCTGCGTGTCGGTGAGCAGAAGAGCCTGTCGGCGAATGGCGTGAAGAGCTACTCGGAGGGTGCACCCGGCATCGCCGACATACGAGTGACGCGGGATCAGAGTCGCTTCGTCATCGTTGGGACGTCGGTCGGGAGCGGGTCCCTTCTATTGATCAGACATGATGGAACTCAGATGCAATACACCATTAGCGTGATTCCCGCCGACGCCAGCAAAGGTTCCGCGGGCAGGGAGAACATCCGATTAGACCTCTATTTCGTGCTGATCCAGGACCGATACAGTCATCAAATCGGGCTCGATTGGCCTGGCAACGTCGGGAGCACCCTCACACCGTCCGAAGCGGCGCTTGCGATCACCGGGGGCAGCGGGATGCCGACCCAAACGGCGTTCCAGATTCTGCCGGAGACCTTTCTCCCGAGTTTGGATCTCGCCCAGTCCAAGGGCTGGGCGAAGTTGTATCGTCAGGCGGCGCTCGTTACGGCGAATGGCACCGAGGCGGTCTTCACCTCGGGCGGTGAGTTCAACGTACAAGTCCAGAACAACCTCACGGTCAACGTGCAGGCGATCGAGTTTGGCACGAAGGTCACCGTGTTGCCGAAGTACGACCCACGAACCGGGCGCATCGAGCTCGAGATCACTGCGGACGTATCGGACCTCGATCAAGAGCGTGGATTTCAGGGGATTCCCGGTCGGATCACCACTCACGTGGAGACGCTGGTCAATCTCGAGTTGGGTCAGTCGATATCGATCGCGGGCATTCGTGCGCGCAGCGAGCGGCGTACCAAGGACGGGCTCCCAGGGCTTGCGATGATTCCGTTCATTGGGGCGCTCTTCGGCACCCACGGCCGCGAAACGGAGGACAACAAGTCGTACATGCTGGTCGTCCCGTCGGTCGTAGAGTTGGTGAGCCTGAGTCAGCGCAACCGCATCGAAGAAGCGATTCGCGTGTACGACAGCTTTCGCGGAGGCGTGGAGTCCTACGATCTCATGGACGAGCCCCGCGTCGGACAAGCGTCGCGACAAAACGACACCGAGGGGAGCGCCAAGTGACCGAAGGGTTCGACGTCTCCCTCGACATGCCGGATGGCAGGCGAGAGCAGATCCGCATCCCGGACGTCGTCTCCTTGGTTGTCGGTCGTGACCCGAGTTGCGATGTAGTCCTTCCTTCACCTGCCGTAAGCCGAGTGCATCTCCGCGTTCGCGCCGTGCCTGAGGGGCTGCGAGTCATCGATCATTCCTCGAACGGGACGGGAGTGGGCGCAGAGTCCATCCGTGATACCGAGACGCTCCTGCCGGCCAATGCTGAGCTGCGTGTCGGGCCCTATGTTCTGCGAATCGCGGCTCTCCGGTCGTTGCGGAGCGACGAAAGACAATGCGGGTCGGACGCCTCGCCTGAGCTCCGTCGTCGTATCCATCGACTGCTCCTCGACTATCTCGATTTGGCCTCCTTCGATCGATCGGAAATGAGCGACCAGGTGATACGCCCGAAAGTCGTCGACGCCCTCGAGCACATCCTCACCAAGCTCGGGAACGAGCTGCCCGCGGTTGTGGACCGACGACAATTGATCGTGGAGATGGTGGACGAAGCGCTGGGTCTTGGGCCTTTGCAAGCGCTGCTCGACGATGACGACGTATCCGAGGTCATGGTCGTCGACCCGCAGACGATCTACGTTGAGCGAGCCGGGAAAATCGGTCTCACAGGACTTCGGTTCACGGATGACGAGTCCTGCCGGGCTGCGATCGAGCGCATCGTCACCCCGCTCGGGCGCCGGATCGACGAGAGCGCTCCTCTCGTCGACGCTCGTCTGAGCGATGGGTCGCGCGTGAATGCAATCATCCCACCCCTAGCGCTTCGCGGGCCCTGCATCACCATCCGCAAGTTTCCCAGCCGCCCTCTCGAAATGTCGGACCTCGTTTCCATGGGCAGCTTGAGCAGCGCGATGGCCCAGTTCCTCGAGCGATGCGTTCAAGCGAAGAAGAATCTGATCATCTCCGGAGGGACTGGCAGCGGAAAGACTACGCTTCTCAACGTCCTTTCAAGAGCGATCCCTTCGGAGGAGCGCGTAATCACCATCGAAGACGCAGCGGAGCTTCGATTGCAGCAGCCTCACGTCGTCTCTCTCGAAGCCAAGCCTGCGAATCTCGAGGGTCGCGCGGGATATACGATCCGTGACCTCGTGAAGAACGCTCTGAGAATGCGTCCCGACCGAATCGTCGTCGGCGAATGCCGGGCCGGCGAGGCCATCGACATGCTGCAAGCGATGAACACCGGGCATGAGGGCTCGATGACGACCGCTCATGCCAACAGCGCCGTCGACGCGCTGAACCGGATAGAGACACTCTGCATGATGGCAGGGCTCGACCTGTCACCGCTCGCGATCCGCGAACAGGTTGCTGCCAGCATTCACCTCGTCGTGCAACAAACACGTTTCTCTGATGGCTCACGCAGGGTTACGGCCGTGACGGAGGTTGGCCGCCTCGGAGACGAAGGTGACCTCGTTCTTCACGATATCTTCGAGTTCTACCGGACAGGCACCAGTCGCACCGGTCAGGTCCTCGGGGAGTATCGTGCGACGGGATACGTGCCGAGCTTTCTCGACGAGTTCATCGCCCAAGGACTGATCGGCGAAGGGGCATACCTGTGAGAGCCCCGCACTTGTTCTTGTTGGGATCTGCAGGTTCGTTGGCCGTCGCAGGCATTTCTGCTCTCGTCTACTTCGTGCTCGTTGCGGACGAGAGTCCGTTTCGTCGGGTACTCGGACGCTACGAGGAACGCCTTGAACGACATACGACGTTCCTCTTGACGTCCCAGAGCGGTTCACAGATCGCTCGACTACAGTTGATCTTGTGCTCCGTGCTCGTGGGGCTGTTCATGATCAGCAAGAGTGGGGCGTTCGCTCTGCTCTGTGCCGTAACGGCGCTTCTTCCCCCCGTCATTCTTTCGAAGCGCCACATGGTTCGCATCAGCAAGCTCGAGCGTCAGCTCGACACTTGGCTTCTGATGCTTGCCAACTCGCTCAAGGCGACATCTTCCGTCGCCGAAGCAATTGCTTCCACGGTGCCCCTCATTCCTCGTCCGTTTCTTGAAGAGGTCGATCTTCTGGTCAAAGAGATGCGACTCGGCGCGCCGCTTCACCGAGCCGTGACCGCAATGGCGCGCCGAATCAACAGCACGGTGATCTCAGGTGCCCTCGCGACCATCGTCGTGGCGAGTCAGACGGGTGGCAATCTGCCGCAAACGCTCGAGCAGTCTTCGGCGGTCCTTCGGGAAAGCGCGAGGCTCGATGGCGTCCTTCGCACTAAGACGGCTGAAGGCCGCGGCCAAGTGTTGGTGCTGGCATCGATGCCGTTTCTGTTGTGCACGGTGATCGGTTGGCTCGATCCCTCCTGGTTCGATCCGTTGCTCGATCATCGATACGGGCGAGCGATTCTTGGGGCTTGCGCCGGCTTGTGGATCTCCGCTTCGCTGTGGGCCTACCGCATCGTGAGGGTCGACCTGTGACCCTCGCGCTCGACATTCTTCTCGTGGCGTCACTCGTCTTCGCCATCGGAGGTCTCTCGACGCTAGCGTACCAGCTTGCCAGACGGCCATCGGCGCGGCGTCCGGTCCTTGGGACCCGCGGCCTCAAACGAACTCATGCGCTCGAGGCGCGCACCTTTAGAACGATCGAGCCGCTCCTACGCTACGGCGCCGGTTGGGTCGAGCGGTGGCCCATACAAAGGCTGCGCGGGCAGATCGACCGGCGTCTCCTCCATGCGGGCAGCTACCTGGGGCTCTCGGCAGACGAGCTTCTCACGCTCTCGATGCTCTCTGCGCTGAGCTTCGCTTGCCTCTCCTGGGTTCTTTCTCAGTTGCTCGCCTTTCCGACGGTACTTGCGATTCTTGGACTGTTATTGGGGTTCCTTGCACCTTGGGCCTATCTTTCCTCTGTTGCGCGAGAACGTGCGCAGAAGGTCAACCGAGGACTGCCAGCGGCTGTCGATCTCGCATCCCTTTGCATGAGTGCCGGCCTCGATTTCCCCGGGTCGCTTACGAAGATCGTCAAGAGCGCTGCCGATCCCTCGGACCCCCTCATCGAAGAGTTTGGGCGCGTACTTCAAGAGCTCGAGCTTGGGTACACCCGCCGACGAGCCCTCGAAGGACTGGCTGATCGTGTGCCCACCGAGCAGGTGACGGAGTTCGTCAACAGCGTCGTCCAGGCCGAAGACAAGGGGAGCCCGTTGGCGAGCGTGTTGACGATTCAGTCACAGACCCAGCGCTTGCGCCGAAGTATCGCGGCCGAGGAGATGGCTTCGGAGGCGGCGCTGATGCTAATCGGGCCGATGACGTTAATCTTTCTTTGCGTGATCCTCTTGCTTCTCGGCCCGCTCATCGTCCGTTTCATGACTGGGGGGTTTGGTGCGTCGTGAAGGGTAGGATCGAAGTTCGGCGCGGTCGCGGCACGGTGAACCTCTACGATATCGATGGTACCGAAGCTATCGTGGGCAGCTCAACGGACGCGACAATCTCCCTCCCCCGGCTGTCGGAGTTAGATCCGAAGCACATGCTGCTCGTTCCGCGTGGGAAGAGGGGTTGTTGGGTATCGGTTGCAGAAAGCGTTCGCACGCCGGTGAAGATCGGAGACGATACTCTGACGAACGCCA
>Ga0255057_10001784_pt1 | contig 11864 bp, 7 predicted proteins | sample Cases_109_6_MG_FD_189022 | JGI IMG/M metagenome (GOLD analysis project Ga0255057, IMG submission 189022) | Seawater microbial communities from Amundsen Gulf, Northwest Territories, Canada - Cases_109_6 | ecosystem: Environmental > Aquatic > Marine > Gulf | place: Canada: Northwest Territories... | reverse complement strand
GATGCGGGCGATGATGATGCAGGCGGTGGGGATGGAGATGGAGGCGGCGATGGAGGCGGCGACGGCGGAAGGTAGCAGGAGCCGGGACCTCCCGTCGGACAACCCGCCGTGGGCGCGAAGGCTGTGACGGCGGCGAGTTGGACACCCAGATTCGGAGCGCTGCTGAGTGATAGCTAACTAGCTATCAACCTCGGCCTCTTTCACCGCCTCTCGCCTGGCCTCCGCCTTGGCCTCTTCCTCCGCCGCGATCATGCTGTAGGCCGCGTAGTACTTGTAGATGTTGTCCACGTATTGGATTGTCTCCCGCCCGACCTTCTCGGCCACGATCAGCTCCACGTTCCGGAACCAGACGTCCGGGTCCAGGCCTCGCTCGGCCGCGACCCCTCGGAGACGCTGGATCCTGGCGGGGCCGGCATTGTAGGCGGCAATCGTGAACATCATGCTGTCGAGCTCGTCGATCGCCTCGTCGGTGAAGTAGCGGCGCCTTAGAAACTCCATGTACTTGACGCCCGCGTGGACGTTGTCCTCCGCGGCATGGATGTCCGAGATCCCCACGTTGGGATCCGCTGCCGTGCTCGGGAGGAGCTGCATGATGCCGACCGCGCCTGCGGGGCTCCGGACGTTCTGGTCGAGCCCCGATTCCTGGTAGCCCTGTGCAATCATCAGCAGGTACGGGAAGCCGTACTCGCCCGCGTAGCGCTTGAACAGGTCCACAACCGCCCGAAAACGCTCCATCTCGCTCTCGCTGGTCGCGTTCCTGATCCACTCCGCGTCGCCCCAGTACCGTTTCCAGAGGACGTTGAAGAGGTAGCTCCCCCGCTTGTTGCGGGAGACGAAGCGATCCACGACCTCCTTGAGCTGCGGGCTGTTCTTGCGGAAGGCCCAGGCCAGATCTCCCCCGGTGCGGACCGCGAGGTCGGAACGCACGGTGATCGAGTTGAAGACCTCCGCCCAGAGCTCGGCCTTGTGCTCGTCCACGATGACCATCGGGATCAGGCCGGCGTTCACCATCTCCAGGAGGTCCTCGTCCTCCATGTGCTCGTCGGCCGGATTCAACGTCATGGGTGGCCTGCCGGCCGCCTCGAACGACCGGTTTAGAGCAGCGAGGCTCTCGTAGTAGCTGCTCGAGCGCCGCACGAGGATCTTCTTCCCGGCGAGATCGTCCAGGCTCTCCAGCGTCGGCGCCCCGGGTCCCGTGACGACCACCTCCCGCAGCTCGGTCGAGAACGGCTCGGAGAAGTCGACGATCTCACGGCGCTCCGGTGTGATGGTGAGTCCGGCGGAGGCGATGTCGCCGCGACCTTCGACCAGACCGCTGAACAGGTGGTCGCGCGGCGTCGGTATAAGGAGAATGTGGACGCGGCGAGCCCCGCGCGTTCCGAGCTCCTTGTTCAGGTACTTCTCGAACTCCCTGAAGGCCTCGTAAGTGATCCCCCGCTGCACCCCTCCATCCAGGAAGTAGTAGGTGCGGCTGAACGGGACGAGGACGCGGATGGCCCGGTACTGCGCCATGCTGTCCAGATCCGTGGTCCACGTCTTGTCCAGGCGGAGCTGCTTGGCCGCCTCGCTCCCCCACGCCAGGAGGTCCGGGGCCGTGTCGGCGACGGCCGCGGAGTCGAACGCCTGCTGATCTCCCTCCGCAGCCTCGCCGGGCCCACCGTCCGGCGAGCCACAGGCGCCGACCAGCAGCGCGGCGGCGAAGCTCAGGCGGGAGGAACAGCGTCTCATCGGCCCGACTTCATGCTCGCCGGCACCTTGTCCTCGGGGATGAAGAGCGGCTTGTCCGTCGGCCAGTGCTCCATCAGTTCGGGCTTGTAGCCCTCCGGGTAATAGGCATCCGGATCGATCTCCGCGTCGCGAACGAACTGGGCCTGGATATCCTCCCGCTGATAGACAGGAACAGGGACCACGAGTCCGCCGAATCGGGCGATCGAGGCGTCGGCGTTCGGTGCCCTGACGTTCGGATAGTCCGGGATGACGCCGTCCCGTACCCAGATCTGATCCTTGGTCACGTTGACGACCACCATGTCCGGCGCCCCGAAGTGGAAGGGGCCCTTCCAGTGCTCCCTCACCTCGGCGATGGTCTCCGCGTTGATGTACGGGTCAAACGGCATGTGCGTGGTCATGGCCATGCGGGGCTTCACCTGATTGAAGATGTAGCCGACCGCGTACGACGGGGAGTGATGTGTGTCCATCGTGTACCGGCCCACGAACGGCGGCACGCCCTGAACACCCGAGCTGATGGCGATGACCTCCGGCTGCGTCTCCGAGATCATCACATCCACGCCCTCGCAGTACTCGATGTCCAGCGTGTTGGGCCGGGTGTCCCCGGTGAAGCAGAAGCTGAGTCCGTTCCAGTCCAGGCGGTAGCCCGATGCCCCGTCCTTGGCGTGGGACGCGGGCCAGTGGATCACCTTGACCCCGTTCTTCTCGTAGGCCGTGCCCCCGGCGTCGGCGAAGTCGAACTCGTTCACCTCGATCTCCCAGCCCGTGGGAAACACGCTGAAAGCCTCGCGATGCCAGTGCATCATCTGCTTCATACCCTCGACCATGTAGGCCAGGCCGTCTTTCTCGGTGCGCCCGGAGGGGCCCGTGATGCGCAGGGGCTCGTGCCAGCGTCCCGCCCACGCCCCGAAAGCATAGACCCAGGGGATAGAGCCGAAGTGGTCCACGTGCAGGTGGCTGAGGAAGATGTCGTTCAGCTGGTTGATCGGAATGCCGGAGGCCAGGTAGTTGGCGACGGCGCCCTCCCCCATGTCGAAGATGAAGGAGTCACCGCTGCCAAGCTCGACGTAGATGGAGGTGTTCATCTGGCCGGGCCGGAGCATGGGTGCCGTGCCCATAAAGGTGATCCGCATCTCGTCCGGCTGGACGTCCTCGGTGCCCGGGAACCAGTTGGCCGCGCTCTTTAGCCAGGGCTGGGGCGCAATCCCCTCGAAGAGGAGGCCCTCCCTCCAGCGACCCATCGGCACGCCGCCCGTGAGGACGCGCTCGATGACCTCGGGATCCGACTCGTACTCCGTCTCCTGAGCCCGGTCCGCGACGATCTCCGCATCCGCCGCGCCCGACGCCCCAACCCGACCCAGCAGGTTCGAGGCCACGAAACCCGTGAGTAGAAGAAGCCCTCCCGCGCCTATTGTTGCCAGTCGTCGCATGTCATTTCTCCCGATAGTCCGTGCCTGAAAAAGCGCTCATCTTGTGAATCGATGCCCATTGCCGTAAACAAGGGACCAACAATACGGCGCGGTATGGAACGCGAACAGTCTGCCCAAAAGCTTCCCAATAATCGAGGCCAGCACAACGAGGAAGGACCGATTATGACGAGAACAGCAGCCATAGCTCTCGTCGGACTGGCAATCATGGCAGTCACCGACCCGGCGAGCGCTCAGGACGAAGCTCCAACTCAGATCCTGTTCACCAACGTGAACGTCTTCGACGGCACCAGCGAAAGCCTCCAAGAGGGCATGAGCGTGTTGGTCGAGGAAAATCTGATCAAGACGATCTCGAGCAGCTCGATCGGAGCGCCCGGTGCGACGGTAATCGACGGCGACGGCCGCACGCTGATGCCGGGCCTGATAGACAATCACGTCCACCTGATGTTGAACGGCGGGGGGCTTCTGGACATAGAGGCCAACCAGACGTGGGAGGACATCGCGATCGGCGGCGTGGCCATGGCGGAGCTTTATCTCATGGAGGGCTTCACCACGGTGCGCGACATGGGAGGGGCAAACGCGGGTCTTCAGCGTGCCATCAACGCAGGCACGATCGTGGGGCCGCGCGTTTACCCATCCGGCGCCTTTCTCGGGGGCCGCGGCGGTCACGCCGATTTCGCGCTGTACTCGTCTGTCCCCGGGGGCGAGACCCAGATGGAGAGGCTGAACATGTCCGCGCCGGTGGACGGAGCCGACGCAGTGCTTCGTGCGGCGAGGAACAACTTCAGGCAGGGCGCCTCCCAGCTGAAGATCATGCAGACCGGGGGCGTCGCGTCGTTGTTCGATCCGTGGCAGCTCAACGGTATGACGGTAGCCGAGATCGAGGCGGCAGTGCAGATCGCGAACGACTATCAGAGCTACGTGGGGGCGCATTCCTATACGGTGGACGCCATGCTCCGGGCTTTGGACCTGGGCGTGAAGACCCTTGAGCACGGCTTCATGTTCAACGACGCGATCCACGCCAAGATGGTAGAGAAGGGCGCGTACATCACCACGAACCTCACCGCATTCTCGCCGCTGCTCGCCGACGTCGAGGCCCTGGCGGACCCCCGCAACCAGTACAAGCTGCAGACGGCCCAGGCCGCCTTCACCGGGTACCTGGACAACGTGCGGCGACTCAACCCCAAGCGCGGCCATCAGACCGACTGCGTCGGGAACGCGATGCCGTGCCAGAAGCAGATCGCCTACGAGAAGTACCTGAACGGAGACTTCTTCGGAAACTACCAGGCCCTCGTGAGCATGACGTCGGTGGGCGGTGAGATCGCGGCCCTGAGCGGTCCGGTCGTCAATCCCTATCCCTACGCCAAGCTGGGCGTGATCGAGGAAGGCGCCTACGCCGACATCCTGCTCGTCGACGGCAATCCGCTCGAGGACCTTTCCGTGATCGGTGCGGTGGACAAGTGGTTCGATGCGCCGCCACGGGACGGGATCGAGACCATCCGCATCATCATGAAGGACGGCGTGATCTACAAGAACACCCTGTAGGTCCAGCGGGCCAAGCCGAGCCTAGCGAGCGGAGGTGACAACTCGCCGCGCGTCTATCGCCCTTTCGCTTCTCCTCGGGGCGCTGCTGACTGCCGCGCCTGCGGCACTGGCCCAAGAGCGAGACCAGGAGACGGACGAAGAGAAGGAGGCTAAGGCCGAGCAGGAGGCCGGCGAGGACCAGGAAGCCCCCGAGAGACCTCGGCGACCGCGGTTCGGGGGTCCCGATCAGGTGGAAAACCAGCTGGAAGAGGACGCGGCACCCAAGGAGCCGCTGATCCAGCTCGACTTCCTCCAACCCTACCTCGACTTCAAGGCACGTCTCACAGAGAGCTCGGGCTTCTCGTTCGGCGTCGATTACAGCGTCGTGTACCTGAAGGCGACGGAGAGCGTGGGTGAGGACGAGGCGGCGAGCGGCATGGTCCGCCTGTTCGGAGCGTGGGAGTTCGTCGGGCGCGGATCACCGAACACGGGCGCCCTCGTCTACAAGGTGGAGCACCGGCACAAGTACATGTCGATCGCTCCCGGCTCGCTCGGCTTCGAGCTCGGCTACGTCGGCCTGATCGAGCCCCCGTTCAGCGACGCGGGCTTCGTTCTGGGCAACTTCTACTGGCGCCAGAAGCTGGCCGGCGGGAAGGTCGGCTTCTACGCGGGTTGGGTTGACGTCACCGACTATGTGGACGTCTACGCGCTCGCCAGCCCGTGGCTCCACTTCATGAACTTCGTCTTCAGCACCGGGAGCGCCGCGATCCCGGTCCCCAATCAGGGTCTGGGCGTTGTGGCGGGGGTCTTGATCACGGATCAGATCTACGCGACCGCCGGACTGGGCGACAGCAATTCGGATCCGACCCGGCCCTGGGAGGGGTTCGACTCCTTCTTTAGCCAGGCCGAGTACTTCAAGCACGTCGAGGTGGGCTGGACGACGGCCCAGGACCGCATCTACCTGGACAACGTCCACGTGACCTTCTGGCACGCCGACGAGCGTGTCGAGGCGCTGGTGCCGAACGGTTGGGGGCTCAACTTCTCAGCCACCCACTACATCGACGACAAGTGGCTGCCGTTTCTGAGGGCGGGCTACGCGAAGGACGGGGGCAGCCTGCTCCAACGCTCGGTGAGCGTCGGGTTCGGTTATCAGTGGGTGCCCTTCCAGGATCTGGTTGGGTTCGGGTTCAACTGGGGGCAGCCGAACGAGACGACGTTCGAGCCGGGACTCGACGACCAGTACAGCTTGGAGGCGTTCTACCGGCTTCAGCTGGCCCGGCAACTGGCGCTGACGCCCGACGTGCAGCTGCTGTTCAACCCCGCGCTGAACCCGGACGCGAACTCAACGTGGGTGTTCGGCATTCGGGCCAGGCTGAACCTGTAAAGACGGGAGGGTCGAACCGCGCCATCAAAAATCATAGTACATGAGAAAGGACGCCCTGAACGTGCCGCTCGTCGTCGCATCCTTGTTCGTCCTCCCCGCATACTCGAGCTCTGCGGCGACCACAAGGCCGCGCAACACACCCGCGGCTCGATAGAACAGGTTGCCCAATACCTTGTAGCCACGATTGAAGGCGAGATTCTCCTCGAAGCTCTTGTTCTGCACGCCCAGGTACCCTCCGCCGAAGGTCGATGAGAAGATCTTCGACCAGTCGTGCTCGTACCCGAACGAGACTCCTCCGCCGTACACGTTCTCGAAGTCGCCGAGCGCCGGATTGTAGATCAGGTCGATGTCCGTCAACGCAAAATCGGCAAAGAAGCTCAAGATCCCACCGCCGCCATTGACGTTGACCTTCATCCGGTTGTCGTCGTCGAAGTCGAGCTTTGCCCCGACCATCAGGCCGCCGCCGAGTAGGTTCTGCGCCTCCTTGGTCTCTCCCGTGAACTGCACTCTGTTGGGCTTGAGCAACCCGGCAAGGCTCAGGAGAGCTGCCTCGTTCTCGAAGGTGATGCTGCCTGCCAGGGCCGGAGCGATCACCCGGCCCTCCGCATCGAGGAAGTCCGGCTTGACGAGGGTGGGTGTCTGGTATTCAAGGGACGCCTGGTACCTGAAGGCGCCGAAGGAATTGTAGTACCTCACTTGCGGAGGCCGAATCCCCGCGGCGCTGGCGGCCCCGTGGCCGTCGACGGTCAGTGGCAGAAAATCCAGTGTGTTGAAGGAGGACCAGCTCTTTCCGACGAGCCAGTGTGGCGTGCGCACGAAGGCGTGCCTTACGCGGAACTTCTCGTCCGTACCCTTGAAGTCTACCTCCACGCGCGCCAACAGTCCGCGGCCGTCTCCGATACTGACGAGCGCATCGACGCCGAACCTCGTCTCGAAGGGCGTCCACACCGCATTGAGATCGGGGAAGTCATCCTCACCCGTGGGCACCTGAGGGAGGTTCAGATCGAAAGCATGGAAGTTCCTTCTGTCGTCGAACACGGCGCGGAAGCGCAGCGAACCGTAGATCCTCAGGGCTTTCTGCCCATCGGCCGAGTAGATGAACAGGCCCGCGGAGTCGGGAATCGCCGTGGGCTTTCGCTCGGAGTAGCCCGTGGCAGCGTGATCGATTCTCGGCTGCGCTTGCAGAAATACCACGACCTCCGCGGCCACGCTCTCGGGCTCGGTTACCACGGGCACGTAACCCGCCCCGGCGAACGAAACCAGGGTGCATCGGTCACCGAGATCCCTCTTGAGCAGATCCCCGTTCCCCTCGGGCGTGGCCTTGTCGAGGCTTCCCTGCAGGACCAGGTAAGGCGCATCTCCGGGCGGTGCCCACCAATCATCGACGTCGACGCTCCGGGCCGCTTCCTGCTGGATCGGCAACGCCTCCGGCGCGAGGCTGGCCTTCAGGATGTCGCCGGCCATCTTCGTATCGGCCGGATCGCCAACCAAATACTCCACGGCGGAATGAAACTCGGCGTCGGGCGCCGCCGGATCCAAGATTACCTTCACGGCCGCAGCTGCATCCGGATTCGGCAGGATCTTGCCCTCGGCAGCGAAGAGCATCACCGTCTTCACCAGGTCGGGACGGTCGGCCGCCAGCATTCGCGCCACGCGAGCACCGAAGGCATGTCCTCCGACGTGAACCGGCCCCACGCCGAGCGATTCGATCACGCCCGCGACATCGGCGGCCAGGTCATGGAGCGTGACGCCCGCTGCGGCGCCCCGGCTGCGCCCCGCCCCTCGCGGGTTGATGCGCACGGCACGATACCCGTCTGCCGCCAATGCCGCCGCAAAACCCGCCAGATAGTTCACACTCAGGCCGGCACCGGGCAGCAGCACGACGACGTCGCCGGCTCCCTGGCTGAAGTACTCGATGTCCGAGTCCGCCAGCTTCACCATCCCGGATTCCGCACTTGCCTCGGGCTCCTGCGCGGCGACGGGAACCGGACGTGCAGCGGTCAGAAAGCCGGAGGTGAGCAGCACGAGCACGGATCGTCGTAGACCAGTGATCGATGAATGGATCATCGAGTGAAGCAGCGCCCTATCCTACCATGGCACAGGTGCCCGCGCTGGTATTGATGACGATCTGACCCGATCCCGCCGCGAGCATCGGCTTCAGCAGAGCCTGCAGGCATAGACGAGCGCCAGCCATTGCTGGACCGCTTGAATCATGATCGCTCCTGGGTCACCGCCCCTACAACCACTCAGAGGTGCCGTCCGCCGGTGAGCCCACGGGCGACGGGCAGGGCGATGACGAGCCCGGCACGCGTCCCAGACGGTCCCGCTAGTCGAAGCCCCGCGCGGCTCAGCTCCGGTCGAATCCGGCCACGGGAACATGTGCAAACTGCTACAGGCGATCTGAGTAAGAAAGCGGCACAGTCTCCCGCACAGATGAAGTGACCTTCTCGGCCGTGTCTCTTCGAAGTGCCATCGCGACAACATGGCGCTTACGAAGCCATCGCACGCTAAACTGCCAGCCTTGTGGGAGGTCCGATATTTCCGAGCCGCAGAAGATCTGAACGGCTTCTCCATCGATGGCGAAAGAAAACTGGGAGAGCGGCACGCTCAGCCCCAACCCCCTTGCTTTCGTGTACGCTTCCTTCAAAGTCCAGTATTCGAGAAATCTCTTGAGCCGATCCTCGTCTTGCGACGAATGCAACGCGGCGATCTCGCTTGGTGCAAAATATTTCTCGGCCAGGTCAAGCAGGTCCGGCATAGACCGCCAATGCTCGACATCTATTCCTATCTCCGGGCGTAGAGCCACAATACACGCTACAAGCCCTCGTCTCCCCTCGTCACCTGGAGAAAGTGCCGAAGGGGCTCTCGACGCAGGGCGGACGGCCTGACGCGACGAGCTGCTTGTACTCCCTCCCGATTCGGACCGCGAGAACGATCCAGACAAGGACGAGCGCGACGTTGACGATCGCGAAGTGGCTGGTCTGCATGGCCAGGAAGGTCGTGCCGACGAATATTACGCCGGCGGCGAGCATGTCTCCCGCTCGCCAGAAGAACGAATCGATAGCCTGCTTGGCCTTGTACTTCTGCTCCCGCGTGCACGGGAGGAAGATCATCTGCCGCATCGTGTTCTGCAGCGAGTAGTCGGTCGCGTTCTCCGCCGTCTTGGTCCAACGAACGATCGACAGCAACGGGTAGAAGGCTAGGAGCAGGTATCCTCCCAGGGCGATCAGTGGGAGAACGAGCAGCGAGACCTGCGCTCCGAAATACTTGATGATCCGGGAAACGAGAAACAGCTGGATGAACAGCCCTAGGCCGTTCACGACCGCGTAGAACCTGGAGTAAAAAATCCCGATCCACGCTCCCTCATCGAGCGCCCCGGCGGCCCCGCTCGCCACCGCATCGGCCGCTGTATCGGTGACAACGGCATCGAGGATGTACCCTCCGGTGGTGTTCACCCAGTTGAGCAACATGATGAGCAGCGCGATGAGGAGCAGGTAGCGGCACTTGAACACCAGCTTGAAGGGTCCTTCACCCTTCCCCGCGAACTGCCAGGTTTGCGTGAGGTCGGGACCCGGACTCCTCGGTGCGGGCCTCTCGGCTGTCTCGTCGTCGGGACCCTCCCCCTCTCCCCGAGCTTGCCGTTCGGCCTCGATCGCATCGTACTCCTCGATCGCCTGTCGGATATCGGCGATGCTGAACTGACTGCTCGCCGCCGGCTGCGTAGCCGTGGTGAGCACGCTCGGCATGCCCGCCTCCTTCCGGCGACGCTCGCGGGCATCCACCAGGTTCGTGACTAAGAGGCTGAGGATCAGGATACCGGCTGCCACTAAGAGGGGCAGAAATACTCCGAAACCGGAGATCACCTGGCCGGAGACCCAACTCCCGACCACCGCTCCGAAAGACGCCCCGAACGCCACGATCGGAAAGAGCCGCTCCCCTTCCTCGCTCGTGTAGAGATCGTTGGCGAACGACCAAAACTGGGCGATCACCATCACGCTGAAGATCCCGATCCACAGGAAGAAGGCGAATGCCAGGACAAGCGAGGAGCCGGCCGCCTGGCCGATCAGGTAAAAGCCGATCATGCACGCCGCGAAAAAGATCGTGACGACGTTGATCAGCCTCTTCCTCGGTAGGCGCCCGGCCAACGCCCCGTAGATCGGCACGATACCGAGAAGCAGAAGAGCCATCCCGGCCGACGTGTAAGCCTTAATCTCGGCACTCCCGCGCCCCAGGATCAGCGCTTCCCGGACCGGCTTGATGACGGAGTAGGCCATCAAGATGAGGAAGACGTTGAGCGCGAGGAGCAGAGCGGTGCCGCTCTCGCCCGCCCGAACATCGCTGAACAGGCGGAGAAGGCGATCCGGGACGCTCCGGCGAGCGTTGTTTGCCACGCTAGCCTACCTCAGTCGCTCTTCCTCGAGGATCTCGATCGACCGGACCTTCCAGACGCCGTCGTCCGGAAGGAGCTCGACGCGGGCGTCGTACCGGTTCTGGCGAAAGTGACGGTGGCCGAAGTGGGTGACGGTCCCCCCGACCTTCCAGCCGGCTTCCGCGGTGAAGCCACCGTCGGCGGCCGGCTCGACATCGCGCACCTCCAGGACCTCGACCGCCTCGACGCGCGCCCGCGCCCCCCCACGCTCCTCCATCTCGAGTGCTCGCCGATGCTCGAGGTAGACATCCGTCAGCGTCGGCCCCGTCACGCTGACGGCGAGACGGTCGTAGGCTGCCGCCTCGTCTCTCAGCTCGAAGGCCCGGTACACGTTCGGGAGGACTCCGGCCAGGATCCGCCTCGCCCGGGCCTCGGTAGGAACGGAACGTATGGACGAGGGCAGAGCGACCGCCACTTCGGCGACAGGCACGGCGATGACGGCGAGCGCGAGCGTGACCCGCGAAAGGGCGAACGAGGTCGCGGCGCGCCGGCCTCGAAGCGCCGCCACTCCGAAGGCCGCCGCCACCGCGAGCAGGGCCAACGACGCGAGCGGCAGCGGAAGCTGCGGCGGCTCGACCGCGAACCCGGCCACCGTCGGGATCGGATCTTCCGCAAGGGCGTTCTCCCACCGCAGCATCGGGGCGCCGGCGGTCAGCTCCGCCGTGCTCGAGGACTCAGGATCGGTCACCGTGACGGTGATGACACCCTCGGGGCCGTCGAACGTGGCCCAGGTCAGCGTCACGGCGCCCGGCATGCCCGGCGTCGGATAGGCGATCGTCACGCCCACTATCGCTTCGTTCACAGCCTCGGCCTCGGGGGCGGCCTTCGGCAGCACCCCTCGCGGACCCACGGTCATGAAAGCGAAGCGGTCGACGATCGGTTCCGCCGCGTCTCCATCGATCTCGACCGCCGTGTGCTCGACCACGAGATCGGCGATCCGCCGTCCGACCTCCTCCTGCGCCTCGATCTCGACGAACCCCTCCCCGGCGAGCCCGTCGCCCTCCAACCGAAGCCGGTCCGCCACATCGGCGAGGCGAACCAGGACCTCGTGCCGGACCTCGTAGGGCTCGATGGCCAGAAAGCTCTGGATCGGGGCGTCAGGAGCCTGTGGAGCCAGCCGCCGCGAGCCAGGCATCGAGGCGCCGCCCGTCCCCCCCGCCGCTCCCGGCAGCCGGGGCGAAAAGCGCGCTTCCGCCTCCGTCGCCGACCCCTTCCCGAGGCCGAGGTTTAGACCGACGGCCACCGCCAACCCGCCCAGTCCGTACGCCAGGGCTCGCCGGCGCGAGCCGGAAGGCCAGCGGCTCGTCCACAGGGTACCCACGGCGTTCAGCCCCAGAGCGAGGACGAGGAGCGCGGCGTCCATGCCCAGAACGAC
>Ga0255057_10001782_pt1 | contig 11872 bp, 12 predicted proteins | sample Cases_109_6_MG_FD_189022 | JGI IMG/M metagenome (GOLD analysis project Ga0255057, IMG submission 189022) | Seawater microbial communities from Amundsen Gulf, Northwest Territories, Canada - Cases_109_6 | ecosystem: Environmental > Aquatic > Marine > Gulf | place: Canada: Northwest Territories... | reverse complement strand
GGCGGCCTGGGTTTGCCGGCGGTGACCTACGCGAAGATCGTCGAGCGTGTTTCCGCCGTGTGGATGTCGGTGTCGGGGATCTTCAACTCCCATCTGATCATGGCGGCGGCGGTGCAGCGATTCGGCAGCGAAGCGCAGAAACGCCACTACCTGCCGCGTTTTGCCCGCGGCGAGCTGCGTGGCGGTATCGCACTGACCGAGCCCGACTGCGGCACGGATCTGCAGGCGATTCGCACCACAGCGATCCGCGATGGCGACGACTACGTGGTGAACGGTACCAAGACCTGGATCAGCAACAGCATCCAGGGGCAGATTCTCGCGGTGCTGGTGAAAACCGATACAAAGGCGCAACCGCCACGCCGGGGCATGAGCCTGTTGCTGGTGGAAAAAGGCCCGGGCTTCGAGGTTAGCCGCAAGCTGGAGAAGATCGGCTATAAGGGCATCGACTCCGGCGAGCTGGTATTCAACGACTGCCGGGTGCCGGCGGACAATCTCATCGGCGGCCAGGAAGGCCGGGGCCTCAATCAGATACTCGCGGGACTCGAGCTCGGGCGCATCAATGTCGCCGCCCGCGGCGTAGGCATCGCCCGCGCCTGCCTGGACGAATCCGTCGCCTATTCACAGATAAGAAAGACTTTCGGAAAACCCATCTGCGAGCACCAGTCGATCCAGATCAAGCTGGCGGAAATGGCGACCCGCCTGGAGGCGGCCAGACTCCTGACCGACGCCGCGGCGCGCGCTTACGACGCCGGCCAGCGCTGTGACATGGAAGCGGGCATGGCCAAGCTGTTCGCCACCGAGACCGCGATTCACAACAGTCTGGAGGCGATGCGCATCCATGGCGCCTACGGCTATTCCAAGGAGTTCAATATCGAGCGCTACTACAGAGACGCGCCCTTGCTCGCCATCGGCGAGGGAACCAACGAGCTGCAACGGATCATCATTGCGAAGCAACTGGTGGAGCGAAATCCTGCATGAAGTTACCGCTGGAAGGCGTGCGCGTGCTCACCGTCGAGCAGTACGGCGCCGGTCCCTTCGGCACCATGTTTCTCGCCGACCAGGGCGCCGAGGTAATCAAGATTGAAAACCCCCACGACGGCGGTGACATCGCCAGGGACGTGGGCCCGTTCTTTTTCGAAGAGCACGACAGCCTCTTCTATCACAGCTTCAATCGAAACAAGAAGAGCATGGCTCTGGATCTACGACAGGCCGAGGGTCAGAAGGTGCTCCACGATCTGGTGGCGGGCTCCGACGCGCTCACCTCCAACCTGCGCGGTGACGTACCGGAAAAGCTGGGACTCACTTACGCCCACCTGGAAGCCAGCAATCCGAAAATCGTCTGCGCGCACTTGAGCGCCTACGGCCGCACCGGGCCACGGGCGAGCTGGCCGGGGTTCGATTACCTCATGCAGGCGGAGGCGGGATTCCTGTCGCTGACCGGCGAGCCGGATGCGCCACCGGCGCGCTTCGGCCTGTCCATGGTGGACTTCATGACCGGCTTGGGACTCGCCTACGCGGTGCTGGCGGCGTTGACCGCCGCCCGCGAGAGCGGCGTCGGGCGCGACATGGACGTGAGTCTCTTCGATATGGCACTCGCCAACACCAGCTATCTCGCTGCCTGGTATCTCAACGAGGGACATCGACAGACACGTTTGCCGCGATCGGCGCACCCGTCGCTCACTCCGTGCCAGCTCTATTCCACCAGCGACGGCTGGATTTTTATCATGTGCAACAAGGAGAAATTCTGGCCAGCCCTGTGCGAGCTGGTGGAGCGGCCGGAATGGATCTCGGATCCGCGCTTCCGGAAATTCAACCATCGGCTGACGAACCGCGAAGCGCTCACCGAGCTTCTCGACGAAGCACTCGCGAAGCACTCCACCAGCGACTGGCTGTCACGCTTCGCGGGCCGCGTTCCCGCGGCGCCGGTGAACGACATCGCCGAAGCGCTGGACAACCCCTTCGTCACCGAGCATGGCCGCCTGCAGAAACTCACCCACCCGAGCGCCGGGGAGTATCGCCTGGTGGCCCCGCCGGTGCGCTCGGCGGAGACGCCGCCAGCGCGCCCGGCACCGGCGCTGGGCGAGCACACCGATGCCCTGCTCACCGAGCTAGGCTACGACGCACGTCGATTGCAGAAGTTGCGTGCTTCGGGCGTAATCTGAAGCGGGTCATGAACACGGACACAGCGAGATGACCGACGCTTCAAAGACTGCTCTCATCACCGGCGGCGCCGGCGGCCTGGGCCGGGCCATGGCGGAGGCCCTGACGAAAAATGGTCTCAACGCGGTGATCTTCGACATCGACGAGGAAGCCGGAAGGAGGCATGCAGCAGAAATCAATGAGCGACGCGGAGCCGATCGTGTACTCGCGATTGCCGGGGATGTGTCCGATGAGGGTTCCTGCAACGACGCGATTGCCGATTGCATCGATCGCTTCGGAAGCATCGACGTTCTTGTGAACAACGCCGGCGTCGGTGTCAGCTCCATTCGACCGGATGCGGAGCGCAATCATCCAAGTATCGCGGAGATTGATCCTGGACTCTGGGATAAGTTTTTTGCTGTGAACGTCACCGGTCCTCTGCTCATGGTACGGGCAGCGGTGCCCCATATGCGCGCCAGAGGCTGGGGGCGCGTGGTCAACAACACTACGAGCTTCTTTACGATGCTCCGTGTGTTGCCCTACGGGGCATCGAAAGCGGCGCTGGAATCCATGTCCGCGGTCTGGGCTAAGGAATTGGAGGGCACTGGAATTACGGTGAACATTCTCGTTCCGGGCGGCCCCACGGACACGCCGTTCATCAGCGATGAGGCAGGGATCCCCCGTGACAAGATGCTGAAGCCCGCGATCATGGGGCCGCCGATTCGATGGCTCGCGTCCACTGCGTCGGACGGTGTCACCGGCCGGCGCTTCGTGGCCGCCAGCTGGGATGCCGGCAAGGATGACGCCCAGGCGGCGAAAATTGCCGGCGCGCCCATCGGCTGGCCGGAGCTCGCGAAAACCGTCGTCTGGCCAGATTAAAAAGGGGACGCACGTTTCGACGCTGCGCCCGCGTCGACAGTAACCAGCCGATGCAGGCGTTGCGAGAATCGGGGGTGATCTGAGCTCAAGCCCGCGGGGGTATGCTACAGTGTAGCTTTGTAGCTACATGTAATGAAAGCCCATGGCACTCAATATCCGTAATCCGGAGACAGAAAAGCTCGCGGAAACCCTGGCCAAACTGACCGGAGAGACGAAGACACAGGCCGTCACCAAAGCCCTGCGCGATAGATTGGAGCGCGTCCGTCGTCGACTTTCCGGGCGCCGGCTTGCCGATGAGCTCGACGAAATCGCACTGCACTCGGCATCCCTTCCGATTCTGGATGCCCGGGACGCGGACGAGATCCTCGGATACGACGAGTCGGGTCTGCCGCGCTGATGGTCATAGACACCTCGGCGTTGACCGCCATCCTGCAGGACGAGCCGGAGCGAAGGGTTTTCAACGAGGCCATCGAGGCCGCTGAAACCTGCGCGATGTCGACAGCGTCTTTCCTCGAGACCTCCATGATCATCGAGTCTCGCTACGGTCCGGACGGCACGAGGGACCTCGACCTGTTCATCAGCAAGGCGCGAATTACTTTCGCCTCAGTGGACGCTGACCAAGCCTACGTTGCCCGTGACGCGTTTCGCCGTTACGGAAAAGGGCGACACCCGGCCAGCCTCAATTTCGGGGATTGCTTTGCTTATGCGCTGGCAAAGATGCTCGATGAACCCTTACTGTTCAAGGGTAACGACTTCGCATTGACTGATATCGCGGTCTATTCCCTCCAGTGACTGGAGAGCGCACTTAGGCCTGGAATGTTGGGCTTCGCAAGCTCAGCCCAACCTACGTCTTTTGCCGCTCGAGGCCGCGTCGATGCTGACCAGCCGATTCCAGCCATGGCGATCGGGGAGCTCCCCCAGCTGGATGCCGGTAACTTCGTCGTAAAGACGCCGAGTGACTTCGCCGGCCTCGTTGTTGTTGATGGTCAAGTGCTCGCCACGGTAAGAGATCCCGCCCACCGGCGCGATGATCACAGCGGTGCCCGCGCCGAAGCATTCCTGCATGCTTCCGGTGCGTATGGCGCTAACGACCTCATCGATTTCGATGCGACGTTCCTCCACCGGGTCGCCGGCATCCTCCATCAGCTTGATGACACTGTCTCGGGTAACACCAGGTAGGATCGTGCCGACCAGGGACGGCGTGACCACTTTGCCGTCGATGCGGAAGAAAATGTTCATGGCGCCCACTTCTTCCACGTAGCGGTGCTCGAGGCCATCCAGCCAGAGCACTTGCGCGAAACCCTGCTTGCGTCCCTGCTCACCGGGCAGCAGGCTCACCGAATAATTACCCGAGGTCTTGGCGGCCCCCATGCCGCCGGGGGCCGAGCGCGTGTACTCCTCTTCCACCTTGAGGTCGATGGCTGCTGTATCTTCGTCGAAGTAGGTGCGCACCGGGGCGGTCATGACGAGAAAACGAAATGCCTGCGACGGTCGCACCTCGAGATGCGACTCGTTGCTGAATATAAGCGGACGAATATAAAGAGACTGGCCCCGCTCGCGTGGGATCCACCCATGATCGAGCTGGATCAATGATTCCATGGCGCCGTAAAAATGGTCCTCGTCGGGGACCGGAATGCACAATCGCTCACAGGAGTTGCGCAGTCGCTCGTAGTTCATGTCCGGACGGAAGATACGCACCGTGCCGTCATCTCCCATGAAGGCCTTGAGACCCTCGAAGACCGCCTGACCGTAGTGCAGGGTGGCGTTGCCCGGGTCCACCGGAACCGGCCCGTAAGGCAACACTTCTGGTTGCTGCCAACGGCCTTCTTCGTACTTCATGCTGAACATGTGGTCGGAAAACACGTTTCCGAAACCCAGATTATCGAAGTCGACGTCGGCAAGACGGCTGCGGCTGACGGGCGTCACGCTCAGATCGGGCAACATAACGGGCCTCTGGTTCATTATCCGTTCAGGGTAGAGAGTAGGGCAAACAGGGTGCCCGGGACAACGCCGGCCCACGCAATACGCTTATAATGCTTAATCGCAGTCACGACGCGGCCGCCTCCATGTCCATGACCCTCGCCGAAAAGATCCTCGCCCGGGCCGCCGGCCGCGAATGCGTTCGGCCGGGTGACATCGTCACCTGTCAAGTCGACCTTGCCATGATGCACGACTCCAGCGGCCCGCGGCGTCTCGCGCCGAAGCTCGAGGAGCTTGGCGTCGATGTCTGGGATCCGGGCAAGGCAGTGGTCATCACCGATCACTTCGTCGGCGAGAGCGATGCCCAGAGCGTCCAGATTCAAGCGCTGACCAGGGACTGGGCCGCGCAACGTCGTCTACGCGGCTATCACGAAGCCCAGGGGATCTGCCATGTGGTGCTACCCGAGCGCGGTCATTTGCGGCCGGGGATGTTCGTGGTCGGCGGCGACTCCCACTCCACCACAGGCGGCGCCTTCGGCTGCTTCATGACCGGCCTGGGCGCGACGGATATGGCGGGTGTTCTCGCCACCGGCAGCGCCTGGATGCGCGTACCCGAAACCCTGCGCGTGCGCGTGGACGGCATTCTTGGCGAGGGAGTCGCAGCCAAGGACGTCATCCTTTTTCTCTGCCACGAAATCGGCATCAACGGCGCCGGCTACATGGCTGCCGAGTACACCGGCAGCGGCGTAACGGCCATGGCCATGGACGAACGCATGGTGCTTGCCAACATGGCGGTGGAGCTCGGCGCCAAGTGCGGTATCGTCGCACCCGACGACACCACCTGCGACTGGCTCGCCGGTGTAGGCGTCGATGTGAATGACGCCCACGACTGGCAGAGTGACGGCGACGCCGCGATCGCGAGAGAAATCACCATCGATGCGACCGGCCTCACGCCCCAGGTTGCGGCGCCCCACAGCCCCGAGAACAGCGCACCGGTGGATACCCACACCGGCACCGCCATCGACCAGGCCTACATCGGCGCCTGCACGGGAGCGAAGCTGGATGACCTGCGCATGGTTGCCCGCATAGTCGACGGCCGGCGGGTTGCCGACGGCGTGCGATTTTTCGTGGCGCCCGCATCGGTGCGCATCGCAGACCAAGCAGAGCGGGAAGGCACCCTCGAGTCACTGCGCGCATCCGGCGCCACGATTCTGCACAGTGCCTGCGGAGCCTGCATAGGACTGGGGCCCGCGCGCCTGGGCGCCGGCGAAGTCGGCATTTCCAGCTCGTCGAGAAACTTCCAGGGGCGCATGGGCGATCCATCCTCGCAAACCTACCTGTCATCCCCCTACACGGTGGCGGCGTCGGCCCTGGCCGGATGCATTGCCGATCCGAGAGCTTACCTGTGAACGCGCCCGGCCGCGCCTGGGTTTACGGCAACGACATCAATACCGATCTGCTGGCGCCCGCCGCCTATCTCAAGGGCTCCATGGAGGAGGCCGCCAGTCACTGCCTGGAGGATCTCGATGCAAACTTCGCGGCATCGGTGCACGAAGGCGACATCTTCGTCGCCGGCGAGAATCTCGGCATCGGCTCGTCCCGGGAGCAGGCGCCCCAGGCGCTGCAACTACTCGGCATTCGCGCGGTGCTGGCGAAATCATTCGGCCGCATTTTCTATCGCAACGCCCTGAATCTGGGAATGCCTACGCTGGTGTGCCCGCACGCTGATCGCATTCGCAGCGGCGACCGATTGCGCGTGGACGCCGCCGCCGGAGTCGTGCACAACGTGAGCACCGGTGAGGATCTGACCTGCGAATCCCTGCCCGATCATCTCCTGGAGATGGTAGGCGACGGCGGTCTGATTCCGCACTTGAAAAAGAAGCTGAGCGCATCGAAGCCACGATGATCAGCGCCGAGACATTCTTGCGCGCCGCGAAAGCGCGCGACCTGAGCTTTTTCTCCGGCGTTCCCTGTTCCTTTCTAACACCACTGATTAATCGCGTTATCAGCGATGAGGATAGCAACTATGTCGGCGCCACCAGCGAGGGAGAAGCCGTTGGCATCGCCGCGGGCGCCTGGCTGGCCGGGCGCGAAAACGCGATGATGTGCCAGAACTCCGGCCTCGGAAATGCGGTCAATCCGCTGACTTCTCTCAATCATCCATTCCGCATCCCCACGCTGCTCATCGTCACCTGGCGGGCCGGACCGGGAACCTCGGACGAGCCTCAGCACGAGCTGATGGGCCGCATTACGCCACGCTTGCTGGACGTGATGACAATACCGCACCGGCCGTTTCCGTCCGCAGAAGAGGAAGTGGACGGCGCCATGGACGAAGCCATGGCGCACATGCACGAGCATTGCACGCCCTTCGCCTTCATCATGGCGAAGAACAGCGTCGCCCCCGAGGCGTTGTCGCCACCACCGGGGGTTCCACCATCTCCAGGCGACTTTCACGATCTGAGCACCAGCGGGCAATCGATCCCGCGGGCGCAAGCGCTGGCGACGCTCCTCGACGTCATTCCCGACAAGGCGGCGGTCATCGCCACCACCGGCAAGTGCGCACGCGAGCTGTTCACTCTGGCCGATCGCCCACAGCATCTTTATCAAGTAGGCTCCATGGGTTGCGCCAGCAGCTTGGGCCTGGGGGTAGCAATCAATTCAGCACATACCGTCGTCGTCATCGACGGCGACGGAGCAGCGCTCATGAAGCTGGGAAGCCTGGCCACCATCGGCGCCCAGGCGCCGCGGAACCTCGTGCACGTGCTTCTGGACAACGGCGTTCACGACTCCACCGGAGGACAACCCACCGCATCGCCGGGCGTGGATTTCAGCGCCATTGCCAACGCCTGTGGTTATCCGAAAGCCCACACTTGCGATGATCTGGAAGGCTTCGGACAGGCCCTCGCCGCCGCCTGGCGCGGCCACGGCCCGCACTTCATCCACATGCGCATTGCGCCGGGCTCCATGGCAAAACTCGGACGACCGACACTGGCGCCGATGACCATCGCGAGACGCTTTCGCGACTTTCTGGTGAATGCCTGATGCACATCGTCATTCTCCCCGGCGACGGCATCGGACCGGAGATCGCCGCCGCCACGCGGCAGGTTCTGGACGTCCTCGATGCGAAGCTGGCGCTGGGATTGCGTCTCGAGGAACATGCCATGGGACTGGCGACGCTGGACAGTCACGCCAGCACCCTGCCCGGCGACGTTATGGCCCAGACCCGCGCCGCCGACGGCGTCATTCTGGCTCCCGTATCCACCTACGACTATCCGCCTCCGGAGCAGGGCGGCATCAACCCGTCGGCCCACATCCGCATCGCGCTGGATCTCTATGCGAATATGCGACCCAGTCGTACGCGCGCCGGTGTGCACAACGTCGCCACCCACATGGATCTGGTGGTGGTGAGAGAAAACACCGAGGGTTTTTATGCTGATCGGAACATGCTTTCAGGCAGCGGAGAGTTTCAACCCTCCGAGGACATGGCGCTGGCGATACGCAAGATCACCGCCGCCGCCAGTCAGCGCATTGCCCGAGCGGCCTTCGAGCTTGCCGGCCGGCGCGACAAGCATGTCACCATGGTCCACAAGGCAAACGTGCTCAAGGTCACGGACGGTTTGTTCATTCGCGAAGTGGTAAAGGTCGCGGAGGAGTTCCCCGACGTGCGCCTGGACGAGATGCTGGTGGATGCCATGGCGGCAGATCTGATTCGCAAACCGGAAGCCTACGACGTCATCGTCACCAGCAATATGTACGGCGACATTCTTTCCGACGAGGCGGCGGCGCTATGCGGTGGACTGGGACTCGCATCGGCATTGAACGCCGGCGACGAGCACGCCATCGCGCAAGCCGTGCACGGCTCGGCACCGGATATCGCCGGTCGCGGCATCGCCAATCCGGCCGCGCTGATGCTCTCCTCAGCCATGCTGCTCGAGTGGCTCGGCACGCACCACGACCGGCCGATACTCGCCATCGCGGCGGATCAGCTGGAAGGATCCGTCAACGCAACGCTGGCGGATGCCGAGAATCACACACCGGATCTCGGCGGCAATGCATCGACACAATCCTTCGCCACGGCGGTGGCGGATCACATCCAGTCGGATTCCCATTCGAATTCCCAGGGGGACCATAAATGACAGCGTTGACGAACAAGATCATCGTCGAGAAATCCGATGGAATCGGACGGTTCATTTTCAATCAACCGCAAAAGCACAACGCCATCAGCTTCGAGATGTGGCAGGGGATCTCCCGGGCCATGGGCGATTTTGCAGCCGATGATTCGGTGCGTGTGATAATACTGAGCGGCGCGGGGGAAAAAGCATTCTCCGCCGGCGCCGATATTTCTGAATTCGCCGAGCTACGCGCCACCAGGGAAGGCGTCGAGGAGTTCGAGCGCGCGGCCGTCAAGGCCCACGAGGATCTGAATACCATCGACAAACCCACCATCGCCATGATTCAGGGTTACTGCATCGGTGGCGGCGCGGGCATAGCGCTGTGCTGCGATCTACGCATCGCCTCCGAGGATGCGCGATTCGGCATTCCCGCGGCAAAGCTCGGGCTCGCCTACCGCTGGGACGACGTCTACCCACTGGTGCAATTAGTGGGGGCCAGCTTCGCCAAGGAGATCTTATTCACCGGCCGACAGTTCAGCGCCGAAGATGCACTGCAGATGGGTCTTGTGAACCGTGTCGTGCCACGCTCGGAGCTCGAGTCCTATGTCGGCGAGTACGCTGAGCGCATCGCGTCGAACGCGCCACTGACCATACGTGCCGCCAAGCGCACCATCGGCGAGGCGTTGAAAGATCCGGGAGACCGCAAACTCGACATGGTCAGCGAGCTGGTGGATGCGTGCTTCGCCAGTGACGACTATGCAGAAGGCCGCAAAGCCTTCATGGAGAAGCGTAAGCCCGAGTTCAAGGGTCGCTGACAGATACTCAAACGATGACCGTGCAGCTCACGTTACGCCGCTGCGCGCCAAATCATCTATCTCGCTATCACTGTAGCCGAACTCGGCGAGCACTTCGCTGGTGTGCTGACCGCGTTCCGGAGTGGCGCGGTAAGTCATTTCCGGGGCGCCCCCCATGATGACGGCATTCTCGACCACGTCCAACGTGCCCAGCGTTTTGTGCTGAACCGGCTTGGACATCCCCAGGTGCCGTACTTGAGGATCGGCAAATACTTCGTCGATGGAATTAATCGGCCCGCACGGCACACCCGCAGCGTTCATGGATTCGACCAGGTCATCGCTGGCGCGGCGCGTAGTATAGGCTTCGATGGCAGCGTTGAGCGCGTCGCGATTCGTCAAGCGCACCGCGCCATCGGCGTAGTCCGGATTATCCAAAAGCTCTGCCGCACCCAGCACCTGGCACAGGCGCTCCCACATGATGTCGCCACTACAGGCGATATTGATGTGCCCGTCACTGGTCCGAAATACACCGGTGGGAATACTCGTGGGGTGATTATTGCCGGCCTGGGGCGGCACCTCTTTGTCGATGAGCCAGCGCGCCGCCTGGAAATCCAGCATCGCGATCTGTGCCTGCAGCAACGACGTTCGTATCCACTGACCCTTGCCGGTCTCCTCGCGCTGCAGAAGCGCGATCAGAATACCGATGGCCGCGTACAGGCCCGCCGAAAGATCCGCGATGGGCACGCCCACCCGTACAGGCCCCTGGCCCGGCAAACCGGTTATGGACATGAGACCGCCCATACCCTGCGCGATCTGGTCGAAGCCCGGCCGCGACGCATAAGGACCGTCCTGGCCGAAGCCCGAAATGCTGGCGAGCACGATACGCAGATTGACCGCGCACAGCGCTTCGTAGTCGATTCCGAGCCGCCCTTTTACGTCGGGTCGAAAGTTCTCCACCACCACGTCGGCCTTCTCCACCATGCGCATGAGAACGGCGTGGCCCTGGGGGCTTTTGAGATCGAGGGTCATGCCACGCTTGTTGCGGTGAATATTCTGAAAGTCGGGCCCGTTGCGCGCTCCACCCATGCCTTTGGCGATGTCGATGGCTGCCGGAGCCTCGATCTTGATGACGTTTGCACCCCAGTCGGCGAGCTGGCGCACCGCCGTGGGGCCGGATCGCACCCGGGTAAGATCGAGAACCGTGAAGCGCGCCAGCGGTTGTGATTCGGAGCTGTCAGCCATATGCAGTAACCGTATTCTGGAGGCCCGAGATAGAAGCTGTCATTTTACAGAGATTCATTCGAGAAATTCCGTCACATTGACTCGAACCTCGGCGACGCCGCGAACCTGAACTGCGGACATGCCGATGTCACGCGCTCCGTCGACGTTTTCGGCCCTGTCGTCGAAAAACAGCAGCTTCCCAGGCTCGGTACCGATGCAGGCCGCGACATGCCGGAACGCCGCCGCTTCCGGCTTGCGCAGGCCCAAATCGCACGAGACGAATACTTCGCGAAACAAACCCAGCGTCTTGGCGTATTTGCGCTCCCAGAAATCCTGGTGCGTGACATTGGAGTTGGAAAATGCGTAGATGGGGATCCGCGAGCTTAGAGATTCAAACAGCTCGAACACTTCCGCGGGCTCGTCTTCGAATATAGCGTTCCATCCAGCGGCGAGCTGCTGGTCCGATATCGTGATACCCAAGGTGTCCCTGAGCGCGTCGAAGTATTCCGCCGCCCCGATTTCACCTCTCTCGTGCCTCTCGTACCATTCATCGACCCGGAACCGCGACTTGATGGTCTGCGCCGGCACGCCGGCGTGGGTCGCCCAGTGGGAACATGCGCTTTCGAAATCGATGCCGAAGACCACGCCACCCAGGTCGAACAACAGCGCCTCTGTACTCGAATCTCTCATTACACTATGTTGCTGACGGGACTCACTACCCCGGGAGATCTATTTGCTGCAGCTTATCAGCCGGCTGACCGGCGTGCACTGGCGCGAGCAGGGACCGGCATTTCTGGTCGGATTCGG
>Ga0255057_10001781_pt1 | contig 11873 bp, 12 predicted proteins | sample Cases_109_6_MG_FD_189022 | JGI IMG/M metagenome (GOLD analysis project Ga0255057, IMG submission 189022) | Seawater microbial communities from Amundsen Gulf, Northwest Territories, Canada - Cases_109_6 | ecosystem: Environmental > Aquatic > Marine > Gulf | place: Canada: Northwest Territories... | reverse complement strand
GCCAGGACCTGGTGAAGGCGATGTTCAACGACACCGCTTTTCGGGACGATATGAACCTCTCGGCGGTCAATTCGATCAACTGGGCCCGGGTGATGGCCCAGATCGCCTATTACTTCGCGGCGGCGGCGGCCCTCGGCGCGCCCGAGCGGGCGGTCAGCTTCGCCGTACCGACGGGCAATTTCGGCAATATCTTCGCCGGTTATGCGGCGCGGGCCATGGGGCTGCCGATCGAGCGGCTCTACGTCGGCTCCAACAGCAACGACATCCTGGCCCGCACCATCGCGACCGGCGCCATGACCATCGCCGAGGTCCAGCCGACCCTCTCGCCGGCCATGGATATCCAGGTCTCCAGCAACTTCGAGCGCTTGCTGTTCGAGCTCTACGGCCGCGACGGCGGAGCGGTCGCGGGGCTGCTGGAGGGGTTCCGAAGCACCGGCCGCTCCAAGCTGGAAGCGGGCGCCCTCGAGGCCTTGCGCGGTGTCTTCGCGGGCCACCGGCTCGACGACCGGGAGACCGTGGCCGAGATGGCCCGGATCTACCAAGAGACCGGCGAGATGATCGATCCGCACAGCGCCATCGGCATCGCCACGGCCCGCGCACTGGCAAGCGGCTCCGAGGCTCCGGTGATCGCGCTCGGTACCGCCCATCCGGCCAAGTTCCCCGAGGCGGTGGAGCAAGCCTGCGGGCTTCGCCCGGCCTTGCCGCCGCGCCTCGCCGACCTGTTCGAGCGGGACGAACGCTGCCTCGTCCTGCCGAACGATTTGGCCCAGGTGCAAGAGGCCGTCCGCGGCCAGATCGGCCCGGGCCGCGGCCGGCTGGCGTCTTAAGGGAGAGGGCGCGGACGCATGACGGTAGAAATCACCAGTCTGGATAACGGCCTCAGGGTCGCCACCGACACCATGGAGTCGGTGGAGTCGGTGTCCCTCGGCGCCTGGGTCGGCGTCGGCGCCCGCCACGAGAGTCCCGAAGTGAACGGTGTGGCCCACTTCCTCGAGCACATGGTCTTCAAGGGGACGCGACGGCGCAGCGCGCGCGACATCGCCGAGCAGATCGAGGCGGTCGGCGGCCAGATCAACGCCTATACCGGGCGCGAGAGCACGGGCTTCTACGCCAAGGTCCTGGCCGAGCATTCGGAGCTCGCGCTGGATATTCTCTCCGACATTCTGCAGCATTCCGTCTTCGACCCGGGCGAACTGGCGCGCGAACGGGCGGTGATCCTGCAGGAGATCGGTCAGGCGGCGGATACGCCGGACGATATCGTGTTCGACCATTTCCAAGAGACCGCCTACCCAAGCCAAGCCCTGGGCCGGCCCGTGCTTGGCCGTAGCGAGACGGTCTCGGCCATGGATCGGCGATGCCTGATGGACTACCTCGCCCGCCACTATGGGCCGGAGGACATGGTGGTGGCCGCGGCGGGAAGGATCGAGCACGATTTTTTCCGCGACACCGTGGCAAGGGTTTTCGATGCCCTGCCGCCGGGCGCCAAAGCGGCGCCCGAGGCTGCGGCCTACCGCGGCGGCGACCACCGCGAGGCGCGGGACCTGGAGCAGGTGCACTTGGTCCTGGGGTTTGAAGGCCTCGGCTATCACGATCCCGATTATTACGGCTCGCTGGTTCTTTCGACCCTGTTTGGCGGCGGCATGTCCTCGCGCCTGTTCCAGGAAGTGCGAGAAGAGCGCGGCCTGGCCTACGCAATCTATTCCTTCGTCTCGGCCTATGGGGATAGCGGCCTGTTCGGTGTCTATGCCGGGACCAGCGAAGGCGATACCTCGGAATTGCTTTCGGTCGTGGCCGACGAGTTCACGAAGCTGCCCTCGGACATCGGCGAGGACGAACTGCAGCGTGCCCGGGCGCAGCTCCGGGCCTCCGTGCTGATGAGCCGGGAAAGCAGCCTCTCGCGGTGCGAGCACTTGGCGCAGCAGTTGCTTGTTTACGGACGACCCCTGCCGCTGGAGGAAATCGTCGCGCGCATCGAGGCGGTCGACCGTGCCGGACTGGCGCGCGTCGTCGCACGCATGAGGGGCACCGAACCGTGTTTGGCCGTGATCGGCCCGACCGCCGGCGTCGGTTCCTTCGAAACCCTGCGCCACCGCTTGGGCGACGGTCCCGGTTGAGCGGTGTGATGCAACTGCCGTTTCGTTCCAGCGCGATGCGCGGGCCACGCCTGAAACACGGCCGCGTCTATCTGCGCCCGGCGCGCCACGGCGATTGGCGGGCCTGGGCTGGCCTACGCGCCGGAAGCCGCAGTTTCCTGATCCCCTGGGAGCCGTCTTGGAACAGCGATGCCCTGGGCCGCGCGTCGTTCCGCAGACGGCTGCGCAGCCACGAGGCCGAGTGGCAACGGGGTACCGGTTACAGCTTCCTGATGTTCCGCTCGGATGACGACACACTGCTCGGCGGCGTTACCTTGAGCAATGTGCGCCGCGGTGTCTCCCAATGCGCGAGCCTCGGCTATTGGATCGGCGAGGGCTTCGCGCGCCAGGGCTTGATGACCGATGGGCTAGCCGCGGTGCTGGACTTCGCGTTCGAGCGTCTTGCGCTGCATCGCATCGAGGCCGCTTGCCTGCCGGACAACGACGCCAGCCAGGCCCTGCTCCGCAAGATCGGATTCAAGGACGAGGGATATTCGCGGCAATACTTGCGAATCAATGGGCGCTGGCAGGACCACCGCCTCTTTGCGGTTCTTCAGGACGATCCGCGCCTGCGGCCGTAGTTTCGGGTGGGCCGGGATTTTCTTGTCAGGCGTGGCCGGCGTCGCCGGAGAGCATGGAGGGGTCGATTCCGAGCTTCGAGATGGCCCGTTCCCATTTGCCATCGAGATTCTGATCGAACACCAGACCTTCGTCAGCCTCCACATTCAGCCAGCCGTTGGCCTGAATCTCCGAATCCAGCTGCCCCGGACCCCAGCCCGCGTAGCCCAAGGCCAGCATGCTGTGGCGCGGACCGCCGCCTGAAGCGATATCGCGCAAGATGTCGATGGTGGCGGTCAGTGACATCAAACCGCTGACCTTGAGGGTCCCATCCTGCTCGTATTCGGCGGAGTGAAGCACGAAGCCGCGCCCGGACTCGACCGGTCCGCCGAAGTGCACCTCAATGTCTTCGCCCAGGCCGGCGCTTTCGATGTCAAGCTGCTCCAGCAGATCCGGGAAGGTGATGGAGCCGATCAAGCGATTGACGACCAGGCCCATGGCGCCCTCTTCGTTGTGGGCACAGATGTAGACCACCGTTCTCGCAAAGCGCGGATCGGCCATGCCAGGCATGGCGATCAGCAGCTGGCCGGTGAGATATCCTTCTTCTTGGTCGTTCATGGCGTTCAGAGGTTGGCTCGATCCGGCGGAAACCCTATGACCCTACCTTGCCAAATTCTGCCGTAACAGGCCCGTTCGCACCGGATTACGGCGCCCCTCCGCGTCGACCTGGCCGGTCGGACGGAACGGCTGACAACACGTGAATGTGAGGTCCTCAAGTTGCCTAATGGTTACTATATATTAGATGACTTTCAGGTTAACTAGTACTGCGCGCATGACAAAGCAACTCTATGGAGCGGGATGGCCCATGCGAAGCCTTGCCAGGTTGCTCCTGGCGATTTTTTTCATGGCAGCGGGACTGGGGCCGGCCGGCGCCTTGACGAGCCAATGGCTGGACCACGACCAGGCCCGCGTGCGGCTTCTGGCGGCCGGGGGCGGGCAGTCTACAGATGAGTCCGGCGGGCAGTCCGCCGACGAACTGCGCCTTGGTCTTCAGTTCAGCCTCGAGCCGGGCTGGAAGATCTATTGGCGTACCCCGGGTGAGGCCGGCATCCCGCCGGCCGTCGACTGGTCCGGATCGGACAATTTGTCGTCGGCCGAGATGCGCTGGCCGGCGCCGCACCGCTTCACCCTGTTCGGCCTGGACACCTTCGGCTATTCCGGCGAGGTCGTCTTGCCGATCCACGCCCGCGCCGAGCGGGCCGGTGAGCCGGTGCGTCTCACGGCGCAGCTCACCTATCTAATCTGCTCGGACATTTGCATACCCCACGACGGGACGCTTGCGCTGGACCTGCCGGCCGGCGGCATCCCGCCTTCGGCCGAGGGGTTCCTGATCTCCCAGGCCGAGCGGCTGGTGCCTGGCGACGGCCGGGCCGCGGGTCTTGCCCTCGCCAGCGCCATGCTGGTCGGCGATCCGGCGGATCCGGTTCTCGAGGTGGTGGCGCGTTCGGAGATACCCTTCGAGGCGCCGGATCTCTTGGTCGAAGGGCCGCCGGGCTATCTCTTTGCCGCGCCGGAGGTCGCGTTCGCGGAGGGCCGGCAAGAAGCCGTGCTCCGGCTCCGCAGCGAACGTGGGCTGCTGGCCGAGGGCGTGCTCGAGGGCAAGATGGTCACCTTAACGCTGACCGACGGTCGGCGGAGCATGGAGCAGGCCGCCGTCACGCGCTATGCGCCGGGTATGGCGAGCCCGGTCCCGGTCGATGCCGGGACTCTCCTGCAGATGTTGGCCTTGGCCGTTCTGGGCGGCTTGATTCTCAACCTCATGCCCTGCGTCTTGCCGGTGCTGTCGATCAAGCTGCTGTCGGTGGTGAAGCAGGGCGGCCGGGACCGGGGCGACGTGCGGTTCAGTTTCCTGGCGTCCGCCGCCGGCATTCTGTTCTCCTTCCTGGTGCTGGCGGGAGTCGCGATCGGCTTGAAGGCCGGCGGCATGGCGGCCGGCTGGGGCATCCAGTTCCAGCAGCCGCTGTTCTTGACCGCGATGGCCGTGCTGCTCACGCTGTTCGCCTGTAACCTGTTCGGATTCTTCGAGATTCCCTTGCCGCGGGCGCTCGCCGACGTGGCCGGCGGCGGCCAGGGCCAGGGCCATGGCCTGGTCGGCCACTTCTCGGCGGGCGCCTTCGCCACCCTGCTGGCGACCCCCTGTTCGGCTCCCTTCCTGGGCACGGCGGTGGGCTTTGCCTTGGCCCGGGGGCCCGTTGAGATCCTGATGGTCTTCGCTGCCCTGGGGGTCGGCCTCGCGCTGCCCTATATCTGCGTGGCCGCCTTTCCCGGGCTGGCCACCCGCTTGCCCCGCCCCGGGGCCTGGATGGTCACGCTGCGGCGAATTCTCGGGCTGGCGCTGGCGGGCACGGCGGTGTGGCTGTTGAGTGTGCTGGCCGGACAGGTTTCCATGGCGGCTGCGGTCCTGGCCGGTGCGCTGTTGCTCTCGCTCGGTGCGGTCCTCGGGTTTCGGACGCGCCTCAAGAAGTCGCTCGGCCCGGCGCTGGCGACGCTCTTGGCTTTGGCCGTCTTGGTCCTGCCGGTCGGTTTCGCCCCGGCCGGGCCGGGTGCCAATGCCGGCGCCGGAGATGGCTGGATCGCCTTCGACCAGGCGGAGATCGCGCGCCGGGTCGCTGCCGGCCAGGTGGTGTTCGTCGATGTCACGGCGGATTGGTGCCTGACCTGCCAGGTCAACAAGAAGCTGGTGATCGACACGGCGGACGTGATCGAGGATTTCGAGGCCCACGGGGTTGTGCGCATGCGCGCCGATTGGACCTTGCCGAGCGAAGAGATCTCCGGCTATTTGGCGGCCTTCGGGCGCTACGGCATCCCCTTCAACGTCGTCTACGGCCCCGGTGCGCCGGCGGGCGAGACCTTACCGGAGCTGCTGACCGTGAAGTCCGTCCTGGCCGCGACCGGCAAGGCGGCGGGCGGGTTGCCAAAATTGGCCGGTCCCTGAGATGGGTGTTCAATATCGAGACTTGGTATGAGAGCCGGAATGGCCTAAAGGGCTGACAGTGAAGCCGCTCCAATGTTAAGGATCGGCCCAAGGGTAAGGATTGAAGGGATCGACCCGACGAAAGCGCGGGCGGCGGCTCCAAGGCGAACAAGGGGAAAGCGATGATGGCGATACAGGTTGGCGATAAGGTCCCAAGCACGACCCTGCAACATATGACCGACAGCGGCCCGGCCGATATCTCGACGGACGAGGTGTTCGGCGGCAAGAAGGTGGTTCTCTTCGCGCTTCCCGGCGCCTTCACCCCAACTTGCTCGGCCAAACATCTGCCGGGCTTCGTGCAGCAGGCCGAGGCGATCAGGGCCAAGGGCGTCGACACCATCGCCTGCCTCTCGGTCAACGATGCCTTCGTCATGGGCGCCTGGGGCAAGGACCAAGGCGTCGAGGACAAGGTGCTGATGCTGGCCGACGGCAGCGCCGACCTCACCAAGGCGCTCGGCCTGGAACTGGACCTCGACAACCGGGGCTTCGGCCTGCGCTCCCAGCGCTATGCCATGATCGTCGATGACGGCGTGGTGACGGCCGTGAACGTGGAACAGGGCGGTGCGTTCGAGGTCTCCAGCGCGGAAGCGATCCTCGCGGCGCTATAGTTCCTAGCCAGGCCTCCTAAACCCTCAATTCCCGGCAGGGCGGCGGTGGCTCTCCAGGGCCGCGCGCGCCAACGCGTCGGCCCGCTCGTTCTCCGGGTGGCCCGTGTGCCCCCGCACCCAATGCCAAGTCACCCGATGGGGCGCGATCGCGGCCTCCAGGCGCTGCCAGAGGTCGACGTTCTTCACCGGTTTCTTGGCGGCGGTCTTCCAGTTCCGGCGTTTCCAATCGTGAATCCAACGGGTGATGCCGTCGCGCAGATAGGTGCTGTCGGTCGTAAGCGCGACCTCGGACGGGCGCTTGAGGGCCTCCAGCGCGGCGATCGCGGCCATCAGCTCCATACGGTTGTTGGTGGTTGCCGGCTCGCCGCCGCTCAGCTCCTTTTCCACGCCCTTGAACCGCATCACCGCGCCCCAACCGCCCGGCCCCGGATTGCCGGAGCAGGCCCCGTCGGTGAAGATCTCGATCCGCCCTTTGCTCGTCGCCATCGAATCAGTCGAGGCCGTAGGCGCCGGGGCCACGCACGGCTTGATGAAAGCGCAGCTTGTGCCAGTACTCAAGTGGGTCTTTCGGATCGACCAGGGCGCCGGTCGGATGGTTCAAGAGATCGTAGAGGCGCGTCAGCAGGAATCTGAGGGCGCTGCCGCGCGCCAACAGGGGCAACGCCTCGAGCTCCTGGTCCGAAATGGGGCGCACCCGCCGGTACGCCTGCAGCATGAGCCGCGCCTTGGTGATGTTGAAGGCGCGGTCCGGTTCGAAACACCAGGCATTGAGACAGACCGCCAGGTCGTAAGCGAAAAAGTCGTTGCAGGCGAAATAGAAATCGATCAGGCCGGAGAGCTCGTTGGCGAGGAAGAAGACATTGTCGGGAAAGAGATCGGCATGGATCACGCCGCCCGGTAGGTCCTCCGGCCAAGCCTTTTCCAAATGAGTCAACTCCTCGGAGAGCTGGTCGGCCAAGCCCTCTTGGACCTGGTCGGCGCTCGGCGCGCAGGCTTCGAACAGCGGACGCCAGCCCGTGACCGAGAGGTTGTTTTCCCGGTTGAGCGCAAAGTCCGCGCCGGCCAGGTGCATCTCGGCCATGGCCTGGCCGAGTTTCTGGCAGTGCTCCGGCAGAATGCGGCGGGGCCAAAGCCCGTCCAGGAAGCTGACGATGACCGCCGGCCGGCCGCAGAGCAGGCGCAGGGCGTCTCCGTCACGGCCCCGCAATGGCGTCGGACAGCGGATGCCGCGGCCGGCGAGATGGTCCATCAGTCCGAGGAAGTAGGGCAGGTCCTCCGGGCGAACGCGCTTCTCGTAGAGGGTCATGATGTAGCTGCCCTTGGTGGTGCGCAGCAGGTAGTTGGAGTTCTCGACCCCTTCGGCGATGCCCTTGAAGGAGGTCACTTCGCCAAGGTCGTAGTGCCGCAGGAAGGCCTGCAGCTCCTCGTCGGAAACCTCGGTGTAAACGGCCATGGGGAAATCGTCGCTGGAGTTGGCTTGGGAAGCTGGCCGAACGGCCTCGGCGGCCGGATCGCTAGGCCCGCGTGGCGGCGTGAGCCAGCTCTCGCGGCAGCTTGAATTGGACGTCCTCGGTGGTCACCCTCACCTCTTTGATCGTCACCTCGAAGCGTTCCCGGCAGGCCTCGATCACTTCCTCGACAAGGATTTCGGGCGCCGAGGCGCCCGCGGTCACGCCAAGGCGCGAGACGTCCTGCAATGTCTGCCAATCCACATCGAACCCGCGCTGCACCAGCATGGCCTGGCGGCAGCCGGCCTTGATGGCGACCTCCACCAGCCTGGCGGAGTTGGACGAATTGGGCGCGCCGACCACCAGCAAAGCATCGCAGTTTGCGGCGATGGCCTTGACCGCCTGCTGCCGGTTCGTCGTGGCGTAACAAATATCCTCCTGCTTCGGCCCACGGATCGCCGGGAAACGGCGCCTGAGAGTGGCGACGATGTCGGCGGTGTCGTCGACCGACAGCGTGGTCTGAGTGATATAGGCAAGCCGGTCCGGCGTATCCACGGCGAGCGATTCCGCGTCCTCGGTCGATTGGATGAGAACTATCGCACCGTCGGGAAGCTGGCCCATGGTGCCCTCCACTTCCGGATGGCCGGCGTGGCCGATCAATATGATTTTGCGGCCCTCGCGGAAGTGACGCTCGGCCTCGCGGTGGACCTTGCTGACCAGCGGACAGGTCGCATCGAGGTAGAGCAGCTCGCGTTCACGCGCCTCGGCCGGCACCCATTTGGGGACGCCGTGGGCCGAGAATATAGTGGGCACACCGTTCGGCACGTCGGCCAGTTGTTCCACGAAAATCGCACCCTTGGCCTCCAGCGACGCGACGACAAAGCGGTTGTGCACGATCTCGTGCCGCACATAAACCGGCGGACCGTACTTCTGCAAAGCCTTCTCGACAATCTCGATAGCCCGCACCACGCCGGCACAGAAGCCGCGGGGACTGGCGAGTACGAGAATGAGCGGTGGTTTCTGCATTTCTCTTCGCTGCTACGCCGTTGGATCAACTTCTTTGCCAAGGCCAGTTGCGCGAACGGTCCAGTCTCTTGTGCTAGCTCAGGGGCTTGCCTAGAGTGGCGGTGGCTCCGGCCCGGCAACGCGATTCGCTGGCGGCATACTGCCATAGCAGTCTAGTCGGCGTCGCGAAAGTAATTCGCAAAAGTAATACAGGGCGTGACAAGAAGGAAGGGTTGATGACGGATCCGGTGCCCGCGCAGAAAGCGCCTTACGAGGTCGTTGTCGAGATGGGCAAGAAGTACTTCTGGTGCGCTTGCGGACGCAGCGGCAATCAACCCTTTTGCGACGGATCGCACAAGGGCACGGACATTACGCCGATCGGATTCAAGGCGGAGAAGTCAGGCAGCGTCTGGTTCTGCGGATGCAAATCGACGGGAAACCGGCCGTTCTGTGACGGGACCCATTCAACGTTGTGACACAGCTTTCAGATCACCGCCGCCTTGTCCGCCCGGCCGTGGGACAGATGCGGTGGAGTTTGCCGCGACGGCTGATTTCCGCCTGCGGCTTAGCTTTCTTGGTGGCGGCCTGCGCCGGTGAAGACGTCGTTCTGCCATGCCCGGAGCTGCAGATGCTCAAGGACGCGGACCGGCTGGTCAAATTCGTCGGAACCGGCCGCGACCTTACCGATGTCGAGTACGAGGCGGCCCTACGCAGGCCCTTCATATCCTGCGAATACGATGACAACGTGATCGAAGCACTCGTGATCGTGAACCTGGTGGCCTTACGCGGACCGGCGGACGAGGATCGAATAGCCGAGATCGCCTATTTCGTCGGAATTACCAAACAGAACAATCGAGAGGTTACCAAAGAGCAGTTCACGATCCAGATCCCGTTCGAGGGCAATCAGACCCAGGTCGTGGCCACCGAAGAGGTGGAGCCGCGTATTCCCTTGCAACCAGGGGAAACCGCGGCCGACTACAAGGTCTATGTGGGATTGCGTCTGACGCCGGACGAGTTGCAATACAATCAGCAGAATAGGTAGGCCGTCCGCCCGCTTGCCGGCCGCTGCCCAGTCGGCGCGGAAGAGCACACCTTCACGTGAGTTGGGCAGAGCCCGGTTGACATTCCCACTTCAGTCGATAGCTTTTTGAGCTGCAGGTTTGATCGAACCTGACGTAAGTGCAATTCGATGCCAATGACCCTCAGCGGGAGAGACCGGCCCGCACCGTCGGGCCGGCGCCGAAGGAGCAACGGCCCCGGAAACTCTCAGGCAACAAGGACCGCTAAGGAGAGGCATCTCTGGAAAGCAGCCGCACCGGCCGGTTTGTGCCGGGTGTGGCTCACCGAAGGGGTAAGCCGGGCCCGGCTTGATCGGGCGCGGTGAATCTCTCAGGTCCCACGACAGAGGGGGCGCCCGGCGTTGTGCGACGCCGGTTGCCGCTTTGATGCAAGAGGGACCTGTGTGAGATGATTGAATCCAAAGGCGAGCTACAGCGAACACCGCTTTACGATCTGCACCGGGAGTACGGTGCCAAGTTGGCGCCCTTCGCCGGCTATGAAATGCCGGTGCAATATCCCGGCGGCATCCTGAGCGAGCACACTCACACCCGTGGCGCGGCGGGCTTGTTCGACGTTTCCCATATGGGCCAGGTCACGCTTACCGGCGCCGCTGCGGCAGCCGGGCTGGAAACCCTGATGCCGGTCGACGTCGTCGACCTTGGCGTGGGGCGCCAGCGCTATGCCCTCTTGACCAACGCGCGCGGCGGCATCTTGGACGACCTCATGGTGACCAATCTTGGCGATCGCCTCTTTCTGGTGGTCAACGCGGCGTGTAAGGCGGCCGACATCGCGCATTTGCAAGCCAACCTGCCCGCCGATTGCACGCTCGAGGTTCTCGCGGACCGTGCGCTGCTGGCGCTCCAGGGTCCGGCGGCGGCGAGCGTGCTCGCCCGCTTGGCCCCCGAGACCGCCACCCAGGCCTTCATGTCGGCGGCCGAGGTGGTCATCGAGGGCGCCGCCTGCCTGGTCTCGCGGTCCGGCTACAGCGGCGAGGACGGCTACGAGATTTCCATGCCGGCCGAAGCCACGGAGGCCATCGCACGGCGGCTGCTGGCCGAGGATGAAGTGGCGCCGATCGGCCTTGGGGCGCGGGATTCTCTGCGCCTCGAGGCCGGCTTGTGTCTCTACGGCGCCGATCTCGATGAAGAGACCACGCCGGTCGAGGCCAGGCTCGTCTGGGCGCTGTCGAAGGCGCGCCGCGCCGATGGTGCGCGGCCAGGCGGCTATCCCGGCGAGGCGGTTATCCTCGGGCAGCTCGCCGACGGCGCGCCGCGCCGGCGCATCGGCTTGCGGCCGGAAGGTCGGGCGCCGGTGCGCGGCGGCTCCGAGCTGGTGGACGAAACGGGCCGTTCGGTCGGATCGGTCACCAGCGGCGGCTTCGGGCCCTCTGTGGGCGGACCGGTCGCCATGGGCTATGTTGAAACGGCTCTCGCCGGGGAGGGCGCGGTTGTGAACGCGCTGGTGCGCGGCAAGGCCCAAGCCATGCAGGTGACACGCCTGCCATTCGTCAAACCAAATTACTATCGCGGCTAAGGAACAGAAGGGGGGCAAGACCATGAGCGGCATCAAGTTCAGCGAAGATCATGAGTGGATCCGCGTCGAGGGCGACAGCGGGGCGGTCGGACTTACCGATTATGCGCAGGAACAGTTGGGCGACATCGTCTTCGTGGAGCTGCCGGAGGTCGGCAAACAGTTGGCCAAGGGCGACGAGGCGGCCGTCATCGAGTCGGTCAAGGCGGCCAGCGAGCTCTATGCCATCGTCGGCGGCGAGGTCACCGAGGTGAATGAGGGCTTGGGCGATGACCCGGCCCAGGTGAACAGCGATCCCCTGGGCGGCGGCTGGTTCTTCAAGATCAAGATTGGCGACGCCGGCGAGCTGGACGGGCTCATGGACGAAGCCGCCTACAAGGCGTTCACGGCGTCCCTGGAATAAAGAACGATATTCGCCAGGCGAAAGCGAACGCCTGGACGCGGTATGAGACCTGGGAGGAGATGAAGCCATGACGGCCAAAGAGCGGACACTCGTTGA
>Ga0255057_10001780_pt1 | contig 11876 bp, 12 predicted proteins | sample Cases_109_6_MG_FD_189022 | JGI IMG/M metagenome (GOLD analysis project Ga0255057, IMG submission 189022) | Seawater microbial communities from Amundsen Gulf, Northwest Territories, Canada - Cases_109_6 | ecosystem: Environmental > Aquatic > Marine > Gulf | place: Canada: Northwest Territories... | reverse complement strand
CCGTCCTCATTTATCTGGTGCTTTTGCTGCTGAAGGGGACGGTGGCGATCACGCTTGTGCGCGGCATCGTCATCATGATCGTTGGACTGTTCGTGCTCGCCCGAGCGCTGGAGCTGACGGTGGTCGACTGGCTGCTGCGGAACTCGTTTCCGGCGCTGCTGATCGCGATACCGGTAATCTTCCAGGCCGAGATTCGGAGGTTCCTGGAGCGCGTTGGCCGCACCGGCGCCTGGCCCTGGGCTGGGCGCGGCACTCTTGAGAGCGTAGTCGATATGATCGCCGAGACTGTAACGTCGATGTCCGAACGACGGCACGGCGCTATTATCGTGATCGAGCGGGAAACCGGGCTGGAGGACTACATTGGGACCGGGGTCCGACTGGACGCGGAGTGTTCGACTCAGATACTGCAAAACATTTTCTTTCCGAACTCCGCTCTTCACGACGGTGCGGTGATCATTCGTGAGAGCCGTGTGGTGGCGGCGAGTTGCACGTTGCCACTTTCCGACCGGTCCGACAGCAGCTATTCCGGCACAAGGCACCGCGCGGCTCTCGGAGTTACGGAGCGGACAGACGCCGTCGCGGTGGTGGTTTCAGAAGAGACGGGCCACCTCTCGATCGCGGCGAACGCGCGAATGATTACGAACCTCGATGGGCCTCGGCTGCGGGGGATCCTTCGCAGCCTGCTGCTACCGGCGTCCGAAATGGATAGGCCGCGCGGGCCCAGCCTGCCACGGCTCAGCCGGGGCTAGGCAGCTTCCGGATTATGGATCGAATTCTCGCAGTGTTTCGTGATATCGGGGCGTTTTTTGGAGCGCTGGTAGCGCCTATCATGCGTTCGTTCCGGCAGAACTCGGGCCTTGCCGTGTTCTCAGTTGTGCTTGCCTTTGGCGTTTGGATCGTCGTTTCCGACGCGGAGAACCCGGAGACGACGCGGGTCGTGCCGGTTGATATTCCAGTAGAGGCTGTGAACGTTGAGAGCGACGTCGCCGTCGACAGCGTGATCCCGGCAACTATCCAGGTCCGCGTGCGGGTGGAGGAGGATGTGCTGGAAACACTAACCACGGCGGATTTCGAAGCAACCGTGGATCTGCAAGGTCTTAACGTAGGGGAGTTCCCCTTAGACGTAGAGGTTCGGTCGCTGACGGGCCGCGGAGGTCTGCGCATAGAGGAAGTGCTGCCCGCCGGGGCAGACGTAACCGTCGTCCAGCTCGCGTTGAAGAGTGTGCCCGTTGAGATTGATCTCGTTGGCGACCCGCCGACTGGATTCACGATGCTGGCGCCGGAACCGGAAGCAAGAAACGCGATTGTGGAAGGACCGCAGTCGAGGGTGTCTCAGGTGACCAAGGTGACTGCGCCGCTCAACGTGGAGAGCAAAACGGAGTCGATTAACCAGGCGGTCCGCCTCGAGCCAAGGGACGCTCGCGGCACCCTGATCACCGGCGTATCTGTCGTTCCCGCCGTGATCAACGTCGCGGTAGAAATTACCCAGGAGGTATTCAGTGCCGCCGTGGTTGTGCGTCCGAACATCGAGGGCACGCCGGCGGAGGGCTACTGGGTAACCGGCGCCAGGGTCGATCCCGTAACAGTTACCGTGACAGGCTCAGAATCGTTTACACGTCTGATAAGTACAATCAGCACCGAGGTGATCGACATAACGGACGCGGAAGGTGACATTGTTCGCAGCGTGGCACTAGAGGTGCCGGCGGGCGCAGACGAGGTGCTCGGTGGGGCGGGCGTCACGGTCGCCATCGTGATCCGGCCGTTGACGGGCACCGCTACGATCCAGGTGCCGGTAACGGTTGAGAACCTTGGGTCAGATCTGAGCGTCGTTGGCTCGTTGCCATCGATCGAGGTGACCCTCGAAGGCCCGCAGCCAGATCTTGCCGGTCTCGAATCTGGTGATGTACGTGCGACCATCGACCTTGATGGCAAAGAAGTCGGCCAGAGCGATGTAGATATCGAGGTGTCGGCGCCCGTCGGGTTGACGATACTGAACTCCTCACCGGACAGCGTCACAGTCACCTTGGCTCAGGGTTGATGTCGACGCGGGAAGATACATCAGTGCCGAGCGCTAGCAGCCCGGCGGTTCCAGTTGTTGCGATCGTTGGCCGGCCGAACGTGGGTAAGTCGACGCTTTTCAACCGCATCGTCCGCCAGCGACAGGCGATTGTGGAAGACGTTGCCGGTACGACCCGAGACCGGCTGTATCAACGGGCGACCTGGAAAGATCGTGCCTTCGCCGTGATCGATACTGGCGGTCTCGAACCCGAAGGTGGAGAAGGGTACATTCCTCAGATCCGCGACCAGGTCGAGATCGCGATCAATGAGGCGGATGTGATTCTGTTCCTGGTCGATGTTGTCACGGGAGTGACCGAACTGGACAAAGACATCGCGAAGCAGCTGCGCCGCACTGAAAAGACGACGCTGTTGGTCTCCAACAAGGCGGACAACGATCAGCGCAGCGAGGGGGCGGTCGACTTCTACGGTTTGGGCCTGGGCGACCCGATTGCGATCAGCGCCTATCACGACGTGAACGTGCGTGAGTTGCTGGATAAGACGATGGAGCTTTTGCCGGTGGCGCCGGCGACAGCGCCGGACGACACTCTGAGGATCGCAATCGTCGGGCGGCCGAACGTCGGCAAGTCAATGCTCATCAACTCGATCATCGGCCGAGAGCGGGTGATCGTTAGCGATGTGGCGGGTACGACACGAGATGCGATCGACACCCCGTTTGAGTACGAAGGTCATGAGATGGTGCTCGTTGACACCGCGGGCATACGGCGTCGCGGCCGGGTGGAGCGCGGCGTAGAGAAGTACAGCGTGATGCGCGCTCAGGATGCGCTGGAGCGGTGCGACGTTGCGGTCCTCGTGCTTGACGCTACGGCGGGGGTGACGGCACAAGACCTGCACATAGCGGGATACGTCGGAAACGCGTACAAGGGGATGATCGTCGCCGCGAACAAGTGGGACTTGATGGAAGACTCCGATGAAGAGCGACAGGATTTCGGACGCAAGGCGCTGTATCGCCTCAAGTTCGCTCCGTGGGCGCCGCTAGCTTTCGTTGCGGCGAAGACCGGCCTCAACGTCGATGCTCTCCTGGAGCTGGCGCTGGAAGTGGAAGAGATGCGATCGAAGCGAGTCCGGACCGCGGAGCTAAATTCGGTGGTCAGGGCGGCGGTCGGCGCCAACCCGCCACCGTCGCCGAGGCGCCAGCCAGTGCGAGTGAAGTACGTTACGCAGGCGGCGATACGGCCGCCGACTTTTGTGTTCTTCGTGAACGATGCAACCCTGATACACTTCTCGTACCGGCGTTATCTTGAGAACGAGTTGCGCAAAAGTTTCGGATTCGATGGCACGGCGATAAAGTTGGAGTTTCGGAGCAGGCGGGAGTGAACGCAAGCGAACTGATCGCCGTCGTAGTCGCCTCCTATCTCATCGGCTCGATCCCGATAGGTTATCTGGCGGGACGTGCGCTGAGCGGTGTCGATATCCGCGATCACGGCAGCGGTTCGATCGGCGCTACGAATACCCTGCGAGTGCTCGGCCGGGGACCGTTCCTGGCAGTGATGTTCCTTGATGCGTTGAAAGGGTACATCCCGGTGCTTGCTGTCTGGTACCTCTTCGGCAGCCACGACATGCAAGTGGCCTGCGGCATCGCGGTTGTCATCGGTCACGACTTCCCCGTGTTCATCAGGTTCCGCGGCGGGCGTGGGGTCGCGACCTCGTTTGGTGTGTACGCCGCATTGGCGTTGCCGTTGGCAATTGGACTGGCCGCGTTTGGGCTGTTCCTCGTGATCGGTCTGCGCTACGTGTCGCTCATGTCGATCGTCACGGTGCCACTGGGAGCGGTGGCGTTCCTGCTGCTGGCGGCATTCAACGTGCACGAAGATTTCACGTACACGAAGGCGATATTTGGAGCGTTCGCGACGGTGATGGTTCTGATTACACACTTCGGCAATATTAAGCGTCTGATCAGTGGCGGTGAGCCCAGATTTGGAGAGGCTGTGGACAACATTGGCTCGGGACCCCGAACAACACCGAGGACCACCTGACGTGGCAGAGTTAGTTTCACGCGACGAGGTTGAGTCGGCTCTCAGCGGTCATAAGGCGGATTACGTCGAGGTGCGGCTAGACGATACGTCGTCGAATCGCATCGTCTATCGGGGTCAGGAGCTTGAAGAGATCGGTCGCACGCGGTCGTTCGGTGGCAACGCTCGTGCGCTCGTGGACGGTGGCTGGGGTTTCGTCAGCTTCAACGAACCGACGGGGCTGCGCGAACGTGTTGCAGAGGCCGTCGAGCAAGCACGCCACGTTGGCGGTGAAGGCAGCAGGCTTGCAGCGCTCGATCCGGTTGTTGATACGGTGCCGCTGCACCTCGGCAAGGATCCGCGCAAGATCACGCTGGCTAGGAAGAAAGAGATCATGGACCGGTACAACGAAATCATGCTGTCGGTTCCGGGTGTGACCAGCACCAACATCGTTTACCGCGACGAGCACAAGCAGACAGTCTTCGCGAGCAGCGAGGGATCGTACATCGAGCAGGGGCGGATCGACGTGGTCTCTCGCTTGGCGGCGACGGCGCGCAAGAACGGTGACATGCAGCAGTCGAGCATGAGCCTGGGATCGCTCGGCGACTTCACCTACATCGAGCAGATGGACGAGGCGGCGAAGGAGATGGGTGAGAAGGCGGTTGAGCTGCTCGCCGCGCCTTACGCCAAGGCGGGGACGTATCCGGTGGTTCTCGACCCGATACTGGCGGGTGTGTTCTGCCACGAGGCGTTCGGACACCTCTCCGAATCTGACTTCGTGTACGAGAACGACCGTATGAAAGAGATTATGGTGCTCGGCAGCGAGTTCGGGCAGAAGCATCTGAACATCGTCGACGGCGCCGCGGTGCCAGGGCTGCGCGGCAGCTTCAAGTACGACGACGAGGGTGTGCCCGCGACGAAGACCGACCTCATCCGTGACGGCGTGCTCGTGGGCCGGCTGCACTCACGCGAGACCGCCGGCAAGATGGTCGAGCCGCTGAGCGGCAACGCGCGGGCGCTGGACTACCGCTTCCCGCCGATCGTGCGGATGACGAACACCTACATCGAGCCTGCGGACACGCCGTTTGAGGAGATCATCGCCGACGTCAAAGAGGGTGTCTACGCGAAGAACTGGTACGGCGGGCAGACGAGCATGGAGATGTTCACGTTCTCCGCTGGTGAGGCGTACATGATCCGCAACGGCAAGGTGGCGGAGCCGGTGCGCCCGGTGAAGCTGACGGGGAACTTGTTCACGACGCTGAAGAACATCGACGCGATCGGCGACGACCTAGACTTCAACCAAGGCGGCGGTTGCGGCAAGGGCGGCCAGATGCCGCTTCCGGTTTCCAACGGCAGCCCGCACATCCGCATTCAGGACTGCGTCGTGGGGGATAGATAGACTCCTGCGACGTCCAGAAGCATCGTCTCTCCCGTATGGCATGATTAGCGAATGACACTTATCGAATCGATTCTGGACGCGGCGAAGAAGCGCGGCGTCCAACAGGCAGAGGTTCTTCGCGTCGCGTCGGAGGAGACGCCGGTTGTCTTCGAGGCGAACCGCCTCAAGGAGATCAACTCGCGGCACAGCAGTGGTTCCGCGTTGCGTGTGATCGTCGATGGGCGTATCGGGTTCGCCTCGAGCACTAAGCCGGGCGATGTCGAGGGCCTCGTCGAAGCGGCGGTAGAGACGGCGCCGTTCGGCCCGGAGGCGAAGTTCGACTTTCCGGGACAGGTTAAGGCGCCCGCCGTGGCTCTCTACGACGAGGCGCTGGCTGAGCGGTCGGTCGATGAGATGGTCAAGGACGGTCAGAAGCTGATCGACGGCATCAGGGACGCAAATTCGGAGTTTATCTGCGAGGCACATGTCCGCCGCAGCGTGTCGAACATGACGATCGCCGATTCGAACGGTGGCTCGTACAGCTACGAGTCGACGACGTACTCAGCGTTCGTGTCCGGCACCCTGATCCGGGGCACCGACATGTTGTTCGTCGGCGACGGCGAGGCCACCTGCAAGGATGACCTCGACCTCAATCTGATCGAGGGTTCGGTTCGGCAACAGATCGAGTACGCGAAGACGAACGCTGCGACGCGAACGGCCGAGATGCCGGTGATCTTCACCGCAAACGGTGTCGGCGGGGCGTTGGCGATGCCGTTGATGTTGGCGTTTTCGGGCCGCAACGTGTACCAGGGGCAGTCGCCGCTGGCGGACGCGCTCGGTGAGGCGAAGTACGACGCTCGCCTCTCGATAAACGATGATGCTACGCTCGCGTACCGCCCGGCGTCGCGGCCGGTGGACGATGAGGGTGTGGCGAGCCGCAGGACGGTGCTGGTAGAGGGCGGCGTCGTGAAGAACTTCCTTTATGACCTTCAGGGCGCGGGCCTGGCGGGCGCGAACTCGACCGCCAGCGCCTCTCGCTCGTTGACGACGCAGCCGACGGTCTCGGCGAGTTGTCTTGTGATCGAGCCTGGGGACGTCTCGTTCGATGAGATGGTTCGTGGAGTGAAGGAAGGGCTGGTCGTCGAGGAGATGATCGGCGCCGGGCAGGGAAACGTGATGGGCGGAGATTTTTCCGGCAACGTGCTGCTCGGATACAAGATTGAGAACGGGGAGATCGTCGGCCGGGTGAAAGATACGATCGTGGCCGGGAACGTGCATACCGCCCTCGGCGACCTGGAGGGGATCGGCAAGGACAGGCGTTGGGTGGGCGGTTCCCTGCTGACGCCGCCGATGATGGTGGCGAAATTGACCGTCTCAGCCGGATCATGAGCGAAGACTTCGCGAATCTCGTCAAGGGGCTACTGGATGCGTCAGCAAAGGTGACTGTGTCGAGCCTCACCGACTTGTCTGATCTGGATGAGGGTGAGGCTGACGATCTAGCGAAGAGTTGGCCGAAGATCGACACGCCTCGACGTGCATGGGTGCTGCGTGAGCTGATCGACCTTGCGGAGGACAACGTAGAGCTGAATTTCGACAAGGCCTACCTCCTGACTCTCGGGGACGACGACGCCGACGTGCGCAGGGACTCCCTGCGGGGTCTCTGGGAGTACGATCGCCCAGACCTCATTTCGCGATTGACGATCCTGATGGAGTCGGACGAGAGCGTGGCCGTACGGGCCGAAGCGGCGCTGTCGCTGGGGCGTTTCGTGATCGCTCGAGCGAACGGGGAACTGCGAGACCGTCAATTCGAGGCGATCGAGCAGAGCATCAGGCGAGTCTTGGCCAAACCCGACGAGACCGTGGATGTCCGTGCGCGGGCTCTTGAGTCGATCGGCGCGCACGACACGGCGTGGGTACGCCAGGCGATAAGCGAGGCGTACGAGAGCGGTGACCGGCATTTGAAGACTAGCGCCGTGCATGCGATGGGGCGGAGCTGTGAGAACCGCTGGCTGCCGCTGGTCCTCCACGAGATGACGAACGAGGAGGCGGAGCTGCGATATGAGGCAGCGATCGCCGCAGGGTCGCTTGCGGATGAGGCTGCGGTGCCGCACTTGGTTGAACTGACGGGCGACTCAGACGAAGAGGTGGCGCAGGCCAGCGTGGCCGCGCTCGGCGAGATCGGCGGCGTGGATTCCAAACGAGCTCTGCAGGAGATAACGGAGGCTGACTCGGTGGCCTTGAGCGAGGCGGCGTCAGCCGCACTGGCGGAGATTCGATTCGAAGAAGACCCTCTATCGTTTGGTTCCAGATAGATGGGCGCCGGGCCAAGCAAGGGGTCTTCGCGCGGCGGTGCACCAATGCCGGTCGAGCGGGCGGTATCCGCGGGAGGGGTAGTCTGCCGGTCCAGAAGCAACGGCCTGGAGGTGGTCATCTGTGGGCGGGACGCTGACCGTGTCTGGGGTTTGCCCAAGGGGACGCCTGACGAGGGTGAGACGCTGGAGGAAACCGCGATTCGGGAGGTCACGGAGGAGACCGGTCTTGATGTCCAGATTGCGGACAAGATTGGCGTCGTTGAGTACTGGTTCGTGCGAGAACGGATTCGCTTTCACAAGTGGGTGCACTACTTCCTCATGGAGGCGATCGGTGGTGACACGTCAAAGCACGATCATGAGTATGATAGGGTCGATTGGCGAACGGTCGAGGATGCTTTGAGGACGTTGAGCTTCAGGAACGAGACTGAGATGGTCGAGAAAGCCCGATCGATGGTGACGCGCCGCAAATGAACCAGATCCGGCATGACGACGTGTTCGCGCGAGGCCGCCTCACGGTGATACGCCGCAAACGTCTGAGCGATGCGCGCGATGAATACAGGTGGCGCTCGGATCCTGAGCTGGCGAAGTTCGACGCTTCGCGGCCGGTGCAGTCGGCCTTCGAGAGCTACGCGCGCGGTTGGTCGTTCGACTTCAGGTTCACCGACGTGGCCGGTCGCTCGTTCGCAATCGAAGACGTGAACGGACGGCACATGGGCAACGTCATGTACTACAACGTCGATCACGAGGATTCCGAAGCCGAGATCGGAATCAGCATCGGCGAGCGAGATTGCTGGTCGAAGGGGTATGGGTCAGATGCGATCGAGGCTCTAACGGGTACGCTGGTTCGCCGCACCGAACTCAAGCGGTTCTATCTACACACGTTAGATTGGAACGAACGCGCGCACCGGGCCTTCAGCCGTGCGGGCTTTGAGGTGTGCGGTACCTCCTGGCGTGACGGAAGCACGTTCCTGGTGATGGAGCTGCATCGGGCGCGGATCGAAGAAGATGCGTCTGCAACAGCGAGCGTCCTCGCCGCGTCGGCGGAAGTTAGCGTAGCCGGCTAGCGAGCCGGTTGTGCGGGGCGGCCTGGGATCTCAAGGTCCTTGGGCGGCGGAGCAGGGTTCCTTATCTCCGCCAGCAAGCGATTAGGCACAAGCTGAGCCAGCTCGCTGATCTCCCACCTGCCGTCTTTCTCAATCTGAGTGAGCACGTTTTCTTCATGAGCTAGCGATACGTCCCCGCCGGCAACGTGGAAGATCTTACCGTTGACGTTCCAGGCGGCGTCGGTGCACAGCCAGACCGTCATCGGCGCTACGTGCTCCGGGGTCCGTTCGGCCATCATCTGCGAACTGGGCGGAGGTGCGACCATGCCGCGCTTGGCCCGCACCTGTCTCGCGGCGTCAGGCACGGCTGCGGTCATCCTTGTCGCGGCGCCTGGTGCGATCGCATTGCAGGTTACGCCGTAACGGCCGAGATCGCGGGCGACGACGCGCGTCAACCCGGCGATTCCGGCTTTCGCGGCACCGTAGTTACCCTGGCCGGAGTTGCCCCGCAGTCCAGAGATCGATGAGAAGTTGACGATGCGGCCGCCGCGCTGCTGTCGCATGAGCTGCGACGCCGGCTTGATCGTGTTGAAGTGACCCTTCAGGTGCACGTTGTAGACGTCGTCCCACTCTTGCTCGGACATGTTGAAGATCATGCGATCACGCAGGATGCCGGCGACGTTGATCAGGATGTCGACGCTGCCGAAGGATTCGACGCACTGGCCGATCATCTTCTCACCGCCGTCGGCGGTAGCAACGCTGTCGTAGTTGGCTACTGCGGCTCCGCCGTCCTTCTCGATCTCGTCGACGACCTGGTCCGCGGGACCGTCATCGTGGCCGGCGCCGTCCATGCTGACGCCAGGGTCGTTGACGACGACCTTTGCGCCCTCTTTGGCCAGCATGAGCGCAACAGCGCGACCGATTCCGCGCCCAGCACCGGTGACCACTGCGTTTCGTCCTTCGAATCTCATTCTTGCCTTCCTGCTTACCCGCTAGCGGCGGCGGTGGCGGCGTCTCGGCCGGGTACTTCAAGTCCTTCCGGGGGAGGCGCCGGATTGCGAACGCCTTCCATCATCCGTGGAACCATCTTGTCGAGCTCATCGAGTGTCCAGCTGCCGGGTGTGCTGATCGAGCGCCACGCGACGGGGTGGTTGAGGACAGCGACTACGCCGGAATAGACGAGGAAGTCTTGTCCGGTGACGTTCCAGGCCTCGTCCGAGGCGAGATAAGCGACCATCGGGGCGATCATGTCTGGGTCGTAGCTCTGGATGCCTTCGGGCTCGGGAGCATCGGCGGCTTGAGGGCCGCCGGCGTCCCGCTGTGGGATGGTCGCCGTTAGGCGTGTCCAGGCGCGCGGCACGATGGCGTTGCAGGTCACACCGTATCGACCGAGGTCGCGCGCGACGACGCGTGTAAGACCGGCGATGGCTGACTTGGCGGCGCCGTAGTTTGCCTGGCCGGCATTACCCCAGAGTCCAGACTCCGATGAGAAGTTGATGATGCGTCCGTAACGCTGCTGTCGCATTAGCTGCGAGGCCGGTTTGATCGTGTTGAAGTGGCCTTTGAGATGCACAGCCATGACGACGTCCCACTCGTCTTCCGACATGTTGAAGATCATGCGGTCCCGGAGGATGCCGGCGTTGTTGACGAGGATGTCGATGCGGCCGTAGTTGTCAGCGGCGGTCTTAACGATGTTCTCGCCGCCTTCGCTTTCGGCTACTGAGTCGTAGTTCGCTACCGCCGTGCCGCCGGCTGACGTGATTTCTGCGACCACCTGGTCGGCAGGCCCTCCGTCCTGAGTCCCGGATCCGTCCGGATTAACCCCGGGATCGTTGACGACGACTTTGGCGCCTTCTTGCGCGAAGAGGATGGCGATACCGCGGCCGATTCCACGCCCGGCGCCGGTGATCGCTGCTACTTTGCCTTCGAGTACTCCCATGGTTTATCGCGTCCTCAGGACCGGGACGGCAGCGCGACTGTGGCTGTGCCGGGTGTCGTCTTCTTGCCGTCGGGATCCTCGGTCCATACCTCGAGGTCCACGAGGTTCTGTCCGTCTTCAGTGCGCTTGCCGGTGATGATGCCTTTGGCGGTGACGTCTTTGTCCACGTCATCCATCCCACGGTACTGACAGGCGAACCTTCGTACGCGGCCTTCATCTCCGACCCATTCGTGCAGGAGACGGCCCAGCATGGCGTGCTTCAAGGCTCCGTGAACGATCCGGTCCGGGAGGCCGGTCTTCTGTGCGAAGTCCTTGTCGTAGTGGATCTGGTAGTAGTCGCCGGAGCCTGCGGCCCAGAGGACCAGGCGCTGCGAATCGCAGTTCTCAACGATCTTTGGTATTTCTTGTCCGTCGCTGACATCTTCGAAATAGATCTGTGACATCGTATCCTCCGCCGCTAGTAGCGGATGGCGCCGCCGCGCATGATCGCGACGGCCTTGCCGTCCTGGTTTTTGTACGTGGTTTCGGTGCTGACGATGAGCATCGGCCCCAGCTTGCCCTCGCGCTCCGTCAGATCGGATATCTTCGTCGTGACGGTGAGGCGATCGCCGGCGCAGACGTCGTCGAGGTACTCGATGTCGGTGCCGCCGTTGAGTACGCGCTTGTAGGGAATGTCGAGCTCGGAGTACGGGCTCTTGGGTACTGGACGACCCGGGACGACTACTGGATGTCCGAGGAAGCCGGGCGGCGCGACGATGCCACGGTAGCCCTTGCTTCGTGCGTACTCCTCATCGAAGAAGATCGGGTCCGTGTATCCGACGGAGCGTGCGAACTGGCGACAACCGGTGTTGTCGACCTCGTTCGTCGCCGGATCGGACTCTTTGCCGATGATCTCGCGCATCTTGTCGGTGATGACGGCGGTTTGTGTCATCGTGAAACCTCCATTGTCTGGGTAGGGCGGACGCACGAAACGAACCTTAACGTGCGCGGAAGGGATCGTACCGCAGGCCAGTCAGAGTGTCAACGCGAGGTTAGTCGTCGCGCTGTCCGATGAACCACTCAGGCTTGGGGTCGTCGACGGTGATCTTCTCGGTGGTCGCCGCGAACGCGATTCCGGCCGAGTAGAGGGCGAGCGCGGCGGAGCGCATCAGAAATGCGATGCCGCCCAGCGCAAGT
>Ga0255057_10001779_pt1 | contig 11876 bp, 12 predicted proteins | sample Cases_109_6_MG_FD_189022 | JGI IMG/M metagenome (GOLD analysis project Ga0255057, IMG submission 189022) | Seawater microbial communities from Amundsen Gulf, Northwest Territories, Canada - Cases_109_6 | ecosystem: Environmental > Aquatic > Marine > Gulf | place: Canada: Northwest Territories... | reverse complement strand
ACGCTGCGCTTCTGGCTGGATCGCGGCGTCGACGGCTTCCGCATCGACGTGGCCCACAACATCGGCAAGGATCCGGCGCTCCCCGACGTCGAGCCAGAGCTCGCCAGGTTGCCGCACAGCGTGCTGAACGACGTGCCCGTGAGCCACGAGTACCTGCGCGAGATCCGCCGCCTGCTCGACGGCTACGCCAGCGAGCGCATGGCGGTGGGTGAGGTCTTCTTGCTCGATACCGAGCGCGTGGCTCGCTACTACGGGCGCGGCGACGAACTGCAGCTCTGCTTCAACTTCGCGGCCTTCTCTGCGCCCTGGCAGGCCGCTGCCTGGCGCGAGCGCGTGGACGATGCGCGTACGCTGCTCGACCCGCGCGAGGCCTGGCCCAGCTGGGTGCTCTCGAATCACGACTTTCCGCGCCATCGCACGCGCTTCGGGGGCAGCGAGGCGCGCGCGCGAGCAGCCGCCGTGTTGCTGCTGGGGCTGCGCGGCACGCCCTTCCTGTATATGGGGGAGGAGCTCGGGCTCGAGAACGCCGTGGTACCGGAGAGCCGGCGCGTGGACCCGGGCAACCGCGACGGCAGCCGCGCTCCGATTCCCTGGCTGCGGGGCGAAGCTCACGGCTGGCCTGCAGACGCGTGGCTGCCCTTTCCTCCCGAAGCGGCCGAGCGCAGCTGGCAAGCCCAGCGGGAGGACGCGAGCTCCGTGCTCCACCTCTATCGACGCCTGCTGGCTGCCCGTCGGGCATCACCCGCGCTGCGCGCGGGCGACTTCGACTGGCTCGACGCGCCGGACGGAGCACTGGCCTGGCGCCGCAGCGAGGGGGGCGACGAGCGAGTCGTCGCGGTCTGCTTCGAAGGCGAGGCGGCTCTGGCGCTCGATGGCCGCTACGTGGTGGAGGTGGCCAGCGACGCTGCCGGTGAAGGCGAGGCCTTCACGGGTGCCCTCGCCGCAGATCGCGGTCTCGTGCTCAGGCCGCGGACCTGAGCGCGCGGGCGCTCAGTAGCCGCGCCACTCGCGGGCGCTGTGGTAGGCGGACCAGATGCAAACCGCATGGGCCAGGAAGCCCGGCACCAGTACGGCCCAGTAGGCGAAGCCGGTGCCCAGGAACCAGAGCGCGCCGGCCAGCAGCCGCCCTGTGTAGACCTGCCCCAGCCCCGGCAGCAGCACCGACAGCACAGCGGCGATGCCGGGGCTGGGGGCGCGGCGGACTTCGATCTCGTCTTCGTACACAGTCATAGGATCTCCTCCCCCCTTCCCTAGAGCAAGGCCTGTGCCACGCTCTCGCGCGTTCTGGTGAGCCTAGAAGTGGCCTGAGGCGCAGCCGCTGGGCTGCGGTGCAGGTTTTATGCTGCACCCCACGGGGGCAAGACTCGCTCAGGGTCAGCTAGCCGCGCGCGGCTTGCTTGCGTATCTGCACGCGAGCCTGGGCTGCCAGCAGGATGGCGTCCAGCTGCGGCTCCTGCTCCAGGTGGCCGGCCAGTGCCTCGGCCGCCTCCACACACTCGGATTCTTCGACCGCCAGGTTGTTTCCGATGCAGACCAGGTCGACGCCGGCACGCAGGCTGCGCGCCACGGCCTCGGGTGTGGAGCACAGCTGACGCAGGCCTTGCATCTGCAGGTCGTCGGTCACCAGCAGTGCAGCGGGCAGCGCGCGGCGCAGCTCGCCGATCTCGCGCTGCGAGACCGAAGCCGGCCACTTCGGGTCGCGCTCGCGGTCGATGGCGTGACTCAGCATGATGGCCGAGCCCGCCGTCGAGCTGCACAGCTCGTTGAACAGGCGCCGCTGTTGCGGTGACACCGTGCCCGTTACGTCGGTGAGCTCGAGGTGACTGTCGGTGCGCGCGCCGCCCAGGCCCGGGTAGTGCTTGAGGCAGAGCTGGAGTCCAGCGCCGCGGGCGGCCGCGTCCAGGATCCCGACACAGCGGCTCACCTCCTTGGGGTCGTCCGAGAAGGAGCGCTCGATGGCGCCGATGTTCGGGTTATCGGGGTTGGTGTCGAGGTCCACGACGGGGGCGAGGTCGATGTCGATGCCCAGGCCCGCCATCTCGGCGTAGCTGGCGTCGGCCAGCCGCTTCGCCTCGGCGGGATCGAGCAGGGCGAAGGCCCGCGCGCTGGGCAGCTCGCGGAAGCCGCGCTCGGGCTTGAGCCGCCGCACCCGGCCGCCCTCCTGGTCGATGCAGACCAGCGGCCGCGAGGGCAGCGCATGCAGGGCTGCGCACAGGGATGCGAGCTGCTCCGGGTTCTCCACGTTGCGGGGGCCGCCCTGCTCGAGATCGCGGTCGAAGAGCACCACCCCACCGAGGCCGAAGCGCGCCTCGAACTCGAGCAACCACTTCGGGGGCGAGCTGCCCCGGAAGCCCAGCATGAAGAGCTCACCCACCCTCGCCGCCACGGCGCCAACGATACACGGCCGCGATGGATCGCGACCCGGCCAGCCCGCCGCCCATTGCCCGCCTCTCGCCGGAGCAGATCGACGCACTGCTCCGGCTGGACGTTCCGGCCAGCGCCGAGCAGCAGCCGGACTTGCGCGAGATCCCCAGCTACTACCAGCGAGGCTCGGGGAACTTCTGGGTCGCGCTCGACGATGAACGGGTGGTGGGCACCGCGTCGCTGCTCGATATCGGGAGCGCCCAGGTTGCGCTGCGCAAGATGTTCGTGCGGCGCGAGTATCGGGGCGCCGAGCATGGCACCGCGCGCGCGTTGCTCGACACCCTGCTGGCCTGGGCCAGGCAGCGCCGGGTGGCCGAGATCTTCCTCGGTACGACCCCGCACTTTCACGCCGCCCACCGCTTCTACGAAAAGAGCGGCTTCTCCGAGATCGCCAAGCGGGAGCTGCCCGAGGCATTTCCGATCATGGAGGTCGACACGAAGTTCTATCGGATGCGTCTGTGAGCGCCGCCCCAGGAGAAGCCAGGGAAGTCGGCGAGGACGCCGACTTCCACGTTCGCTGAACGCTGTCGCTGTGACGGCCTCAGGTCTTCTTCAGCTCGATCAGAACTTCGTGGTAGACCTTCGAGCCCACGTTGTAGGCCCACTCGGTGTTGCCCTTGGGCACGCGCACGGTGTTGCCGCGCTCGGGGACCTTGCCCACGAAGAAGTCCATCGGCCCGCCCTTTGGCATCACGCCCGCGACCAGGTCGCCGGAATCGATCACCAGGAGGTACTCGTGCTCGTGATGGTGCAGGTGGCTCCACTCGCCGGGCTGTAGCGTCATCTCCCAGATGCGCACGTCGTCGTCCTCGTAGAGGAGGGTGTCGGCGACGTCGCCCACCGGATCACCCTCGCGCTCATTGCGGAACTTCTCCAGCCGCTCGCGCAATTCGGGGGTGATGTCGACGTATTCGGGCTCTGAATGAATCATCGGGGGTCTCCTGTTTGGCAGAGCGAAGGCGATCCTAGCCCACGAGGCGGGCCTCAGACCCCTTCGAGCTTGCGCAGCTGGCGCCAGACCAGCCCGGGGAACCAGCGGCGGAAGCGCCAGCCCGCCTTGGTGCCGCGGCCCGGGAAGACGAAGAGCTGGCCCTTCGCAAGGCAGCGCTCCGTGGCGTCGAGCACGGCCTCCGGGCGGATCGGCGGCATCTGGTCGAGGATCTTCGGCTTCGAGGTGGCCTGGGCGAGCAGTGGCGTGTCGACGGGCGGCGGGCAGACACAGGCGAAGCGCACGCCGCTCTTGCGGTTCTCCTGGGCCAGCACCTCGGTGAAGGCCACCACGGCGAACTTCGAAGCGTTGTAGGCGCCGAAGTGCGGGGTCGGCACCCAGCCCGCCATGGATGCGAAGTTGATCAAGTCGCCGCGGCCACGCTCCACCATGCCCGGCAGCGTCGCCATGGTGACGTTGACGGTGCCGCCGTAGTTGACGTCCATGATGCGTAGGATCTCCTCCCGCGGCTGCTCCAGCAGCAGGCGGGTGGGCAGGATGGCCGCCGCATTGACCACGCGATCGATCGGGCCCAGCTCCCGCTCCACCTCCTTCACGGCGCTCTCGACGGCCTGCGGGTTGGTCACGTCGACGGGCCAGCTGCGGATGGCCTGGTGCCCCGAGGCAGCCTGACGCAGGCCCTCCTCGTTCAGGTCGAGAGCGGCCACCTTGGCTCCGCCCGCCGCCAGACGCTCGCTGGCGAGACGCCCCATTCCGCTGGCGGCGCCCGTCACGAGCGCCACCTGTCCCTCGAAGGCCATCAGCTCCCCTCCTTGCGCACGCCGCCGCGGTAGTGGACGACCTCCACGCGCTCGAGTGTCACCAGCCCATCCTCGACCATGCCGTCGCAGGCCTCCAGGAACGCGTCGATCTTCTCGGGGCCGTCGACGATTTCTACCACGATCGGCAGGTCGCCGGACAGCCGCAGTAGCTTGGCCGTATGCAAGCGGCTGGCCGCGCCGAATCCCAGGGAGCCGCGCAGAACCGTGGCACCCGCCAGGTGCATCTCCCGGGCGCGCATCACCAGGGCCTCGTAGAGCGGCTTGCCCCGCCAACGATCGCTCTCGCCCAGGAAGATCCTGAGCAGCGTCGCCTCTCGCGGCAGCTCGACGCTCACGTTCCGGGCCAGCGCTCGGCCGCTCGCGCGCCCACCAGCACCGCAGCCAGGCCGAGGCCGTTGCTCAGCACCACGTTGAGCGCCACCGCGCCCCATTCCCGGTCTTGTGCCAGTGCCAGCGTTTCGTAGCCGAAGGTCGAGAAGGTGGTGAAGCCGCCCAGCAGGCCGACCAGGATCGCCAGCCGGTACTCCTCGCGCACCAGCAGGGGGCCGGCGAAGACGGCGGCGAAGAAGCCGATGGCGAGACAACCGGTCACGTTGACGACGATCGTGCCGACCGGAAATACACCGTCGCCGAGCCGCTGTCCCCACCCGGCCACCAGGAAGCGCAACACTGCGCCGACACCGCCACCGAGGGCGATGAAGAGGAGCTTGGCGGTCAGGAAGCCGAGGCCGCTGCGCTCTTGGGGCTGCCGGCGATCACCTTGAGCACCTGGCGCTTGAGGCGCAGGCCTTCCGGGGCGAGCTTTGCGTCGGCTGTTCGCAGCAGGTAGGGATCGAGCCCGCCGGCGCGAGAGACAGTTCGCAGGGCGCGGGTGCAGACGCGCAATGACACCTTGCGCGAGAGGGCGTCGCTGTACAGCGTCGTCCGCTGGAGGTTGGGCTCGAAGCGTCGGTTGGTCTTGCGGTTCGAGTGCGAGACATTGTGTCCGAAGGTCGGGCCCTTGCCGGTGAGCTCGCAGCGGCGCGACACTACTTCTTTCCTCCACCGAAGCGGCGCCGGAAGCGGTCGATCTTCCCGTCGGCATCGACCTCGCGCATCTTGCCCGTCCAGAAGGGATGGCTGAAGGACGAGATGTCCAGGCGCACCACGGGGAGCTCCTCGCCGTCCACCTCTTTGGTCTCGCTCGAGCCCATGGTCGAGCGCGTGACCCACTCGTTGCCCGTCGCCGTATCGACGAAGAGCACCTTGTGGTACTCGGGATGGATACCGTCCTTCACGCTTCCTACCTACTCAGCTTCCTACCAGCTCGATTTGCGCATGCCGGGCAGATAGCCCTGGAGCGCCAGCTCGCGCAGCGCGATGCGCGAGACTCCGAACTTGCGGTAGTAGCCGCGGGGCCGGCCCGTCAGGGTGCAGCGCCGCTTGAGACGCGTCGGGCACGAGTTGCGCGGCAGCTTCGTGAAGGCTTTCTGCACCTCGAGCTTCTCCTCGACGGAGACGTTCCGGTCCTTCAGCTTGCTGCGCAGCTCCGCCCGCCGCGAGGCGTATTTCTCGATCATCAGCTTGCGGCGGCGGTCGCGATGGATCTGTGAGGTTTTGGCCATGGGTCCTCTGGAGTAAGGCGGGGACCTTATCCCTACCCTGGACCCCGGGCAAGGCGTTCCCCCAGGGGGAGGGGCGGCGATGTGCTAATTCCCGTGGCTCATGGCGCGCTTCCGCAGCATCGACCCCTCGAGCTTGCCCAAGCACTTCGATGCGCCGGCCGCCGAGACGCGATGGGACGAACAATGGGAGCGCTCCGGGCTCCACCGCTGGGACCCGAGCCGGCCCCGGGAGGAGACCTTCGTGGTGGACACCCCACCGCCGACGGTCTCCGGCTCGCTGCATATCGGCCACGTCTTCTCCTACACCCACACAGACGTGCTGGTCCGCCACATGCGCATGCTGGGGCGGAACATCTTCTACCCCATGGGCTGGGACGACAACGGGCTCCCGACGGAGCGCCGGGTGCAGAACCTCTTCCACGTGCGCTGCGACCCCACCGCGGCCTTCGAGCAGGGGCTCGAGATCGAGCCGGCTTCGGCCAAGCAGCGCAAGAAGCCCGCCCGCCTGGTATCCCGCCCGAACTTCATCGAGCTCTGTCAGCGTGTCACTGCCGAGGACGAGCAGGCCTTCGAGGCCCTGTTCCGGCGCGTCGGCCTCTCCGTCGACTGGAGCCTGCTCTACGAGACCATCGGTGAGCACGCGCGTCGGCTGTCCCAGCTCTCCTTCGTGGACCTCTGGGAGAAGGGCCATCTCTACAACACCGACGCTCCCACCATGTGGGACGTCGATTTCCAGACCGCGGTAGCCCAGGCCGAGATGGAGGAGCGCACGAAGCCGGGCGCCTTCCATTTCGTTGAGTTCGGCGTCGAGGGCAGCGACCGCGCCTTCACCATCGCCACCACCCGCCCCGAGCTGCTGCCGGCTTGCGTGGGCGTGACCGCGCACCCGGACGACTCACGCTATCGCGATCTCTTCGGGCGCACGGCCGTGACGCCGCTCTTCCGCGTGCCGGTGCCCATCTTTCCAAGCGAGCTCGCCGACCCCGAGAAGGGCACCGGGATCCTGATGGTCTGCACCTTCGGCGACCAGACCGACCTCGAGTGGTGGCGCAGCGAGAGCCTGGCGCTGCGGCAGCTGGTGGGCCGCAACGGGCGTCTGGCCGACATCGAGTTCGGTGGCGAGGAGTTCCCGAGCCTCGACGCCGACGCCGCCAACCGCAGCTACACCGAGCTTTCGGGCAAGAACGTGGCTCAGGCGCGCAAGGCCATCGTCGAGCTGCTGCGCGACCCGGGCGCCAGCGCCGGGGGCGAAGGCGCGCCGCTGGTGCGCGAGCCCGAGCCGATCGAGCACGCCGTCAAGTTCTACGAGCGCGGCGAACGCCCCCTCGAGCTCGTGCCCACGCGGCAGTGGTTCGTGCGCCTGCTCGACAAGCAGGAGGCCCTGCTCGAGAAGGGGGCCGAGGTGCGCTGGCACCCCGACTTCATGGGCATCCGCTTCCGCGACTGGACCGAGAACCTCTCGCTCGACTGGTGCGTGAGTCGCCAGCGCTATTTCGGCGTGCCCATTCCCGTGTGGTATCCGCTCGACGCCGCGGGCCAGCCCGATCACGCGAAGCCCATCGTCGCGCCTCGAGACAGCCTGCCCGTCGATCCGACCACGGACCTGCCGCCGGGCTACGTCGCCAGCCAGCGCGGCCAACCCGGGGGCTTCAGCGGCGAGCCCGACATCTTCGATACCTGGTTCACCAGCTCGCTCAGCCCGCAGATCGGCTCGCACTGGGAGCTCGACCCGGAGCGCCACGCCCGGCTATTCCCGGCCGACGTACGCCCACAGAGCCACGAGATCATCCGTACCTGGGCCTTCTACACCATCGCCAAGGCGATGCTGCACGAGGACAAGATCCCGTGGCGTCACGCCACCATCTCCGGCTGGGTGCTCGACCCCGACCGCAAGAAGATGTCGAAGAGCGTTGGCAACGTCGTGCTGCCCACGGACCTGCTCGAGAAGTACACCGCCGATGGCGTGCGCTACTGGGCTGCCAGCGCTCGCCTCGGCACGGATACCGCCGCCGACGAGAAGGTCTTCAAGGTCGGCAAGCGGCTCCAGACCAAGCTGTTCAACGCCGCCAAGTTCGTGCTCGCCCAGGTTGCAGAGGTGCAGCCCGTGAGCGCTGAGGTAGACCGCGCCTTCCTGGCCGGGCTCCAGCGCCTGGTGGAGCGCACGACCGCCGCGTTCGAGAGCTTCAACCACGCTCAAGCACTCCAGGAGACCGAGAGCTTCTTCTGGACCCACTTCACCGACACCTACATCGAGCTCTGCAAGGCGCGCGCGCACGCCGAGGACGGCTCCGCCGTCGCCGCCTTGCGGCTGGGCCTCTCGGTGCTGCTGCGCCTGTTCGCGCCCTTCATGCCCTACATCAGCGAGGAGGTGTGGTCCTGGGTCTTCGCCGAGGAGACGGGCCATCCGAGCATCCACGGCGCCCGCTGGCCGGGCGCGGCCGACTTCGCGGAGGTGCCCGCCCCCGAGGAGCCCGAGAGCTTCGCCGCCGCCGCCGCCTGTTTGCGGGCCATCAACAAAGCCAAGGCCGACGCCGAGGTCTCCGTGGGTCGCGAGGTCGAGCGCCTCACCATCGCGGCCAACCCCAAAACCCTCGACAAGCTCCGCCCGGGCCTCACCGACGTCGTGCAGGCCGCACGCTGCCACGCCCACGATCTGGCCGAGAACGCCGACCTCGACGACGGCGCCTACCAGATCGAGAACGCGGTCTTCACCGAGCGCTAGCCGGGTTCGCTAAAGGCGGGGACGTTCCTGAATATTCAAGTTCTGCGATCTGGTTGTTGAATATTCAGGAACGTCCCCGCTCTTTCTCAGGACGCCGGCAGGCCGGCGTCGTCCTGGCTCCAGTCGCAGACTCCGTCCGGGAAGATCTCGAGCAGGCGCGCTCGCTCGGCAGCGCTCGGCGACCACGAGCCGTAGTCGCCGTCCGAGATCGCCTGGTCGACGCTCTTCAGCCCGCACTGGAAGATGCCGCCCTGGATCGGGCCCCCCGCCACGATGCGGGAGCTGCGGTGGATCTGGAAGAGCTGGGTGCAGGCTCCCGCCGGATTCGTATCGAGAATGCCGTCCCAGACCTCGTCCCCGGCCGCGATCTGCGTGCCGTCGGTGGCGAAGCAGCGGTCGACCGCGAGAGGCGGACGGTTCCCCGCCACGCCCAGCTCTGGATTCGCGCGCAGGTTCGCCATCCACTCGTCGATCACTTCGAAGGCCTCTGGAGTCTGATCGAAGGCCACGCTGGGCCGGGCGTCGGTGAACCAGATCACCTGGTTGTCGGCGTTGCCGCGCGCCAGCTCGAGCCGACGGCGGGTGGCGAAGGACTGGTGGCTGTGGTGCATGTCGAGTTCCTCTTCGAGGTAATGCCGCCAGTCGATCACCGGGATGTCGATGTCTCCCCCGAAGTGCATGCCGCTGTTGTAGGCCGCGGCGGTGGCATCGAGGTCAGCGCTCCTGCGCGACGCAGGGGTAACACCCCCGTCCGGGCTCAGGTTGATGTTGCGCGCGCTCCACGGGTCGAAGTCCGCGGGGGAGAAGTCTCCCACGAAGGGGAAGCCCTCGGGCACGATGTCCTCGGTCGGCTTCCAGCTCCCCACCTGGGCGTTCAGGTCGAGGAACTCGGCGGGCGTGATCGTGCCGCCGGTGAGCGCCGTGAGGCCATACTGGACTCCGGCGTTGCCCCACGGCGTGCGCGCGAAGCCGGTCTCGTCGACGCCGTAGATGTTCACGAGGTCACCCGCGTGGGTCCACTCCACGCCGTCCGTCCCCTGGGCGAGCTTGTCCAGGTCGGAGACGTCTTCGAAGGTTGGATTGAACACGAGCGGCGTGAGCCCGAACCAGGCCCGGCGGCACTCGGTGATGGCCGGATTCGGCGGAGCTTCGGGCACGGGCGCGTTGAGCCCCAGCAGCGAGTAGATGAAGTAGAGCCCGTTCCACTGCCCCTGCTCGCCGCTGCTCATGTTGATGGGGTTGCGGCTCGCGTTCAGGCCCTGGATGGCGCGGCGGTTCAGCACGTCCTGCCACTTCGGGTTGAAGCGATCCGTGGCGTCGAAGTAGTGCTCGAGCAGCTCGCAGTCCCCGACGTGGACCGCCTGGGTGATCATGTCGGAGTAGGAGTAGACGGGGATCGCGGCGTCGATCAGGCCCGGGTGGTTCTGGGCATAGACGTACTGCTGGATGGCGCCGCCGGAGCCGCCGATGCCCACCGTGTAGAGCGGCACCCCGTGGTCCTCGATGAAGTGCTCCTTCAGCATCAGCGCCGTCTCGCCACCGAGCTGCAGGTTGTAGTGCGTGTTGGTGCGCAGGCCGCTCGAGTTGAGCACGGCGTAGCCGAGCTTCAGCTGGTCGTCCGGCAGCCGGGCACTCGTGCTGACGGTGCCCTGGGTGCGCCCGATCGCTACGCCACCCTGGAGGCTGAAGACAAGGCGCCCGTTCCAGAGCGAGTCGTCCGGCTCGCTCGGGTCGGTCTCGGTGGTGGGCGCGAGCACGGCGACGCTGTAGATGAAACGGTTGTTGGTGCCGCGCTCCCAGCGCACGATGTAGGGAACGGTCTGTCCGTCGAGCGTCGTGGTCATGGCGATGTCGAAAGGAAGCGGACCGCTCGGGTCACCGAGCGTTCGGAAGGCCCCGTCCGTCGTGCGATACAGGTAGTCGAGGCGTGTCTCGCCGGCGCAGTCCTTGCTCCAGCCCACGATCTCGGCCTCGGCGGTCGGGTAGCCCCGCCCGTCGCTCGGGTAGTTTCCGTTCTCGTCCTCTTGCGCGACCGGGATACCGATCTCGTCCTGGTTGTCGATGAGGGGCTGCCCGAGCGCGGAGCGCGCCGTGGTGCAGACGAAGGGCTGCTGCTGCGGGCCGGAGAAGATAGGTCCACTCAGCGGGTGGTTGCGCGCGGCAAGTTCCGCCTGCACCGCATTGGCAGCTGCGCTGGGCTTGAGCTGGAGCAGGTTGTCACCCAGAGCGAAGCCCGCGACAACGCCCACGAGGTCTCCGTTGTCGGGTGCGAGGGAGCCCGTGACGTCTTCGCCGTTCAGGAGCAGGACAGTGTCCGGCTTGATGTCCTCGCCGGGGAATCCAACGCGCACCAGTGCATCGCCGCCGGACACCTGATCGGGAGCACTCGAGAGGATCTCGATCGACCAGGTGTTTCCGTTCGCAGACGCGAGCCCGGGCACCGCGAGCAGTACAGCGAGTGTCAGCAGGCCTACGCTGGCGATACGGTTTCCGAGGCAGACGGCGCTTCGACGAAACGGCATGGGATCCTCCGGTCTATTCACGACGAACCCGACGCATGCATGACGCTACTTCGGCCCACCTGGCCGACGCCCCCGGGTTCCTCGACGGTACGCGGCCTACGCTACGCCCCTGCCGGCTGCGCCGTCAATGCGGAACTCTCGTCGGAAGCGATGCGCCCAGCGGCTGACACCCGCGGGGCGGACGGCGCTAGCGCAGGCGGCGAATCAGGCCCTCTTGCGCGACCGAGGCGATACGCACGCCGCCGGGGGTGAAGATGCCGCCGAAGATCATGCCGTGGGCGCCCTGCGCGATGGGGCTCTCGCTGGCGTAGAGCAGCCAGCCGTTCATCTCGACGGGGTGATGGATCCACACCGCGTGGTCGAGGCTGGCGCCGAAGCGCTGCTCCATCGGGATGGCATGGGGCCGGGACGCAGTGCTCAGCAGCGTTCGGTCGGTGGCGTAGACGAGCATGGCGGTGTGCAGGCGCGGGTCTTCGGGCAGCCGGCCGCGCATGCGCATCCAGCTTCGCTGACGCGCCGGGCTGGGCTGCTCGCTGGGAGGGTTGACCATGCGCACCTCGACGGGGCTGTGGTAGTGGGGCCCCTTCGGGTAGAGGCGCTTGCGCAGGATCTCCCAGTCTTCCAGCTCTTCCGGGTCCGGCAGGCCCTCCGGCATCGGGTCCTGGTGCGCGATGCCCTCCTCCTCGATGCAGAAGCTGGCCGAGAGGTTGAAGATCGCCTCGCCGGCCTGGTGGGCCTTCACCCGGCGTGTCGTGAAGCTGCGCCCGTCGCGGATGCGGTCGACGACGAAGCGGATCGGCACGTCGTGGCGGCCTGGACGCAGGAAGTAGGCGT
>Ga0255057_10001778_pt1 | contig 11878 bp, 13 predicted proteins | sample Cases_109_6_MG_FD_189022 | JGI IMG/M metagenome (GOLD analysis project Ga0255057, IMG submission 189022) | Seawater microbial communities from Amundsen Gulf, Northwest Territories, Canada - Cases_109_6 | ecosystem: Environmental > Aquatic > Marine > Gulf | place: Canada: Northwest Territories... | reverse complement strand
CGCCGGCGGCATCGGCCTGCACGGCTTCGCCTTCGCCCGCGCCGGCGGCATCGGCCTGCACGGCTTCGCCTTCGCCCGCGCCGGCGGCATCGGCCTGCACGGCTTCGCCTTCGCCCGCGCCGGCGGCCGCTGCAGCCGCGGAGGCCTTTGCCTCCTCTGCTGCCGCGGCTGCCGCGGCTGCGCGAGCGGCCTCCTCGACCTCGCGGGCGGCTGCCTCCTCCGCCTCGCGAGCGGCGTCCTCGGCCTCGCGCGCGGCGCGCTCTGCGGCCTTCTCAGCACGCTGGCGCTCGAGCTCAGCAGCCTCGGCCTTGCGCGCCTCGATGTCCTTCACGCGCGGATCCGCCAGGACAGTGAGGAAGCGGAGCACCGAATCGTCGAGCTTGAGCGCCCGTTCGAGGTCGCCTACCGCCTTGCCCTCGTCGAGGAAGAAGAGCGTGAAGTAGTGGCCCTTCTGGAAGCGGCGGATGCCGTAGGCCAGGCGACGCTTGCCGATATCGTCGTAGAAGAGCTTGTCGGCGCCGTGGCTCTCGAGAATGCCGCCCAGGCGCTCCCGGATCGCCTCGATCCCCTCGTCGGAGATCTCCGGCTGGATGATGACTGTGAGCTCGTATTCCCGCACTCGACTCCTCCTCCCGGTCGGGGCCTGGCCCCGGGCCCCCATCTCTCGGGGCGACGCTGCGGGCGACCGCCCCCGGCGGAAGCCGAGGAAAAAAAGCGGAACCAACCGTCCCGCGAAGGCTCGAGGAGGTAGCAAAGGCCGCAGCTAGCGGCCAGCAGCCTGGGGCCGAGACAGGCGCGGAGAGCACCTCGGCAGCCTAGAGCTCGAGCAGCAGCCGGTGGATGCGCGGATCGTCGCCGAGCTCGGGGTGAAAGGTGGTGGCCAGAGCCCGGCCCTGGCGCACGCAGACCGGCCAGCCGTCGACGCGCGCCAGCACCTCTACGGCCTCGCCGGGACGCCGCAGCTGCGGCGCCCGGATGAAGACACATTGCAAGCCCTCGAGGCCCGGGACCGCCGTCTCCACCTCCGCCGCGAAGGAGTCGACCTGGGTGCCGTAGGCGTTGCGCACGGCCACCACGTCCAGCAGGCCCAGCGAGCGCACGGGATGGTTCTCCACTTCCCGAGCCAGCAGCACGGCGCCGGCACAGGTACCGAGCAGGGGTTTGCCTGAGGCTGCGAAGGCCTCGAGTGGCTCGTACAGGCCGAGCCGCTCGAGACCCTTCGCGATGGTGGTGCTCTCGCCGCCGGGCAGCACCAGCGCATCCAGTCCGTCGAGGTCTTTCTCGCGACGCACACGTACAGCCCGCGCCTCGACCCGTTCCAGGGCGCGGGCATGGGCCGCGACGTCGCCCTGGATGGCGAGGATGCCGACTCGCTTCATACGCACCTACCGCTGCGGCGTGCTGCTTCGTGCCGCCAACAAACGAGAGCTACCAGCCCCGGTTGGCCATGCGCTGGCTCTCGTCGAGAGTGCCCAGCTCGATGCCGGGCATGGCGCCCCCGAGGCCGCGGTGGGCCGCCAGCACCTCCTCGGACTCGTCCCAGTGGGTGGTGGCGCGCACCACGGCCGCCGCCCGCTTGTCCGGGTCTTCACTCTTGAAGATCCCCGAGCCCACGAAGACCGCCTCGGCGCCCAGGGCCATACAGAGCGATGCATCCGAGGGGGTGGCGATGCCCCCGGCCGCGAAGTTCGGCACCGGCAAACGGCCCGTCTCGGCGACCCGACGCACCAGCTCCACCGGCGCCCGCAGCTCCTTGGCCCGCGCGGGCAGCTCCTCGGGCCGCAACGCGCTGAGCTGGCGAATCTCGCCACAGACCCGGCGCAGGTGGCGCACCGCCTCGACGATGTTTCCGCTGCCTGCCTCGCCCTTGGTGCGGATCATCGCCGCCCCCTCGGAGACGCGGCGCAGAGCCTCGCCCAGGTCGCGCGCCCCGCAGACGAAGGGCGAGCGGAAGTCGTGCTTCCACACGTGGTGCTCCTCGTCCGCCGGCGTCAACACCTCGCTCTCGTCGATGAAGTCGACACCGAGCGATTCGAGCACCCGGGCCTCGACGAAGTGCCCGATGCGCACCTTGGCCATGACCGGAATCGAGACCGAGCGCTGGATGCCCTCGACCACCTCGATCGAGCACATGCGCGCCACCCCGCCGTCGCGCCGGATGTCGGAGGGCACGCGCTCCAGCGCCATCACGGCCGCCGCTCCGGCCTGCTCTGCGATCTTGGCCTGGTCCGGGGTCGTCACGTCCATGATGACTCCGCCCTTGAGCATTTCCGCCAGTCCAACCTTGATCTCGAAGGACTGGGCTGTCGCCCGGCCCCCGCCGTTTCCGTTCTTGCTGTTGGCCATTCTCTCCTTGCCTCCCGCGCCCAGCGTTTCCTGGGCGCCGTTCGCTCAAATCGGTACCGGGTCTCGTTGGCGCGCTCCGGCCCGGCTGCGCACCACCCCACCCAGGGCCGCCACGCCCCGTCGCAACGCAGCCTCGTCCGCCATGGCGAAGGTGAGGCGCAGGCAGCGCGAGGGCCGGCCGTCGTGGTGAAACTCTGCGCCCGGAGCGAAGAGCACGCCGGCCGAAACCGCGTCGGGCAGCAGCTCGCTGGTGTCTCCCCCCTCGGGCAGCTCCACCCACACCTGGTAGCCGCCCTCGGGCTCGGTCCAGCGTGTGCCCTCCGGCATGTGCTCGCGCAGGGCCTCGAGCAGCGCGTCGCACCGCGAGCGCAGCACCGGGTGCAGCCGTGCGAGGTGTCTGTCGTAGGCTCCGCTGCTGACGAGCTCGGCCATGGCCGCCTGCAAGGGCATCGCGTCCGAGAGGTCGGTGGCCTGCTTGAGCGCGAGCAGCGCGTCGACCAGGCGCCCGTGCGCCGCGATGGCACCCACCCGCGCGCCCGGAAAGAGCGATTTCGAGAAAGAGGAGAGGTGCACGACCAGCCCGCTGCGATCGAGCGCGGCCAGCGACGGTACGGCGCGCCCGCCCAGCCGCAGATCGGCTTCGTAGGCGTCCTCGACCACGGGCTTGCCCGCCCGCGCGGCCACCTCCAGTAGCTCGCGGCGGTGAGCGAGTGTGGTGGTGATGCCCATCGGGTTGTGAAAGGTCGGAATCGTGTAGAAGAGCTTCACCTCGGGACGCTCGAGGACACGCGAGAGCGCCGCCAGGTCCGCACCGTCGGCACGCATGGGCACGGCCACGGGCTCCAGGCCCAGGCCCGAAACTGCCGCCAGCACGTTGTTGTAGGTCGGCTCCTCGAGCGCCACCGAGTCGCCCGGAGCGGCGAAGAGGCGAAGTGCCAGCGAGATGCCCTGGCTGGCTCCATGGCACAGCACCAGCTCGCTCGTCTCCACGCGCAGCTCCGCCTGGCGCAGGCGCGCGGCCAGCACCTCGCGCATGCGCATGTGCCCCTGGGGCCCGCCGTAGAGGAGCAGCTCCGCGCCTCCCTGCTGCAGCACGCGATTGAGCGCGCGCCGGAAGGCGTCCACCGGGTAGAGCGCCGGGTCGGGCACCAGTGTGTGCATGGGCACCGCGCCCGCTGCGCTTCCGAAGCGCGGGCGACGCCGCTCGAGCTCGAGCAAGCGCTCCGCCACCGGCGACAGCGCCGCCTCGACCCGCGCTTCCGGCTCCGAGGCCGCGCCCGGCGCAACGAAAGTGCCCCTGCCGACGGTGGATTCCACCACGCCCGCCCGCGCCAGCTCCTCGTACGCCAGCGCCACGGTGTCGCGGTTGACCCGGAGCTTGCGAGCCAGCTCGCGGATCGCCGGTAGCCGGCTGCCGGCGCCCAGGTCCCGGGCGTCGATCTGCGAGCGGATCTGATCGGCGATCTGGCGGTAGACCGGGGTGCTGGGACTGCCAGCGTCGCGCTCGAGCGAGATGCGCATGGCTGGCAACATAGGGGGGGGACAAAACCCGGTCAATGCCGACTTATCCAGACAATTTCACAAAAATCACCCGGACAATCAGGCCAACCATCGGGACATTCAGTCGCGAGGCGCCGCCTGAGTCGAGACAGGCGGTGGCTCTGATGCCGGGGACACCGGTGTGGGCTCCGTCCGCTCCGTCACGCTCTTGCGAGCCTCAGCGGGCTTCGACATGCCCAAGAGGCGGCCGATGCCGATGGCCAGCAAGCCCACGAAGCCCGAGAAGAGTGCGCCCATCTTGGCCTCGCCCAGGAGCTTCGGGTCGACAAAGGCGGCGCCGGCCACGAAGAGCGCGACGGTGAGACCCAACGCGGCGACGAAGCCGGCCATGATGAGCTCGCGCATGCCCATGCGGTCCGGCAACGGGAAGCCGAGCTTCATGCCGAGCCAGCCCAGGGCCGTGATTCCCACCGTCTTGCCGACCACCAGCGAGCCCAGGATCAGCCAGGTCAGCGCCCCGATGTCCGCGAAGGCCACGCCCGCATTGGCGAAGGCGAAGAAGAAGAGACCGAAGTCGACGAAGAGCTTCAGCTGGTGCTCGAACTTGTGCAGGGCCGAATGCTCGATGTGCAGATCGCTCGCCAGGGCCTCACCCATCTTGGTCACCTCGTCGGCGTCGACGAAGAGGCCGACGTCGCGCCGCGGCCCGGGCAGGAAGGGCACGATGGGTACCAGGGCGAGGGCGGGGTGCAGGTGGGCCAGGATCAAGCCGCACCAGGCGAGTGGACCGGCCACGGCGATGTAGGGGATCCAGCTCTGCACCCCGGCGCGGCGCATGGCCCAGGCAACCCCGACTCCAGCGGCCAGCAGCGCCAGGAACTCGGGCCGCGCCGGCACGCTGGGATCGCCGTAGAAGACCGCGATGATCACCAGGCCGATGGCGTCGTCCGCCACCGCGAGCAGCAGCAGGAAGTTGATCGCGGGGTGGCCCTTGCCAAAGACCGAGCGCGCCACCAGCCAGGCCAGGGCGATGTCGGTGGCCGTGGGCACCCCCCAGCCGCGCTGGATCCGGCCCCAGTCGTCGCCCGGCGCCTGGTACATGCCAAGCTGGAAGGCCAGCCACAGCCCGATGAAGAAGACAGCGATGGGGCCGACGACGCCTCCCAGTGTCGCCAGCAGCGGGTTCACGGCCTTGGCCGGCGGATTCAGGTTCCCGCCGGGCAGGCAGGCCTCGGTGATCTCCTTCGCCGCAATCCCGAAGAAGAAGACCATGAAGATGTCGTTCACCAGGAAGTGAACCGTGACCGGGTGCCCGAGCAGGGAGATGTCGCCCAAGGGCTTGCCGTGGACGACGTGGTGGTACCAGTCGGGAGCCAGGTTCGCCGCCACCAGCGCCACGGCGACGCCCCCCAGCAGGGGGATCGAGAACTCCTGGAGCAGATTGATGAAACCGTTGCTGCGCGCCGCGCCCGCGTCAGACATGCCTCGCCTCGTCCCCCGCCATGGAGCCCTTCACTGTAACGGGTCTTCCTCCGACGAGGCGGGTGCCCGATTCACGTGGTTCATCGCCGGGCGTACGCCCTCGAGCAGGGCCGCGTCGACGGCCGCCGCAGCTGCGGCCAGCGCGTCGCCGAACCCGGCCTGCTCCTGCTGCGAGAAGGGCTCGAGCACCCAGTCGGCGGTGTCCGCGGCGCCTTCGGGGCGCCCCACACCGAAGCGCAGGCGCGGTAGCTCCCTGCTGCCCAGGCAGGAAAGCACGTCCTCGAGGCCGCGGTGCCCGCCGGCGCTCCCCGCTGGCCGCAGGCGCAGGCGGCCGAAGGGCAGATCCACGTCGTCGAAGACGACCAGCAGGTCCTCCGCCGGCGCCTCCACGGGAAGCTCCGCCAGCGCCGCGGCCACGCAGGATCCGGAACGGTTCATGAAGGCGAGGGGCGTAAGCGCCGCGACGTCGAGGAGCGCTCCGTCATCTGCCGGCAGCCGGCCCCGGCCGAAACGACCCCCGAAGCGCTGCTCGTCCAGCGCGATACCGCGGGCGGCTGCCCAGTACTCGACGATGCGAAAGCCAATGTTGTGGCGCGTCGCGGCGTAGCGGGGCCCGGGATTGCCCAGGCCCACGACGAGTTTCATCTCGGCAGCGCGCGGCGCGTAGCCGGCCGTTGCGGCCTAGGAATCGCCGCCCTTCTCCTTGCCCGCGTCGCCAGCCTCGGCGCCTTCGGCCTTCTCGGCCGGCGCCTCGCCCTCGGCCACTTCGCCTTCCGCGGGCTCCTCGCCCTCGGCCACCTCGGCGACTTCCTCTTCGGCCTTGCTGGGCGCCACCACCGATACGACCGACACGTTCGGGTCGCTCTTCAGTGTCACACCCTCGGGCAGGACCAGGTCGCGCACGTGCATCGACTCGCCCAGGCCGAGCGCGGAAACGTCGACCTCCACCGCCTTGGGAATTGCCAGGGGCAGGCACTCCAGCTCGAGCTCGCGCAGCTGGTGATCGACGATGCCTCCCATCTCGATGCCCGGGGCCTTGCCGATCAGGTGGAGCGGGACGGAGACCTCGACCGTCTCGGAGACGTTCACGGAGTAGAAGTCGGCGTGGAGGTAGCCCCCGCGCACCGGTTCCTTCTGGAGCTCGCGCACCAGCACCATGCGCCCGTCGACGCTGGCGCCCTTCAAGTTGATGATGGTGTTCATGCCCGAATCGCCTTGCTCGAGCAGACTCCGCAGCTCTCCGGGATCCACGGCCACCGATACCGCGGCGTCTCCCGGGCCGTAGCAGACCGCCGGGATGCGCCCGGCTGCCCTCAGCTTGCGCGCCGCGCCCTTCCCGGCGCCCTCACGAACCTCTACCTGTAGTGCGTTCTCGGCCACGACGAACTCCTGAGATCAGACGAAGAGTGAGCTCACGCTCTCTTCATTGTTGATACGGCGAATCGCCTCGCCCAGCAGGTGGGCGACGCTCACGACGACGAGCTTCTCGCAGTTCTCCGCCTCGGGGCGGAGCGGGATGGTGTCGCAGACGACGATCTCTTGCAGCGGCGACTCCTCGATGCGCTTGACGGCCGGCCCCGACAGGACGGGGTGCGTGATGGCCGCGGAGACCGAGGAGGCGCCCTCGCGCTGCAGCGCCTTGGCCGCCTCGCCGAGTGTGCCGGCGGTGTCCACGATGTCGTCCACGACGATGCAGGTGCGACCCTCGACGTCGCCGACCACGTGCATCACCTCAGCTACGTTGGGTGCCTCGCGGCGCTTGTCGACGATGGCCAGGGTGGCATCGAGCCGTTTCGCATAGGCGCGGGCACGCTCCACGCCACCGGCGTCGGGAGACACGATGGTGAGCGGGGCGCGGTAGCGCTCGCGAATCGCGCCGAGCAGCACCGGGGTCGCAAAGAGATTGTCCACGGGAATGTTGAAGAAACCCTGGATCTGGCCGGCGTGGAGATCCAGACACAACACGCGGTCGGTCCCCGCCACCGAGATCAGGTCGGCCACGAGCTTCGCGGTGATGGGGGCGCGCGGCGCGACCTTCCGGTCCTGGCGCGCGTAGCCGTAGTAGGGAATCACCGCGGTGATGCGCCGGGCGGAGGAACGCCGCAGCGCGTCGACCATGATGAGCAGCTCCATCAGGTGCATGTTGGTGGGTGCCGAGGTCGGCTGGAGCACGAAGCAATCCATGCCGCGAACGTTCTCGCGAATCTCGACGTTCACCTCGCCGTCGCTGAAGGTGGAGACATCGACCTTCCCGACCCCGATGTCGAGGTAGCGCGCCACGGAACGGGCGAGGCTCGGGTGGGCATTGCCTGAGAAGATCTTGATGTACGGCATCATCTCCGGGCCTCTCGGGGCCGATCGCAGAGGGCATGGTTGGGGCGGCAGGACTCGAACCTGCAAATGGCGGCTCCAAAGGCCGCTGCCTTACCAATTTGGCGACGCCCCAGGAAAGCGCTGCGCTGCCCCCGCGAGCCTGGGGACGGCCCACGGCACCCACACATCAGGCTATCGGGCTTCGGCCGTTCTGGCGACCCGTGCCCAGGCGGGCGGCGTGAAGGCGCGCAGCGCCGCCCGCGCGCGGTCCTCGGCGTCGAAGACCCCGAACAGCGTGGCCCCACTCCCCGAGAGCCCGACGGCCCTGGCGCCCGCGTCGAGCAGCCGCTCCCGGAGCGGGGCGATGGCCGGACACAGGGCTCGGGCGGCCTGTTCCAGGTCGTTCGAGAGCAGGCTCGCCAGGGCCTCGGGATCTCGAGCCGCCCGCCGCACGAGGTCGGAAAAGGCCCGGTCGCCTCGCGCCGGCGCATGCGAGGCCTCGGTGCACTCGGCGGCCGCCTCGTCGTAGGCGCGGAAAACCGCGGCGGTCGCCAGCGGCTGGCCCGGATTCGCCAGCAGCAGGACCCGCCCCGGCCAGGGCGGGGGCAGCGGCTCGCAGTGCTCGCCCACACCCGTCACCAGCGAGGGGCGCGGGTCGAGGAAGAACGGAACGTCCGCACCGAGCTCGAGGGCGAGCTCCCGCAGCCGGGCCTGGCCCAGCGTGCCCGGCGCCAAGCGCGCAAGTCCGAGCAGCACGGCGGCAGCGTCGCTCGATCCGCCCCCCATGCCGCCCGCGGCGGGGATGTGCTTGCGCAGCCGGATCGAAGCGGAGCCCTCGAGACCCGCGACCTCCAGGAAACGCCGGGCCGCCCGCGCCGCCAGGTTCTCGTCGCCAGCGGGCACCCCGGCCTCGCCTTCCAGCGACAGCTCGACCTGCGTACCCGAGCGTAGAGCCAGCGAGAGCTCGAGCTCGTCGGCCAGGTCGAGCGGGAGGAACAGACTCTCGAGCTCGTGATAGCCGTCGGGCCGACGCCCCACTACGCGCAAGCCGAAATTGACCTTGGCGGGGGCCAGAAGCCTCAGGCCCGCGTCTCCCCCGGCCCGGAGGTCGCCTCCACGTAACGCATGCGCAGCTCGTAGAGCAGGCTCTGCAACAGCTGCGCTTCCTCGTCGTCGAGGTTCCCGCGCGTCTTGCGCTCGAGCATCTCGAGACTGTCGATGGTGTGGCGCGCGAGCGGCAGGTTCTTCTCGGCCGCCTCTCCACCTTCGGGATGGGGCGCCACTCCCATGTGGTACAGCGCGGAGGTCGCGAGTGAGAGGCAGAAGCTCCCGAAGTCGACCGGGGGCTGCTCCGTGTCGGGGGCTTGGGAGGACCCGCCCGCCGGCTCCTCCGCCGGGGCCTGCTCGCTGGCCGCCGCACGGCGATCGACGATCGTGAAGCCCTTCTCCTCGTCGCCCATCAGACCTGCCTGCCGGCCCCGGCACTCTCGACGGCGTCGATCTGGGCCATCTCCCGGTAGGCGAGCGCGAAACGCTGCGCGACAGTGACCGTGCTACCCACCGCCAGGATCCATAGAACCGGGACCATGAAGCCCGTGAGAGCGCCGAGCGCGAGGATCACGATACGCTCCCCTCGTTCGAAGATCCCGACGCGGAAACCTGGCACCACCTGCTCGGCCTTGGCCTGCGCGTAGGAGACCAGCGCACTGGCGGCGAGCGTGTAGCCCGCCAGAAACACGTGCCCGGGCTCGCCGGTGAGCGCGTAGTACATGGCGATGCCCAATAGCAGCGCCATGTCGGAAACCCGATCCAGGGTGGAGTCGAGAAAGGCCCCGAAGCGGGTGGAGATTCCGTGGTGGCGAGCGACGATTCCGTCGATCAGATCGAAGGCGCCACCCGCGAGGATCAGCAGCCCACCAAGCACGAAGAAGCCGAACGGGAAGGCCGCCGCCGCGGCCAGCGAAACCACGGCACCGACGATCGAGAGCAGGTTGGGGTTGACCGGTCTGCGGAACAGGAAGGGCAGAGCCCTGCGGATGAGCGTGTCAATCTGGTTGCCGAACTTGGCCTTGATCACGGGGGGGCCTCCTCGGATTTCAGATCGGGTCGGAGTTGCCCGGCTCGGGGGGCTGCGCGTCCTTCTCCTCGACACCGGCCCCGGTGGTAGCCTTGTGCGCCACATCGGGCAGGTCGCTGAGCTGGCGCTCCAGCTCGCCGCGGGAAAGCCAGTTGCGGCGCCGGATCAGCCGCCGGTCCATGCGCAGGCGAATCATCGAATCACGATCCATCTCTTGTCCTCCTTCAAGCGCGCCCAGCTCCAGGGTTGCCCAGGCGACGCCCCAGAGGGGGCGCCCGGTGGCTGGCGGGCAGCGCAAAACCTTAGCAAATTGACACATCTAGACGGCAATGGGTACCTTGCCGCCGCCGCTCCAGGAGCACCCTTGACCCGAATCTCCGCTCTGCTCGCCGTGCTCGTTGTCGCGGTTGGCTGCGCCAAGCCGCCGCCCGAGTTCGAGGAAGTGGCCCCGGCGGACGAGCTCTACGCCGAGGGTCAGAGGATTCTCGAGGGCGGCCGCCTTCTGTGGGTCATCCCGCACACCGACTACGAAGCGGCCATCGAGACGTTCCAGGCCATCATCGACAATTACCCCTATAGCGACTACGCCGTGCTGGCCGAGCTGGCCATCGCGGACGCCTACTTCGACGACGGCAAGTACGAGGAGGCCCTGTCTTACTACCGCGACTTCACCGAGCTCCATCCCCAGCACGAGAAGGTGGCCTACGCCATCTTTCAATCCGCGCTGTGTCACGAGCAGCGCTCTCACGGATCCAACCGCGACCAGACGGCGACGCTCGACGCGCTCGCCTTCCTCGACCAGCTGCTCGCCACCTACCCTTACACGGAGTACGCAGGCGATGCGGAGACACTGTGGCGGGAGCTGCGCGGACGCCTGGCCGAACAGGTCAAGCGCATCGGCGACTTCTACTTGAAACGGGAAGAGTGGGAGAGCGCGGCGGAGCGCTACCGCACGCTGCTCAACGAGTACCCCGGACTGGGCATGGACGCCGTCGCACTCTACCGGCTGGGAGTCTGCTACGAGGAGATGAACCGGGCGGACGAGGCTGCGGACATCTTCCAGGCAGTGGTGCAGAACTACCAGGACAGCGACGCGGCGAAGGACGCCGCGGACCGCATGGCGTCAATGAATTAGGACGGCGATTGGCGGCTTCCATCCCGCTCCGCAGCCAGGAACGGCGCGCTTACGCGCTCGGACGTCACTGCTTCGAACGCGGCGACGACGCCGGCGCCGTCTCCCAACTGGGACGCCTGCTCTCGACGCGCTCGGACTTCGCGGACGTCCACTACATGATGGGTGTGATCCAGGAGCGCCGAGACGATCTCAGCGAAGCGGCTCGCAGCCTCACTCACGCCCTGCGTCTCAATCCGGACTACGCCGAGGCCCGGCTGGCCTTGGCGAGCCTCTACGAACGACAGGGCGATTTCGAACGCTCGCGCCAGATCAATCAGGGCAAGAGCGCGGAGCGTCGACCCGAGGATCAGCCGCGCGCCGGGTCCGCTGCTCTGGATCCGACCACCCGCGGCAAACTGGCCAACCTCCAGGCGGCCCTGGGCGACGCCTACCGCGAGGCCGGGGAACTGCGCGAGGCGATCGAGGCGTACCGCAAGGCCCTGGACCGCTGCCCCAGCTTCCACGACATCCGCCTGCGCCTCGGGGTGGCGCTGCGGGAGGCGGGGCTGCCCCATCAGGCGCTGGCGGAGTTCCAGCGCATCCGGCGCAGCCATGCCGGCCTGGGAGACGCCGCAGTCCAGACCGGCCTCACCCTCTACACGCTGGGACGCGCCGAGGAGGCCAGGCAGGAGTGGGAGCAGGTGCTGCAGGCCGAGCCGGCGCGGCGGGACGCCCGCATGTACCTGCGCCTAGTAGGTTCTTGAGTAAATCCCCGCGGGGATACCCCGAATATGGGCTTCCCCTCGCGGGCACTTCGTGGTGTGATGGAGGGGTCGGCGGGCCGCTGGCGAGGTGGCCCGTCAGCACGGGAGGCCACATGCATCGACTCCGGGAAGTAATCCAGCAACGGCGCATCCTGACCGCGCCGCCCAATACCTCGGTCCACGCCGTCGCCACGATGATGAGCAAAGGCCGGATCGGGGCCATCGCGATCGTGGAGGGCGAGCGCCTGCTCGGCATCTTCTCCGAACGGGATCTGATGACCC
>Ga0255057_10001777_pt1 | contig 11883 bp, 9 predicted proteins | sample Cases_109_6_MG_FD_189022 | JGI IMG/M metagenome (GOLD analysis project Ga0255057, IMG submission 189022) | Seawater microbial communities from Amundsen Gulf, Northwest Territories, Canada - Cases_109_6 | ecosystem: Environmental > Aquatic > Marine > Gulf | place: Canada: Northwest Territories... | reverse complement strand
CACTTTCTCCGGGTCGCGATCGCTGCTCAGCGATCGGCTGCCGACGCCACGCCACACGAGCTCCTTACTCGAAGTCGCGATGACGTCGATCAGCAACGTGCCCTCTGTGTACTGGCGAACGTTGGTCGTCTCGGAGATATAGCCTCTACGCCAACCGTAGCCGTAGTAATCGTAGGTGGTGAAGACATCGAGCTTGTCCTCGGCGCCGGCGTGGAAGGCGACCACGAAATCCGCTTGATTGGCGTCGACCCGCCGATACCCCTTGGATGCGAGCTCTCGATCGACGGCGTCGCGAATGCGCTGTTCGATCAGCGGATACCGGACGCCTTGCTCGTCTCGCGCCATCCCCGACTCCTGGATCCAGCCGTAGGTCTGAAGGTCCGCGAACGAGAACTGGGTGTCGTAGTCCTGAGATACCCGCACAGCAGACGCGCAGCCCAAGCCGAGCGACGCAGCGATGATCAGCGATAACGGTTTCAAGCGCATGTTTCCTCCTATGTTTACTCGGGTTTACTGATCAGTGGTACCTGCGAGGCGATCTGCAGATCGAGCACCATCGTGAGTTGGTTCTCAACTTGTAGAAAACGCGCGGCCGTAACCGGCGACATCTCGGCCTGGATCTTTTCGAAGTACTTCTTCTTTAGTACCGTTCGCGCTTCCTCCAGCTCCAGCGCCCGGGCACCCAACTCGCCAGCCTTCTCGTCGGTCATCGTCTGAAAGTGGTCGGCATACTCTCGGATCAACGCGACTCTCTGGTCGCCGATCTCGGACCGCTCGGCCTCGTACGCCTCGTAGATCGGCCAAAACGCGGCCGCTTCGTCGGCGGTGAACTGCATCGCCTCACCGATGATGGCGATACGCTGCTTCTGGATATCGGTGCGGACGAGCTCAATCATCTGTTCGCTGCCATTCACCGGCTCCTGCGCAACCGCCGGCGCTACGATAAACGCTGCCATGACCGCCGCACAAAAGATGCTGACCTTACACCTCTTTTGCATCGTTATTCTTCTCCCAGCTTCTTGATTTTCTCGATGAGCGGGTGCCACCCGAAATTCACGTTGATGCGAAACATGTCACCGTCGATGTCCGAGTCACCCTCGACGATGCTGTGGTAGGAGACGCGCAAGCCGACGTTGTCGGTCACACCATAATCGAGGGTGAATCCCGCCGACAAGACGTCGAGCTTCTCTCCGAGATCGACATCGTCGATTTGGGCCTGGGCGCCGTTCCGGTACAGGAGGTCGAACGCGCCGAAGAAATGCGCTGTAAAGTCACGAGTCACGTGTCCTTCGACCTGATAAAGCGGATGGTTGTCGAGTGTGTTGCCCAAGAAGTCGTCGTTCGACCCGAACAAGAAGACTGACGGCATGATTTCGACCGATGTCCGGTAGCCCGGAACGTACGGACCGATGTGATACGTGAAGGGGAGCCCGATGCGGGTCCACCAGCGATTGAGACCCAGATTGACGACTTTGTCGGAATCGTATTCACCAATCGGGATGTTGCCCATGACGGCGATGTCGAGAACCGCTTTGGGCTCGTACTTCGAAACGTCGTAGAAACTCCGAACGGCAGGCGCACCGACGAGATTCACCGTCAACTGGGCGCTGGGATCACTGAAACCATGGGCCGCCTGCTTGGAGCCTCCTCCGGGCATGCCGTCGAATGGACTCCCGGAAAAGTCGACGCTGGCGTTTCCGCCCAGCAGGCTCGCGCCGAAGATGGCAGTACGATTGAAGAGGGTAAAGTGACGGGCATACGTCAACAGGAAGATGTTTGCCCCAATGTCGGCCTCCGGATAGATGAAGTGGACCGGATCGAAGGCTTCCGAGTCGGAGCTGTTTGCGTCGAACGGAAGGTACTGGAAGGCGACGACGTTCGCGCCGTCCAACGCTTTCCAATAGGTTCGAGGGCCATCGTCCTGAGCCAAGGCAGGCCCGCCCACCAACAGCGCGAGCAGACAGACGAAAAGCACGGTACCGGGTCTTCTGATCGATCGCCGCATGGCTACCTCCACGAGTAGTGCCTGCGAGCTTGCTGCTCGTACATCTCGACCAGCCTCCTGTACCGCTCGGAAAGCGGGCCAACGAGCACCGGGAACGCTTCCGTGTGCGGATCACCGCGGGCGGGCAACTGTTTCGCCATTTGCTCGAAGGCGTGACGGTTGGCCGGGATGACGTTGAACTGCTCGACATACGCAGCCCATGACGCCAAGAGCTCTTCCTTTTTCCCCGGATATTGATCGGAGAGGTCATTCATCTCTGCCGGGTCTTTGACCACATTGAACAGTTGCCAGTCGCCGATCCCCGCGGGCTCGTGCAACCACAGGAGCTTCCAGTCACCCTGGCGAAGCGCACGCATCCCCAAGAATTCGAAACCGAGCCAGTCTTCCGGCCCCCGGGGTGACGCGGACTCGCCCATAAGCATGCTCGCCCAGGACTCGCCTGCCATCGGCAAGACCGAGTGGCCTTCGTAGGTTTCCGGATGACGGATCCCGGCGAGATCCAGCATCGTGGGCGCGATATCCATCACGTGGAGAACCGCCTCCCTGTTGATCGCTCCAGCTCCCCGAACCCCCGGACCGCTGACGATCAACGGCGAGCGGATACCGCCCTCCGACAAGAAGCCTTTGTACAACCGGAACGGGGTCATCGAGACGGTCGCCCAGCCGGGGCCGTACTCTGCATACGTTCCCTTCCGTCCCCACATGAAGGGGTTGTTTTCAGCGAAATTGAGGGCGGCATGCAGCGCCCCTAGTGTGCCGGTTTGGCCGCTGAGCATGGCCCTCAGATCGTTTCCTTCGGCCCCGTTGTCGGAGAAGAAGATGATGACCGTGTTGTCGTACTCGCCGATCTCCTTCAAGTAGTCGAAGAGCCGCCCGATGTCTTTGTCGAGGTACTCCACCATGGATGCGTAGATCTCCATCTTTCGGCCCAGGATCGAGTTTGCTGCGGGCGCCAGGTCGATGGACCTCGGTATGAACCAGGGCCTCGGGGCGCGCTCGACCTCCTCGTCGATGAGTCCGAGCTCCTTCAGGCGCCTGAAACGGACCTCCTTTACCACGTCCCAACCGACATCGTAGCGGCTCTTGTAACGGCGCAACCAGTCATCGGGTACGTGGAGAGGTCCATGAGGGGCCGTGTAGGCCATGTAGGATAGAAACGGCTTCCCGTCGCCGCGGTTGGACTCGATGAACTCGATCATCTTGTCGGTGTAGGTCTTCGTCGAGTAGAAATCCGCGGGCAGTTTCTCGACAGGGCGTCCGTCTTCCGTGTACGGCGCCACAGGACGATACCATTCGAGATTCCACTGGTCGTCGAAGTGACTCCCCCCGCCCGCAAGCAACGAGAAATCCCGCTCGAAGCCGCGGGCGTGTGGGATCTGATCCGCCTCGTAGCCGAGGTGCCACTTGCCGGTCATGTAGGTGTGGTAACCGCCATCGCGCAACACCGAGGCCACAGTGACGACCTGGTGGTTGAGATCACCTTCGTACCCTGGTTGGCCCAGCTGATTGGGCGCGAGAAGCGTGTCCATGTTGCCCAGACCAGCAACGTGCATGTCCGTTCCGCTCAGCAGCATGGACCGCGTCGGCGAGCAGGTCGGGCTGGCGTAGAACTCCGTGAAGCGCACGCCGTCCCGCGCCAACTGATCCAGCACTGGCGTCGCGATCTCTCCCCCGTAGCTCCCCAAGTCTGTGAAGCCCATGTCGTCGGCTACTAGGATCAGGAAGTTGGGACGATCGTCTTGCTGGGCAGCGGTGTCGCCCACGGCCACTGAGCCGCTGAGCACCATCACTAGGAACAGGACCCCGAACAGGACTCTTCTTCGACTGGTTCTCATTCCCTTCCGACTCCTTTCAACCAGACACTTGTAATCTCCGGACAGCCCCACTAGAAAAACCACCGGAACCCAAACTCAAAGGTGGACGCACGATCGGTCGGTTCTGAATTGTCAATACCCCAGCCGGGTTTAATGTAAGCGACTTTGCCGGGGGCCACGATCTTGCCGATCTCGAGACCGATCCATAGGGAAAAATCCTCTGCTTCGAAATCGTAGATCGGCTGAAACTCAGGCATCAGGAAGAACAGTCCCCACCAGCGGCCCGGGGGCGTCAGGGGTTGCATATAGAACCATCGCCCGACGTACTGCGACGTTTCCGCGGCCGAGTCGGTCTTGTAAACATCAAAGTAGTAGAGGTTCAGCATGGCGAAAAAGCCATGGACGGGCATGTCGAGCACGACCGCCACTATCGGTGCGAAAAGGCCCCGCCTAACGCATCATCGGTTGCGGTGGGAAGAACGAAATCCGTACCGAACAATACCGAACCGCTCATGCTCCCATCTTTACCGTAATAAAAATCCAAGGCTCTCGGTCTGACCAAAAACTTGAGACTCGTGTCTCCCATGCCAATTGCCTTGCTTTCAGTGTCCGGTGGGAATCCTGAGACATCGCCGAAATCACGGTACTGGGCGAGTGGCAGCTCATAGAACATGCCAACAACCGGGCTGAAGGCGATAGTGCCGAACGCGGTCAAATCTTGCTGTGTCAGCCCATTCTCCAATTCCGTATAGCGATAAAATGGCATCCACTTATTGGAGAATACGCGCGGATCGTTTCCGGTCTGATCTTGCTCAACGGCCTGGTCTATTCTTTCCTTCTTGGCCGCCTTTTTTATCGCTTCATATTCTTTTATCTCTTCTTGAGGAACCTCCTCCTGTTCTTCCTGGGCAGCTGCCGCCGGCAGGCCAAACATTGTGAACACTGCAACCGACAACAAGACAAGAAAGACATTGCTACAGCAACCTGCATTTAGTGAGTTGCTCTGTCTCAAAGTTCAAGTCTCCTGTAGTAGTTTGCCATTGGGACCGAGCTCATTCCATGCAAAAAGATACTCATTGTAACCGTCAGAACAATGACAGATAGAAAATATTCATAACCTTCCACACCCACTGTTCCGATCACTACTAACGCGTAAAGAATGGATGCTATCCCTCGCGGGCCGAACCAGCCGAGGAACGCAACGGAGTACCAAGGTAACCTCGAACCGATCAGACTCAGAGCAACTGGCACCATGCGAATGAACGTTAGACTCAAAAACGAATAGAGTAATGCTCTCGTGTCCCAGTATGGTAACGCCTTAGGAATAGCCACTATACCGACGATCAAGAATATCCAGTATTGCAAAAGTTGGCTCTGTGCTACCCCATACTGTTGAAGGCGAGATATCGCTTCGCGATTCTTGATTCCGAGAAAAAGACCGGCGCAGAATGCGGCGATAAAGCCATTTCCTTGAATGGCCTCGGCGCCCGCATAAGCGAGCACCGGGAATGCAAGGGAAGCAAGTCGTTGAAAGACAGGGGACATCCAGTTCTTCCGCGATGCCCAATCGACCAGCCAACCACCGCCCCAACCGATGAGCACGCCAGTAAGTGAACCAAACGTCAGCCGTCTCACAAGAAACATCAACAAGTTCGTTGTGCTGCCTTCGATGCTACCGCTGGATGATAATGCCGCTAAGCACACGAGCACTGGCACCAATGCTATACCGTCGTTTAGGCCGCTCTCAATACAAATAGATTCACGAATGTGTTTCGGTACTGCAGGGCTTCCGGTAACAGCCTGTCCGAGCGCGGCATCGGTGGATGACAGAATGGCCGCCATCAGTACAACAAGCCATATCCCCAAATCGCTGTAGAACGCATAACCGATTAAAGAACCCACGATCATGGTTAGTGGTAAGCCCACAGCTAGCAAACGCACAGGAATGCTGCCCGTGCTGTTACGCAATGATGTCCAGTTTATGAGTGACGCCTCTACGAACAGAATGATGATCAGTGTCAGCTCAGCGACGATTCTTACGATGGCAGCATCAATATCGATATTTAGCAACGTCACGCCTGCAGGACCGAGCAGGACTCCCACTGATACGAACACGATCGGTGCGGTGATGACTGTTCGCTCGAGTAATTGAGAAAACAACCCATACAAAAAGATCATGACGGAAATGACTATGATAAGCGGTGTATCAATCATGGTTGGCGCGGTGTATCAATTATGGGTGGCGATGATGATCAATAATTGAATCATCCTGTGTGGTCACAGAATACAGGAGGAGGATGATCCAGGAGGCTTCTGCTCACTAATTCAGATCGTCATCCTTCCAGTACTTCGTCCCACCCAGGGTGCCGGTGAGGGCCAGCCCATCGTCGGTGATCTGGTAGATCGACATGCCTCGTTCTACAGTTATGTTGCCTCCCACGGCGGCGCCGGTTTCGTCTTTTTGTGCCGCTGCGGCAGCATCCCCACCAAAGTCCCAACCGCTATCGATGAACCGCCGCAGGACGTCTTCTTCGTGGAAAACGAAGACGACCCGAAAAGTGGTGACACCCATCCCAAGCCCGGCTCCGATACCACGCATCCGCATAAACGTCTCTTCGCCGGTCCGGTTGTCTACCGCCACCCCGTAACCGACCTCGGATCCGAGCAGCAGAATTTTGGTCGATCGGTTGCTGAACGCCGCGTAACCCGGCGATCTCTCCACGACGTCTCGAAGATCCGGGTCGTTCTCGTAGAGCTCCGTCAGAACTTCATGGCTAATCTGCCGCACGTCGGCCCGTTTCTCCTCCGGCGTTTCCCCCTCGGGCGACTTGCAGGCGGTAAGAGCCACAGCCGCCAACGCGGCGACAACCAATGGCAATGCTTTCCAGCGCATATTTCCTCCGATGTCCAATGGATCCCGACAGAGCTTGACAGCCAGTTTAGCCGTCGGTAATCTGCTCGCCCAGCCATCTACCAAGGGTCAGCTTCTCGCCACCGAGCAACGGAGATGAAGCGCACAATCCCACTGTGCCTCCTCGTGGTTCTCCTCACCCTCATCACTATTGGTGACGTGCATCCGGCCCAGAGCCAGTCGGTTGTGATCGGCGTCGTGACCGACGGCCCGTACGAACGCCATCCGGACCTCGTAGAGCGATTTCGGCAGGAGGCGACAGCGCTGCTGTCGATCGATTTCGACGTGCGCGTGCCTGAGGACAAGGTACTTGCCGGAGATTGGACGTTGGCGGGGATCGGAGGCGCCCTCGATCGCCTCCTTCTCGACCCGGACGTAGACGCGGTCGTCGCTCTGGGTCCGTTGGCCTCACACGTGGCGGCACTGCGTACCAACCTCGCCAAGCCCGTCATCGCGGCGATGATCCTCGACAGCCAGATCCAGGGGATGCCTCGCGATGGGGACAGTAGCGGAGTGCCAAACCTCAGCTACATCGAGGCGACGCATCAGGGTCGGGACCTGTTCGCGTTTCGCGAGATCATCCCCTTCGATCGGGTCGCCGTCCTGGTGCCGGCCGGATTGGCAGCCGCGATCCCGGATTTCGAGGCGCGCGCCAGAGCCCACGCGGCAGAGATCAACGTCGAGGTCCAACTCGTCCCAGTCGCGGGGTCTGCTGGCGCCGCGCTCGACCTGATCGGCGACGTCGAGGCGGTCTATGTGTCGCCCCTCTTCCAGCTCGACCAGAGTGAGTTCGGCGAGCTCGTCCGGGGTCTCGTCGACCGCCGGCTACCGAGCTACTCGTGGGTCGGAGCCCCCGAGGTTCGAGATGGAATACTGATGGGCCGGACGCCACAGACGTTCGGGCTGCGGCTCACACGTCGAGCCGCGCTCAACCTGCAGCGGATCCTGTTGGGTGAGGCTGCAGCTTCGATCCCGGTGGAGTACCCCGCCCGAGAGGGTCTGACGATCAACGTGTCCACCGCGCACGCGATCGGGTTCTACCCGAACTGGAGGGTGCTCACGGAAGCCGAGCTGTTCGACGTCGACATCGAAACGGCCGCGCGAACGCTCTCGCTGGAGTCCGCGGTCAATGAAGCGATCGACTTGAACCTCGATCTGGCGGCCAAAGACCGGGAAGTCGCCGCCGGTGCACAGGACGTTCGGCTAGCGACCTCGGCACTGCTGCCGCAGATCGATGTCGCAGCCACGCGAAGCGTAATCGATGAGGACCGCGCCGAGGCGAGCTTGGGCCAGGTCTCCGAGCGGACGACGACCGGTTCCGCCCGTCTGACCCAGTCGCTCTACTCGGATCCGCTCTGGGCCAATCGATCTGTCGAGAGCTCGATCCAGGAGTCGCGCGAGCTCGACCGCGAAACGCTGCGGCTCGACATCGCGCTCGACGCTGGGGTGACCTACCTCAACGTTCTGCGGGCAAAGACGTTCGAGCGGATCCAGCGGGAGAACCTCCGCGTGACCCGCTCCAACCTCCAACTGGCTCAACAGCGGGTCTCGATCGGGACGGCCAGTCTCGCCGAGGAGTACCGATGGCAGAACCAGATCGCTAACGATCGCCAAGCCGTGGTCGATGCCGCGGCCAGCACCAAGCTCGCCTCGATCGAGCTCAACCGGCTCCTTCATCGACCGCTGGAGGAGCGGTTCACGACCGAGGAAACCGAGCTCGACGACGTAACGCTGATCGCCGACCGGGACCGGATCTTCGGCTACATAGACAACCCGTGGAGCTTTGCCGCCTTCCGCGATTTCATGTCGGGCGAGGCGCTGGCGGCATCACCGGAGCTCGCCGGCATCGAGTCATTGACGCGCGCGCAAGACCGAATCCTCGTATCGGCCAACCGGGCTTTCTGGTTGCCGACACTTTCGCTCCAAGCTGACGTACAGAACAGGTTCTCGACTGACGGAGCGGGCTCCGATTTTGGCATCGATCTCGGGAACTTCGATGGGTTGGAGGGTTTGCCCGACGTCGACGACCTCGACTGGTCGGTCGGGCTGAGCGTGACCTATCCGCTCTTCTCCGGTGGTTCGCGCATCGCGGCTCGGAGTCGGGCGGTCGAGGACCTGGCCCAGCTCGACCTCGAACTCGAGGCTACGTCCGAGCGTATCGAGCAGCGCCTCCGCACTGCGCTGATCGAAGCGAGCGCATCGCTGATCAACATCGATTTTTCGCGCCAGGCCGCCGAGGCGGCGCGTAAGAACTTCGAACTCACTCAGGACTCGTATGGGCGCGGGGTGGGAACGATTCTGGACGTACTCGACGCGCAACGGCAGGCGCTGGTCGCCGAAGAAGCAGCCGCCAACTCCGTGTACGATTTCTATATCGACTGGCTGCGAGTCCAACGCGCCGTCGGCCGGTTCGAGTTCCTGCAACCCGCCGACGCCCGGCGAGCGTTCTTTGACCGCTTGGACACCTTCTTTAGAGAGTTCGAGGACACGAGATGAGGACCTTCGTTTTTGTTTTCCTTGCCCTCCTAGCGACCGCTTGCGGCGGTGAGGTGGTCGAACAGGCTCCGATCGCACGACCGGTCAAGATGCTCGATCTCGGTTCCGGCGGCATGACCGGAATCGTAGAGATGCCGGGTAGCGTGTCCCCCGCCCAGAACGCCGACATGGCGTTCGAAGTGACCGGGAAGATTATCTCGTTTCCCGTCAACGAGGGCGAATGGGTGAACAAGGGCACGGTGCTGGCCCGGCTGGATCCGCAGGACTATGCCACCCGACGCGATCGCGAAGTCGCCAGCCGAAATGCCGCCCGCGCGGACTACGAGCGGTACCAAGAGCTCTACGCGTCCGACGCAACGTCACTCCAGGACTTGGAGCTCAAGCGGCGCGAATTCGAGGTCGCCGACGCAAACGCCCGGACCGCACAAAAAGCCCTTGGGGACACATACCTGCGTGCGCCGTTCGCTGGCCGGGTGGCGCGCAAGCTCGTCGACGATTTTGAAACCGTAGGCGCAGGGCAACCGATTCTCGTCCTCCAGGACGACTCGAGCCTCGAGGTCAACATCGACGTCCCCGAAGGCACGCTCGCAGAAGCGGCGGTCGAGGGACGGAAGATCGATCTCGAGGTCGAGGTCAGCGCCCATCCGGGCCGGCGATTCCCGGCCCAGATCAAGGAGATAGCCACCGCCGCCGATCCGGTCACACGCACCTTCGAGGCGACGCTCTCCTTCGACGCTCCGGATGACCTGACGATTCTGCCGGGCATGACCGCGCGCGTCATCGTTTCGATCGAAACGCTGGAGGGCGAGGCCGGGTTCACGATCCCGGCGAGCGCCGTGCTCTCCGACGACTCGGGGGCGGCCTCGGTGTGGAAGGTCGACACCAGCTCAATGCAGGTTCACAAAAACCCCGTTGTTCTGGGCCTCATGTCCGGCTCGACCGTCATCGTGAGCGAAGGTCTCTCGCTGGGAGACCGAGTCGCCGTCTCGGGCGTCCACAACCTCCGCGAGGGGATGCTGGTGCGCCCACTCGAAGATTAGCCGCGGAGTTCGCGGCTTATGAAGCTCACCCAATACGCGATCGAGAATCGGACGACCACACTCGTCCTGACGGTTGTCGTCCTCATCGGCGGAGTGGTCTCCTATAACGGCCTCGCCCGGCTCGAGGATCCCGAATTCACGATCAAGGACGCCAAGATCATCACCTCCTACCCTGGCGCTTCGCCTGAAGAGGTCGAAGAGGAGGTTACCGACAAGCTCGAGCTAGCGGTTCAAAAACTCGCGCAGCTCGACCGCGTGACCTCGGAGTCGATGCGCGGCATGTCGGTCCTCACTGTCACGATCAAGGACAAGTACGACAAGGCGACCCTTCCCCAAGTTTGGGACGAGCTCCGTCGCAAGGTAGGCGACGCTCAGGGGGAGCTCCCCCCGGGGGCCGGCCCCTCGCTGGTCAACGACGACTTCGGTGACGTGTTCGGCATCTTCCTCGCTATCACCGGCGAAGGGTACTCGTTCGCCGAGATCAAGGAGTACGCCAAGCTCCTACGGCGTGAGCTCCTGCTCGTCGACGACGTAGCGAAGATCAACTTCTTCGGCGACCAGCGAGAAGTGATATACGTCGAGTTCAACCGCGACCGGATGTCACAGCTCGGGATCCCGCCCGAAGCGATCCTCAATGAGCTGAGCCAGAGAAATCTCGTCTCCGACGGCGGACGGGTGAAGGTCGATACCGACTTTATCACGCTCTGGCCGACCGGAACGTTTGAGTCGGTCGAGGACATCCAATCACTCCTGATCCGGGGCACCCAATCGAGCCAACAGATCTACCTGCGCGATATCGCCGCCGTCCGACGGGGCTATGAGGATCCCCCCTCGATCCTGCTACGGTACGACGGCAAGCCGGCAATCGGCCTCGGTATCTCGGCTGTATCGGGCGGCAACGTCGTTACAATGGGCAGCGCGGTTCAGCAGCGGATGGACGAACTCCTTCCGCAGACGCCGATCGGGATGGAAGTCGGCGTGATCTCGTTTCAGTCCGACGCCGTGACCACCGCGATCAAGGGGTTCATAGTCAGCCTGCTCGAGGCGGTAGCGATCGTCGTCGTCGTACTGCTGTTCTTCATGGGGGTGCGAAGCGGTCTTCTGATCGGGTTCGTCCTGATGCTGACGATCGCGGGGACGGTGATCATCATGGGCCTTCAGGAGATCGCGCTCCAGCGGATCTCGCTTGGCGCGCTGATCATCGCGCTCGGAATGCTGGTCGACAACGCGATCGTCGTCGTCGACGGGATGCTGGTGCGAATCCAGAAGGGTGTCGATCGCGTGGCGGCGGCCATCGAAGTTGTCGGGCAGACGGCGTGGCCGCTCCTCGGGGCGACAATCGTAGCGGTGCTGGCGTTCGCGGCGATCGGCACGTCACAGGATTCGACCGGGGAGTACACGCGTTCCCTCTATCAGGTAATCCTGATCTCTCTCCTCTTTAGTTGGGTGACAGCCGTGACGGTGACGCCGCTGTTGGGCGTCATGTTCCTCAAGGCGGACAGCGGGGACGCCGCGGCTGACCCCTACGGGGGCAAGTTCTACCAGGCGTATCGCAAGTTGCTGGCTCGCCGACTCCAACAGCGTTGGCTCACCATGGGCGTCGTCGCCGTGATCTTT